>Ga0224555_1000520_pt1 | contig 58385 bp, 58 predicted proteins | sample 714S23034metaG_FD_180687 | JGI IMG/M metagenome (GOLD analysis project Ga0224555, IMG submission 180687) | Peat soil microbial communities from Stordalen Mire, Sweden - 717 S2 30-34 | ecosystem: Environmental > Terrestrial > Soil > Wetlands > Peat | place: Sweden: Norrbotten County, Stordalen... | reverse complement strand
GCCGTGTCTTCTTCCCGTATCTCTCGAACCCGCTCAGCGCCGCCAACGTCTGCTGTCTCACTCGCCTTTTGCCTCCACTAACCCAGGTTACCCCATGGGCTGGGCTTCGGGAAGTTCTTCAGAGGTTTCCTAGATAGAGATGCGGATGTCTTCTTTTGCACAGTATGAATCCAGAGAAGTCTCTATAGTCCAACTTAATCAGCGCCCTGTCTTTCGTTCGCGTTGACGTCAGGTGCCAGTTGTTGGAGTTGCCATTCTGCGGAGGATGCAGTGCCTAACCGTTCATCGGTGGCAGGCGACCCATGCGTCCTCGATGCCCTTCGAAGCGCAACGCGTGCTCGCCACGCAAATCTTAGCTCTAGTCCTGCCATGTCGCGGCTCTTTGCGAGCGACTACACCATTTCGGAATACAGAGCACATCTCGGCCGGCTACTCGGGTTCTTCGAGCCGCTTGAAATCGCGGCTTCACACCTGAGTGATTCGGAGGCTTCCCTAATGGCAATCCAAAGATCAAGCGATCTTCGTGAGGATCTGCGGATCATGGGTGCGACCGCGGGAGATATCGACGCGCTTAAGCGCTGTCCCACGCCTCCATCCATCTCGCGGGCCGGCCTGCGTGGGTATATCTATGTGATTCTCGGATCCACTTTGGGTGCAAAAGTTATCGTCAGACAATTGCGTGCTGTTCTTGGGCTGGAGGCCAGCTTTTGTTTCTACGGCGACGAGGACGGCCGATATCAGACGGCATGGTGGTCGTTCCGCCTGGAGCTTGAAGAGATTGGACGAGAGGACGTTGATGCTATCTGTGCCACGGCAGCAGGCATATTCGATGCCTACGCGACGTGGTTTTCAGAGCCAGCCTTGCGGATCGAAGGCTGATGGTGACCGCCGTCCAAGGGCACAATCCGATTCCCGACCTTGACAGGTGCGCCGAGGAGCAGGTCCAGATCATCGGGCAGATCCAACCGCACGGGCTGTTGTTTGCCCTGTCTGAACCGGATTTGATTGTGCGACAGGTGAGCACGAACGTCTCCAGCTTCGTCGGGCTGTCGCAGGAGTCAATAGTCGGTCGGTCGTTCGGGACGGTGCTGGGAACGCAATTGTTCGAGGCATTTCAAAGTCGGGTAATGGGCGAGGCGGGACCATGGGCAGCAACGATTTGCTTACCGGTCAGAAACAGCGCCGTCGAAATGCAGTGCATCACTCATCGCCATGATGGCGTTCTGATTGCGGAGCTCGAGCCTATTGAGGGATCACATTCTCTGACTCAGCTCGACTTCGACGCACACATCCAGCTTCCGCTGTCGCGGATGAGAGCGGCGTCCGACATTGTGGAACTTGCGCGTGTGGCCGCAAGCGAGGTACGAAGGCTGAGTGGCTTTGACCGCGTCATGGTATATCGATTCGATCAGGAGTGGAATGGCGAGGTAATCGCCGAGGCTGCTGGTACTTCGCCGGTTTCCTATTTCGGCCTGCGCTTTCCGGCCGGCGACATTCCGCCGCAGGTGCGACGGCTCTTTCTCCTGAATGTCATGCGAGCCATCGTGGACGTCGATGCGATCCCGGCGCCAATTCTCCCTGCGATGAGTCCGCTGACGGGAAAGGCGCTTGATCTGACTCATTCGGTTCTTCGCAGCGCTTCGCCAATTCACCTCGAATACCTGCGCAATATGGGGGTGCGGTCGTCCCTGACGGTTTCCGTCATCGTCGAGGGCCGGCTGTGGGGGATGATCGCATGTCATGACCCTAAGGCGCACCGCGTGGCACGCTCGACTGGATCGGTCTGCGAGTTGATCGGGCAGACTCTCGCAGCGCAGGTCGCCCTGAGGACCGATAACAGCGTGATGCAGTCGCGTCTGAGGGCCCGCGATCTGCTAGATAGGGTTGTAGCTGGAATGGGAGCGTCTGCGTCCCTCTCGGAGGGGGCGCAATCTGAAGGCACTCGACTCCTCCATCTATTCGATGCGGACGGTCTGATTTCCAATATTGACGGAGTGTTGGCGTATCAAGGTACAACCGCGAAGATCGAGTTATTGTCTTCAGTTATCGGCAAGTTGCGAAACATTGCATCGCGTGGCGTTGCGAGTTCGGATGAACTTGGGAAGCTGGACCCGGAGATGGCCGCCTATGCGAGCTTGGTCAGTGGGGCGCTCTACCTTGACCTCACGAAGACGGGCCTGGCAGAAGGAAGCGGCGATTATTTTCTGTGCCTGCGCCGGGAACTGGTTGAGACAATCGCCTGGGCCGGTAATCCAAATAAGGCCGTTGTCGCGGATGAGCATAACCGATTGCACCCAAGGAAGTCGTTTGATGCCTGGCAGGAGACCGTGCGTGGATTCAGCCGTCCCTGGACAGAGATCGAACTGGAAAGCGGACTCCTGCTACGCGAGCAGATTCGCCGGCTGCGAGATGCCCGGGAACTCTCGATCCTGAACGCATCGCTCAGGACGGAAGTCATGGAGCGAAAAAGAGCAGAGGCGGAGTTGGAGAAGGCCAAAGAACTAGCTGAGGTTGCGACTCTCGCAAAGAGCGAGTTTCTGGCCGACATGAGCCACGAGATTCGGACACCGATGAATGGAGTCATCGGCATGACCGGGCTGTTGCTCGACACGGAATTGACCGCCGAGCAACGCCGCTATGCGGAGATCGCCCGCGCCAGCGGCGAATCGTTGCTGCAGCTGATCAACGACATCCTCGATTTTTCGAAGATAGAAGCGAAGAAGCTCGAACTCGAAACGATCGATTTCAATCTTGAGGCCCTGCTGGACAATTTGGCCTCCAGTTTTTCTGTGACAGCGAAAGCGAGGGGAATCGAGTTACTATGCATTGCCGATCCCACGGTTCCAACCCTTCTCCGCGGCGATCCGGGGCGACTGCGACAGATTCTCACCAATCTGGCGGGCAACGCGATCAAGTTCACCGAGAAGGGCGAGGTGGTGATTCGTGCGACGCAACAGGAGCAAGGAGAATTCGATTGCCTGCTGCGCTTTTCTGTGTGCGACACCGGCATCGGAATCCCTGAGGACAAGATCGGCGTTCTCTTCGATAAGTTTAGCCAGGTGGAGGCTTCCACCACGCGCAAGTATGGCGGCACCGGGCTGGGTCTCACCATCTCCAAACAATTGGCCGAGATGATGGGCGGAGGTATTGGCGTGACCAGCCAGCTGGGCAAGGGATCGGAGTTCTGGTTTACGGTCCGCCTGGGACGGAGTTTGGGGCTGGGCGATCAGGTCGAAGGAGCACGGCAGGAAAGCCAAACCACGGATTATTTCCATGCGCGAATTCTGATTGCCGAGGACAATTCCACCAACCGCGAAGTCGCGCTGGGCATGCTCAGGAAACTCGGCATGCGCGCTGACGCGGTGGCCGATGGCGCTGAAGCGATCAGCGCACTCGAGTCGATCCCTTACGATCTGGTGCTGATGGATATGCGCATGCCGGTGATGGATGGTGTGGAGGCCACACGCCGGATCCGCGATCCGCAGTCCGTGGTCCTCAATCACAATATTCCCATCGTCGCCATGACCGCGAATGCCATGCAGAGCGATCGGGACATTTGCCTGGCAGCAGGCATGAATGACTTTCTGCCCAAGCCCGTTTCAAAAAGCTCATTACGGGACGCTCTGAAAAAATGGGTGCGCAGTCCAAATGCCGAACTGACAGTGTCTGGACAAATTCTCATGCCTCGCACAGGTCACACTGAAGCGACTCTATTTGACCGACCCGGCGTGATGTCGCGCCTGGAGGGGGACGACGAGTTGGCGCAGATCGTCTTTGGCTCGTTCCTTGCGGATATGCCAGGCCAGATTCAGGCTTTGAAAGATCTTGTGATAAGCGGGGATGCTGCCGGTTCCGCGCGGCAGGCGCACTCAATCAAAGGTGCTTCCGCAAACGTCGGCGGCGAACGTCTTCGGAACGTGGCATCAGAAATGGAAAAGGCAGCCGACGCAGCGGATCTGCACTTTGTAGCTGCCCGTATGGCTGATCTGGAACTTCAGTTTGGTCAACTCAAGAGTGCGATCACAATGAGTGAGTCTGCGCTGAGGGATGAAGCAACAAGGAAGGACGCATCGTGAACGCCTGTTGTTCAAGGATGAGTCGCTCGCAGACCGTCAGAACAGCTCGATGGCTGGGCGCCCCTGATCGCGCTGAGAAGTACCGCCGGCCAGCGCAAGAACGGAGCGGCGGCGAACTTCGGCGGAGAGGCCCTACGCCAGACGGCAGGCGTAATGGAAATGGCAGGCGACGCCGGAGACCTCGGCGCATTTTACGGGCGGGCTGGTTTTGCCGCCTTCAGGAGGGCATTCAGTCGATTCAGTTCGACCCGGTAGTCGATTTCCACGCGACGGTCCACATCGGTGCCCATTTCCCTGAGGCGGCTGACGGCCATCAGCAGCGCTTCCGCAACAGCGGCGTTGAGGTTGATAGTGCCTACGCGAACCTCGGAGAGCACTTGCTCGGCCGCCCGGCTCAGATTTTTCATCGGCGCATGAAACAGATGGGCAGCCGCCCCCTTGATAGTGCGGAATGCGACGAATGCACGGTCGATGAGCTCACGTGAGACGGTTGCTTTTTTCCCGGCAATATCCATCAGGTCGCTCTCAATCTCGGCGAGCTTGCCAATGCACTCCTTTTACAGGACTGAGTCTTGCAGACCGGCTGTCTTCATAATCTGCTCTTGCTCACTCTGAGCTCTGGTTTCTTCCTGCATTTCATTCCTCCCTCAATCGCTCGCTCCAACGCCAGTAATCTCGCTTCCAGTTCGGGCACTCCGGCGTGGTGTTCTATCTCTCCGACGCGGTGCACACACGATGTCACGGGGTCCTCCAGCACGAAGAGTTGCTGCGCCTGGAGTCTGGCAGGAAGAAGATCACATGTATCGGAGATCACGGTTAAACGACAAGTTCACTTTGTGGGCAACCTTCAAACATGCGCGAGTTATGAACAACGACAATACTCACCTCCCGCAAGCCGTCAGAAGAGTTCAATGGCTGGTCGTCCCTGATCGCCCTGAGAAGTACCGCCGGCGACAGCAAGATGGGTGAGGGTCTGGCTGGCCATTCTGTAGGTGTCGAGATGGGCCTCCAGCAACGCTTTGAAGTTGGTATCGAAGAGGCCATCAAAGCCGGAACGGCCCCGGGCTTGGCTCAACCGCAACAGGTGGTCGCGCATTTCCACCAACGCTACCTGAACGTGTTCCATTCTCTGCCGCATAACATCCTGGAACTGGATGTGTCCCATCGCCTGCACCAGACGCTCGACGCTCTGCTGATGGCCCGCTTCCACGTCGGAGATGACAGCCAGCTGTAATTCGCTGCTTTTATTGAACTCCTGCTGCATTCCCATCAACTCGCAAACCAGCTTCTGCAGGTCGCCAAGGCTGTGTCTTTCTTCAAACGTTTTCTGGGCCTCGGCCATTTTTCCGGTGACCTTGCCCGCTGTTGTATTCAGTTTTTCCGCAATATCCGCAGCGGCACTGGTTGACTTTCTCGCGAGCTGTCTGACTTCATTGGCCACTACGGCGAAACCCCGGCCCGCATCGCCGGCGCGGGCAGCCTCTATCTCCGCGTTCAGGGCCAGCAGATTGGTCTGACTGGCGATGTTTGCGATGACTTCGATGATGGAGTTCAGCGCCTTGACATCATTAGCCAGAATGCGAATCTGCTCGAAATTGTCCCGCATCTCGGAGTCCTGTTCCCCCAATCTGGACTCGAGTCTCACAATCAGCTGATTATTGTGTTCAACTCGAGAGGCTGTAACCTCCGTCAATGCCTTGCCACTTTCGACCGACTGGGTGATGCGCTCCATTTGAGCGCTGGATTGTTCGTTCAGCAGATTGAGCTGTTCGATCAGGGCCGTAACCTCGCGCTCGGATTCGGCCAGCGATCCACCGATCTGCTCATGCATCACGTCGATGTACGGTTGCGCGCCCTGGATGTCGACTTGAATCGCGTGGCCGACCGCCAGCTCACGCGATACTTCTTCGAAGTTCATCTCGCCGAATGCCCACAAGTCGGCGACCCCGTGCTTGGCTCCCGTCCAGTTCACCCACTCGACGATCAGGAGAGGCAGAAAATTCAGAAGCGCCAGCACTTCGGCGACGCGCGTCCAGGCGGAGACGGGGCCTACGATCAGCGACAGGGAAACACACAGCAATACGTTGCACAGGAGTCCAATTGCCACCTGAACGAGCAGCCTTCGTTGAACGCGGCGCAGTCGTTGCTCGCGGTCGGTCATGATCGGGAACTCCCTTGCTTCCACGAGAAGGACACGCGTAAGCCAGCCGGTCCCCAGTTCGGCCGATCCCGCAACATCATGACCTCATGCTCCTGGCAGAACCTGTTTGATGACCTTCAGCAGATCGGCGCCCGATACCGGCTTCACAAGCCAACCGGTCGCGCCGAGGCGTCTGCCCTCGTCACGCTTGGCTGTCTCGCTTTCCGTGGTCAGGGTCAGGATGGGAAAAAATCGGCAGCTCGGCATTGCGCGCACTTTACCAATCATCTCGAGGCCTCCCATCACCGGCATATTAATGTCGGTAAGAATGAGATTGGGCTTCAGTCCGGCTTTCAGCTTATCGAGCGCTACCTGGCCGTTGGTCGCCGTTTCCACCTGAAAGCCGCCTAAGGACAGAGCGCTCTTGAGGCTCATCAACATCGTGGCTGAATCGTCGACGATCAGAATGGTCTTCGCCACGGAGGCTCCTTAATCCCTGGATGTCAGTGCCGGCTCCAGCCACGACCGCAGCTCAGCGCTGTGCGGCCATTGGGCGATGTTGGCATGGGCAGCCATCATCACCTGCAGGCAGGCGGTGTGCAGATGGCTGCAGGCAGAAAGATCCACCCTGGCAGCGGGGTTGTTCTGGAGCCATTCGAGCAATCCCTCGGCCTCCTCTACGCTCACATCATCACGAAAGACGGCACGATTCTTTTTGTATTCGACAGGCATCAGACGATCTCCCGGATGTTGAGAATCATGAGCACCGAGCCGTCCCCCATCAGAGCCGATCCGGAGAAAGCAGACAGACTGGACAGAAAACCGTTCAGAGGCTTCTGGATGACTCCCATGGTTTCCCGGAACCCGTCGACCAGCAGACCCAACTCTGCGCTCCCCGCCTGAACCAGCAGCACAGCTAGTTCATCGTCAGAATTTGTCTTTGGGATAGCTGCGATTCCTAACAGGGCGTTGAGACTCTTCAGCGGCACGATGCGCCCGCGCAGAATCGCCGTTTGCGATTGTTTGATCGTGCGAATGGCGGTCACGGGAACACGCACGGTCTCGACCACATGGTCCATGGGTACACCGAACAACTGCTGGTCGGACTCAATGACCATGACCTGCGTTACCGCCATGGACAGCGGTAACGAAATGCGTATCGTCGTGCCTTTGCCGAGCTGGCTGTCGAGAAGCACCGTGCCGTTAATCTTCTCCACCGCCGTGCGAACCACATCCATGCCCACCCCGCGGCCGGAGAGATCGGAGACCACTTCGGCCGTGGAAAGACCAGCCGCGAAGATCAGATTGATGGCTTCCTGGTCTCCCATCCGCTCGAGCGCCGCTTCGTCGATCAATCCCTTCTCCCAGGCCTTGCGCTTGATCACAGCCGGGTCGATGCCCTTGCCATCGTCGACGATCTCGATGACGACGCGGTCTCCTTCCTGCGTTGCGCGGATGATCAGCTTACCCATCGCCGGCTTGCCCAGGGCGATGCGCACCTCCGGCGTTTCGATGCCGTGATCGAGGCTGTTGCGCACGATGTGAATGAGCGGGTCGGCGAGCGACTCGATGATGTTCTTGTCGGCTTCGGTCTGTTCCCCTTCAAGCAACAGCTGAACTTCTTTGCCAAGCTTGCGGGAGATATCGCGCACCATGCGGGGGAAGCGCTGGAAGATGAAGGAGACAGCCATCATGCGGACCTGCATGATGGCGTCCTGCATCTCGTCGGCAATGCGATTGATGACCGAGTACTGGCTCTTGATTTCCCGCGAGATTTCGCGCACGCCGAACTGGGATTCCGCCCGCTCGGCCAGATACGGAAGCGCGTTCTTCGACACCACGAGTTCGCCAATCAGATTCATCAGGCGGTCGATCTTGGCCTGGTCGACTTTGAGAACCCTGGGGCCGTTCACGGCATCTTCGGCGCGGCGGCCGAACTTCATCCCGTCATCCGGCGGCGTTTTCCCGGAGTTGTCTTCGGGCGCAGTCACGCCGTTCGCTCCTGGTGTCGCTGGGCCCGCGCCGCCATGCTCGTTGGCGGAAGGCAGGCTCGGAAGCCCGGAAGCTAACGGGAGATTGTCTCGCGCGTCGAGCCATGCCAGCAGAGGCGCATTCCTGCCAGTGGACAGAGTTGCAGCCAGAGCGGCCTGAACCCCGCTCGCGGCGGCAGGATTGCCCGCCATCTGGCAAAAATGGGTGAGCACGGTTGCGACCGCCTGGAGCCGGCCTGTGTGCCATGCGGGTCGATCTTCGAGAACCAGGACCTGCCTCTGCGCGGCGAGAATGGGGTCCCATGCGGCGCGCTCGTCCTCAGAGAAGGGTTGACGACTCGCCGAAGCGAATCCATCCGCGGCCGGTGCACTGCTTTCCGCAGCCGCGACGGGCCCTGCACTCGGGTAAGTCCAGTCTGGTGCGATGAAGGTCTCGAGGGATTCGATAAGGAGAGACAAAGCGCGCGTGTTGTGTTCGATCCATTCGGGATCCGCTTCCAGCAGGCAAAGCAGCCATCGTAAAGCCGACGCGAGCCACGATTCGTCCCGGCCGCCATCATCGAGTATCGCCTGCACAAACGGCCTGAGGCTGGCCAGGTCGCCCGCCTCCAGCATGCGCAGCGCTTCGGCGCAGAAATGCGAATCGGCTGCATGTCCATCGAGGCTGCCCTGAGGAATGACCAGCAACAGCGGAGCTACGGCAGAGATCTCCACCTGATCGGGAAGATAACGATAGTACTCGGCAAGCTCCTCGCTCGATGCGGCGGTCAGAAGATGGAATCGCACCGCACAGCGATAGGTATCGAACTCGGTGAGCGGCGGCAGTGGCTCCGGGGCAAAGACGCGGCCCCACAGCAGCCCGGGAGTGTGGCGCGCGCTGTTCAGTGGATCGTCCCCGTGAAAGAAGCATTCGCGCTCGGGCCGATAGTCGACCCAAAGCAACGGGTCGCCCTGGCGGCATTGCCGGAAGGCAGCGATCCGCACCGATTCCGGAACGCTGCCCAGCGGCAGCTTCGCAACGGAGACTTTCTCCGCAGGCAGCGCGCCAGCGTCGATCGCGACTCCGTTCCGTCCGGCGGCTTCGCTCGGCATCAGCTTGCGCAACCCTTCCGCTACGTGTTGTGACTCGGCGGCGCGCGCAGCGTCGATGCGCTCCGTCGACTCGATTTCGCGGCAGAGCGCGTCGACAAAATCCATCGCCTCGAGGAGGTGGTCCGCCAACTCCCGGGAATAGCTGGCGTTGCCGCTGCGTACCATCCCCAGCAGGTCTTCGCCGGCGTGCAGCACACGCGTCATTTCGGGCCAGGTGAACAGGCCGCTGTTTCCCTTTAGGGTATGGACGCAGCGGAACAGCTCATTCAGAATGTTCGGATCGTCGGGCGCCTCTTCCAGTTGCAGCAGCTTCTTGCCGATGCTTTCGAGCAGGTCGTGCGCCTCGGTGAGGAACTGTTCCAGTAAGGGGTTTGGGGATGCGTTCACTCGATTGTCTCCCCCAGCATGAGCCGGACATGCGCCAGCAGCTGCGCTGGGCGAACGGGCTTGACGAGATAGCTGTTGGCGCCGGCTTGGTACGCCACCCTCTCATCGCGGGCAGCGGCTTCGGTCGAGATCATGATGGCCGGCTGCTGCGTACCTTCCTGCTGACGCAATTCGCGCAGAAAAGCATAACCATCGAGCTTGGGCATGTTGACGTCCACAATGTAGAGATCGAAGGGCGATTCCAGAGTCTTCTCCAGCGCTTCGATGCCGTTCCACGCCTCCTCCACCTTGTAATCGGCGGATTCCAGAATGCCGCGGTGATACATCCGCACGGTGGCCGCATCGTCGACGATCAGGATGCGTTTCATCGGGTTTCCAGACCTTTCTGATAGACAATTGCCTCAGGAAATTTGCGCACCTTGAACAGGGAAGAGATGCGGCTCATCGACTCGGAATGTCCGAGGCAGATATAGCCACCTGGATTCAACGCCTCATAGAAGGTCTCCGCCGCCGTGGTGCGCGATACGTCGTCAAAATAGATCAGCAGATTGCGGCAGAAGATCACGTCGAAGTTGCGGTAGACAAAGGTGTCGGCCGGCTCGGAGAGATTGACGCGGGTAAACTCGACCGCCTGGCGCAGATCGTCGCACAGCTGGTACTCTTCGCCCGTTTCCCTGAAGTATTTTTCCAGCCACCGCGGCGGCACGTTGTGCACGGAACGGGCGGAATAGCGCCCGGCTCGGGCACGGCGCAGAATGCTGGTATCGATGTCGGAGGAGACGATCTCCACATCCCAGTCCGTGATTCCGGCCCAGTGCTCGAGCAGGTACATGGCGATCGAATAGGGCTCCTCGCCCGACGACGAGGGAATGCACCAGATGCGGATCGCATTCACCCCTGTTTTTTGGCGGACAATCTCCGGGAGGATGGAATCGACCAGACAGCGGAACTGGTACTCCTCGCGCAGAAAGTAAGTCTCGTTCACCGTCATCAGGTTGGTGAGCTGTTGCAGTTCCTCGCCTGACGCCTGCAGGCGCAGAAACGTAAAATACCCGCGGAAATTCCCCGTGCGGGTAGCCTCAATGCGTTCAACCAGCCGCTTGTCGACAAAGTAGCGCTTGGAGGGCTCGAAGCTGATGCCGGTTCTGCGATAGAAGAACTCCTTAAATTTAAGGAAGTCGTCAATGCTGATATGCGGCTCGGGCTCTGAAAGGGATGGGGAAGTCGTCATGACGGCGTCAGATTCCGCGAATGCGTTTGAGCGCCAGATCGACGGCAAACTGGATGTAGGCTTCGGAGGCAAATCGGACCTTCAGCCGGAGCAACGGTTCGACGGCCGCCTCCGAACCCACTTCGCAGAGCTGATCCACGGCGGTGGCGCAGACATTCACGTGGGCATCCTGGTCGATCACCCGAATCAGCCAGTTTTCAATCTCGGGATGCCGCTCGGAATCGAGAATATTGACAACGAAGATTCGGACATCGGGATCCGGGTCGGCCAACAGGGATTCGAGAACCGGCGCCACTTCGCTTCCCATCTGCCTGATGGTCTCGATGACTTCATTGCGCAACGCAGCGTCTTCGCTGCGAAGACAACGGACCAGGCCCTCGACGGCCACAACATCGTTGAGGCGGGCCAGACTGTTGAGAATGACTTCGCGAACCGCGCTATCCTCCTCGCGCTGCAAACGGTTCACCAATGCATGGCTTGAATCGAGGCAGCCGGCGATTGCCCTGGCAGCATGACGGCGAATACCGGCATCGGCATTCTCCAGCGCAGTGCGCAGTTCCTCGCAATTCGGCTCGGCCTTCGCCGAGGCGTTGGCGCCAGGTTCGGCGGTTTTCCCTTTGACCAATCCCATCTCGCGTTCCTTACCGGCCAACCCATGCTGTCAACTGGGCTGCGACCTTTTCCGCGGCCAGCACCACGCTTGCGCCGCCCTTGTTCACCAGCTCGGCGGGCATACCGTAAACCACCGCTGAGTCTTCTGATTCCGCGATGGTGCGGCCGCCCCGCTTCCTGATTTCGGTGAATGCGTCCGATCCGTCGTAGCCCATGCCAGTCAACAGCACAGCCATGATCCTTGCCGGGTCGCAGTGCTGCAAGGCCGATCGGCCCAGCAATTCGACCGACGGGTGCCAGAGGAACTGCGGGTTCTCGGGCGCGGGTAAAACAGTGAGTTTGCCCGCCCGATTCGCCAATAGCGCGTCCGCGCCGCCTTTGCCGATGTAGACTTGCCCGGCCGCAATAGGCACCGCGCTGCCTGCTTCGACGACAGAGAGCGCGCAGCATTGATCGAGCCGCTCGGCGAAGGCCCGCGTAAAGGCGGCTGGCATGTGCTGCGCCACCACGACCGGCCAGGGAAAATCTGCCGGTAATCCCGACAGAACAATCTCGAGAGCTCGCGGTCCGCCTGTCGACGCACCGATTACAACCAGCCCGTCGCCTCCTCCCCGGGCAGCGATCAACGCTGCAGATGCCGCCGTAACTTTCCTGCGCTCCTCCTGCATGCGGCGCACGACCGCCGCCGCATTCGAACCTTTTGAGGTTCTGCCCTTCGGCCGGACGCGCGCAGCGGTGCGCACCTTGGCCACCAGCTCTGCGGCGACCCTTTCGATGGACAACGAAATGGTTCCACCCGGTTTCGCGATGTAGTCCACCGCGCCCAGGTTCAGCGCTTCGAACGTGACGAGCGCTCCCTGTTCGGTGAGCGAGGACACCATGACCACCGCGACCGGGCGTTCGGCCATGATGAGGGAAAGGGCGGTCAATCCATCCATCTCCGGCATGTTGATGTCTAACGTCACAACATTCGGCTGGAATTCCCGATTTTCCCTCACCGCTTCTTCGCCGTTCCTCGCCTGACGGATATCGAAGTCGCCCTCGGCCTGAAACACCGCCAGCATCTGGCGGCGCATCAGCGCCGAGTCGTCGACAACCAGTAGCTTGATCACGGCGTCACCCGGTCACAGCGGCCAGGGCCACCAGTTCGTTTCTCTCCATCAGGTGGGGCGGATCGAGCAGCTGCACCATGCGCTTCTGCTTCTCGAGGTTCGCCATGCGGGACAGCAACATCCCCTGCTCCGCGGAAAGCTGCGGCGCCGGTTCGATGGCGGCCTTCGGAATCCTGAGGACTTCCGCGACCTGATCGACGATGAAGCCGGTGCGCACATCGGAGATGAGAAAGACCATGATCCGCTGGCGATCGCTCCGTTCCACCTGTTCGAGACCCAGCCGCAGGCGAAGATCGATGACCGGCAGCACAGTACCGCGCAGGTTGATGACCCCCTCCACGAAAGAGGGTGCTTTCGGAACCCGAATCAGTTCGTCCGGGATGCGCACGATCTCCTGTACGCTGGCGATTGGCGCGCCGAACTCCTCTTTATCGAGACGGAAAATGACCACCTGTTCGTCGTCGTCCAGATTGTCTTCCACTTCTTTGGCCTGCAGTTGGGAATCCTCTGCTTCACCCTCATTCATGGCGCTCAGTGCCTCCTTGATGACCGAATGGCCAAACAGATTGCGCGCGGTCACGATCGACACCATGCGCTTTCCGTTATCCAGCCGGCAGATTGAAGTAATCTCGGCCAGATTCCCCTCGCGCGCCAGCAGCGCGGGAAGAGGATCCACTCCCGACTTCGAAACCCGGAGCACCTCGCTGACCGCATCCACCACCACGCCCACCGAAACACCGTTCAGCGTGAGCACGACAATGCGGCTTTTCTCGTCGAGATCCCGATGCCCGAGCGCAAACATGCTGCGCAGGTTGACGAGCGGGAGCAGGCGGCTGCGCAAGGTCATCACACCAAGGACGTGTGAATCCGAGCGCGGCACATGAATCACCGCCTCAGGTACCTGCACAATCTCCTGCACATCTTCGATGGCGATGGCGTACTCCTGACCGTCGACGTCGAAGCTCACCAGCTGCAGTTCGTCGTTCGATTCCTCTTCCTCGCTTTGGACGGTGGCCTGCGCCGCTCCGGCCACCGCCGTGTTTTTTGAGATCGCGGCGATGTGCGAGAACTCCCGCTCGATGACTTTGGCAAAGTCCAGCACCATGATCATCGCGTGGCCACCCACATCCTTGATGAGGCTGGACAGCATTTCGGTGTTGACGGTGGTGCGGATCGAGCCCACGTCTTCGAGGTGGCTGGCGTCTACGCCGACCACGCTCGATACACGGTCTACGACAAAGCCCAGCGGTTGGCCTACGTCAACCACCAAAGCGCGGGTCGAGTCATCATGGGCCAGCTCCGGAAAGCCAAAAAGCCGGCGCAAACTGATGATCGGCAAAACCTTGCCGCGCAGGTTCGCCAGCCCCTCCAGCGCCGCCGGCGCCAGCGGCACTCTCACCACGTCAGGAACACGGATGATTTCCTTCACCGGCACCATGTCGGCGGCGAAGACCTCATCGCCCGCCATGAACGTGACAAACTGCTGGGTACCCTGCTGCTTACCCTGTTGGGATTGGGGGCCGGGCTCGGCGGCGAGATTTTCTCCGCCATTCTCCTCGTTTGCCACCTCATCCGGTTGTATGTCGAGGGCGCGGTCTTCAGGGATGGTCTCCTCGAGAACCGCCGCCCCATTGTTGCGGTGTTTCACTGTCCTTGTCGTCATCGTCGCGTCCCCTTACGCTGCGCTCTGCAGTTCGTCGGCCAGCGAGGAGATCTCTTCGATCGCTGCGGACAGGTCTTCGGCGCCCTTCGCTTGCTGCTGCGCGGCACTGGATGCTTCGGTGGCTGCCTTATCGGCTTCCGTTGCGGCGGTGGAGATCTGGTCGATACCTTTTTTGACTTGAGCAATCGCCGAGGCGATCTCATTCGACGCGGCCAGAATGTCCTGCGTGCCCTTCTCGACAACCAGGATGTCGGTCTCGATGGATACCAGGTCGGTCGTCGTAGTTTTGGCTTTCTCCACTTCCGTTACCGCCGCGGCCACGATTTCATTGAGGTCGCGCCCTACCACCCCGATCTGATCCTGCACGGCCTTGACCAGGTCCTTAATCCTGTCGGCGTTCTCCGACGAATCGTGGGCCAGGTTGCGGATGTCGGTGGCCACCACTACAAAGCCCTTGCCGAATTCGCCAGCCCGTGCAGCTTCGATGGCGCCGTTGACGGCCAGCATGTTGGTCTGGATCGACACGGTGCTGATCGCTTCGACGATCTTGTCGATGCGTCTGGACACCAGTTCCAGATCGTTCATCTGCTTAATGCTGGCGCGAGAGGCTTCTGTGGAGGAGACCAGACCGGCAATCAGTCCGTTGACCGCGATCTTGTTTTCAGCCAGCAGGTTCTTAATGGCAAGCGCTTTCTCGGCGCTCGCCGTCGCGCGTTTCTGCGCAACTTCGAGGCCCTTCTCGATCTGGTTCGTTGCCGTTGCTGACTCCTCGGAGGCTGAAGACTGCACTTCGGCGCCCTTGCGAATCTGGCCCAGAGCCGTCATGATCTGCGCGCTCGAGCGGTTGATCTCCTGCACCGCCGACGACAGCTCCTCGGAGGAGGAAGCCACCTTCTCCGCACTCTTGGCGACGTCGGTCGAGTTCTTCAGATCCTCGGCCAGCTCGGACAAGGCCTGTGCGGTCTGTTCACATTCGGCCAGTGCCTGCGCCTGCTCGGCCACGGTCTTCGAGGATTCTTCGGCGGCTGAGGACTGTTCCTCGGCAGCGGCCGCGATGTTTTGCGAACCCTTCAATGCCTGCCCCGCCGCGACGTTCGACTGCGAAGCATTGGCGCCGATCTCCACGAGGCCGCTCACGATTTCAATCGCGTCGAGACGGATCTGTTCCAGTTGCACTGTGATCGTCTTGCCCTTTTCCACCTCGCCTTCCATGGTTTTGGCGGAGGTGTTGATCCCGTCGGCGATCGTCTTCACATCCGTCTGGATCTGCCCGACCAGCTCCTGAATCTGCTTGGCGCTCTTTTCCGAAGTCTCCGCCAGGGTCCGCACTTCGTCTGCCACCACCGCGAATCCCTTGCCATGTTTGCCGGCGCGTGCCGCTTCAATGGCCGCATTCAATGCCAGCAGATTGGTTTGGTCGGCGATGCGCGCGACCGCCTTGACGATGTCGCCGATGGTGGCAGCCTGCTTTTCCAGCTCGACCACCATTCCCACCGAAGCGACCTGCCGCTGTGCGGCGACTCCCACATTGTTGATCAGACCCGCAACATCCGCGCTGGTACGAACGATCAGCGTCTGGCATGCCTCGCCCTTGCCGCGGCTGACCTCGGCGTTTTGCAGCTGCTTCGTGATGGATACGCCCACCTGCTGAAAGGCGGCCAGGGATTCCTGCGCTGCGCTCGACGCTTCTTCAGCGCCCGCTGCGATCTGGGTGCTGGCCCGCTTCAGTTCTTCGGCTGCTGAAGCTGCTTCGGCGATGCCGGAAGCCAGTTGTCCGGTGGCCGCCGCGATGCGCTCGGCTGCCTGCTGCTGCTTAGCGAGCGTTCTCGCCTTTTTGCGCTGCGCTTCCGCCTCGCGGGTGCTTATAGCAGAGGGCTTTCCGTCAGAGGCAGGCATCGCCTGTTCTGTACTCTTCTTCACGAGTGCCATGGTTCTTTCCTTTCGCGAGTTAGCGGCCTGCGGAATCCTGGGCCTGAATGGGCGAATCGGCAGGTAACGCTTGGGAGCAGATTCGGAGTCGACGTGGTTTTGGTGATGAGTCCATTAGCGGCTGGAAACAGGTTTATATCGACAAAAATGCCGCTCGATCCGGTTACTGGTGGCGGCTCAATTGTCCTTTTGGGAACGATTCCCTTTCCGGGCGCTGCCGATCCAGTCATTGCATCGATGTGTCAGCACAGGAGATGAATCGGCGGCTCCTCAAGTGGAAAGCGAATCTCGCCGATAGGCAGGATTGAGGACGAATTTCGTCACGGCGCGCGGGAAACACAGGTGCCGAGCGCCCATCCTCGTCGCTTCCTCGCGGAAAGGCGAGAAGGCAGAAACCCCAACATCGGAGCGATTCCACCGCACGGATACGCGTTGGGCAGGAAAGGGAATGATGAAGAGCCTGGTCGCCGAAGACGACGCCACGAACCGAAAGCTACTGCATACCGTCCTCTCGCGTTACGGCGAATGCGACATCGCCGCTGATGGGAAGGAAGCCGTCGATGCGGTCCGCGTGGCGCACCAGAATCACCAGAATTACGATCTGGTCTGTATGGACATTCGCATGCCCAAAATGGACGGCCAGGAGGCGATCCAGGAGATTCGCAGACTGGAATCCGCCGCAGGCATTACGAAGACCGCCCGCATCATCATGACAACGGCCGACACCAACATGGACAGCATTGCGTCTGCCCTTCTGGGCCGCTGTAATGCCTACATGGTGAAGCCCATCGATATTCGAAAGCTGAAGAAGGAACTCAAGGCCTTCGGCCTGATTCAATAGCTCCCGAGCCCGCCAGAATTGGGTCTGATCCCCACCTTCAACCCTCTCGATACTGGCTGGCGTATAGTGCCCATCACCAGACAACCTCCGAAACCAGCCTCACCCTCTTAGTTCCGATCATCCTTCGTCTTTCTCCCGAGATGCAGTGCTCGGCACCGGCCGCGCCGGCTAACGGGCGCCACGGGCTTGATCAGTGCCTCGGGCGGTTTGGCGTTAAATCAGACTCACCGGTCAGGCACCCGGGTCTCCCAAGGCAATGGCAAATCCACAATTCTTCACAATAAGTGATCACTTTTGAACAGCATCAGGGCTGCGCCGCCCCCATAACCGTTTGACCTGTCCCGTACTCAATTGAATACCAGAGGTGATCGCCGTGAGCGGGAGCCATCGAATTTTGGTTGTGGACGACGAGCCGAACATTCGCGCGGGGATCGCAATGCTGCTGGGCGCGCAGGGTTACAACCTCAGCACCGCGGAGCATGGCTTCGATGCTCTTCTGCAACTCAGGAGTGCGAATCCGGAACTGATTGTCTCCGATCTCAACATACCCCAGATGTCGGGATTCGAGCTTCTTTCCGTTCTGCGCCGTCGCTTTCCCGAAATTCTGGTGATAGCCATGAGCGGCGCATACGAGTCCGGAGATCATGTCCCCGGCGGCGTGATTGCCGACGCCTTTTGCGCGAAGGGGCTCCATGATCCGCGGGGTCTCGTTCGCACCGTCGCAGACCTGATCCAAAACAGAACCGAGCGAGCGATGAACCATCACCGGCAGTCGGCCCCGGTCTGGATACCGCGAAACGGTAAGGACTCGAAGGGCGTGCCCTTTATCGTGCTCACCTGCACGGAATGCCTGCGCTCCTTCCCAATCAGCGTCCTCCACGAAGATCTGCAGGAAATCCAGGAGACGCCCTGCCTGTTCTGCCGAACGCCAGTCCGCTACATCATCGACATTTCCCTCTCCGTTGCTTCTCCCACTGCCCATACCGCCGAGAAGCCGGATGCTGTTCAACCCACCTTCGCTGGAATATAAGTGCGAAGGGTAGACCCGCAGCGAATTGGGCCGATCGACAACTGGGCCTATAATCCCGGCAGGTGGACTGTTCATCGAGGCAAGTCGGATGCGCAGCCGACGGCCATAAGCTGCGTTCCGGGACTGGACCATGCCGATGGTTGAACCGAAGGACATCGCTTTTGACGCCGTCGATTTCCTTGCGAAAGCCGGGCTCGGGCGAAGAATGATCGAATTGAGCCCCGGCGAGGCCTTCTTTTCACAAGGCCACCCAGCGGACTCCATTTTCTATCTCCAGAAGGGCCGTGCCAAACTCACCGTCGTTTCAAGTAACGGGAAAGAGGCCACCATCTCCCTTCTCACTGTTGGCGATTTCGTTGGAGAGGAATCGCTCGCCAGCGTCGGCGGCCTCCGCATCTCCACTGCCACTGCCATTACCGCATGCTCGGCGCTGAAGATCGAGCGGCAGGAGATGGTCCGCGTCATGCACGAGGAACATGCATTCTCGGACCTCTTTGTGAAGTTCCTGCTCGCACGCAGCATGCGTACTCAGGCCGACCTGGTCGACCAGCTATTCAACTCCAGCGAGAAGCGCCTGGCGAGAATCCTTCTTCTGATGGCCGAATTCGGCAAGCCGGGCGAGCCAGAGTCGCTGATTCCGAAGATCTCGCAGGAAACGCTGGCGGAGATGGTCGGCACCACCCGATCGCGCGTGAGCTTTTTTATGAATCGCTTTCGCAAGCTGGGGTTTATCGAATACAACGGCGGCATCCACGTAGACAAGTCCCTGCTGAATGTGATCCTGCACGATCAATTGCCCGAACACAACGCCCAGAAGCCTCCCATCGAGGACCCTCCGCCGACTCGATCAAGGCCGAGCAGGCCCAGTTCACGCGAACAACGGCCGGTCAGGCCATAGCCGGACCGCTTCCCGCGAGCGGTCCCAGTTTCGCGACAACCAGCACCTCCAGCAGGGTGGCAGTGTGACGAACATTGCCCGAAATGGCGACGAGCGCCTCTGAAAGGGCGGGATGTTCTCCCGCCAGCGCGTCAAGACGGTCACTCACATTATGGAGCGTCTGAGCTTCGTGCAGAATCGCAGCCGAAGGCAAAGCAAACCGGATTTCCTGGGAGCCTAAGGAGAGGAGAACTTCAGGTGGGCTGACTTAGTTCAGGAAGCCTGAACGAGGGTTAGTGTCTTTCTTCAGAGTCGAACTGCACCCATCGATACTGGCCCGATCTTAACAGGATGAATGATGCCCTCGTTTTGCGATCGGATATGGGCGCCATTGAGGAAAGACGGGGCTTCGAATATTCAAGGAATCGTCATAAACCCGTAGTTGAGGCGCCGTTTTAGCTTGCCCGGCGCAACCAAGGCGGATCAGAGGCCCGAACGGATTGTTTGGGGAGGACCGTTACATCAGCGGGAGGACGCGTCTGGCCGAAGAGCCGCACTACGTCGTTGGTGGTGTCCTCCAGACGAGTATGGGGCCTGTGCAACAGGCGCATCGCTTTTGAGGCTGCGCGGACCAGCAAATACGGATTTCGAAACATTTGCTGTGGCACTGAATACAAGCTCAGAACGCATCTGGGTCACCTCTTTCATTGAACGGTCGCGCGGACATTGCCTGCGTCTGCATAGGCTTTGAGGCCGCGGAGATTCGATACAAACACAGCGGTCCCGCGCTGTTCCACCAGTTTCCGGCTTCTGAATTCATGCATTGATCGAGAGACGGTTTCTCGGGATACGCCAATATGCTCTGCGATTTCTTCGTGGGTAAGCGGGCAAAGGCATCGGATGCCGCGCTCTGTTTGCCTGCCCTCTCCACACCATTCCAGCAAGAGGCGGGCGAGCCTGGCGGTTGCGGTCCAGGCGAGACCGAGGGTTCGCAGCTGATCGCGGGTACGCCTGCATTCGAGGCTCAGCTGACGTGCCATGTTGTGACTGGCGACTGGATAACGCCGCAGGAAGTCGAGAAAGGCTTGCCGCTGGACCGACGCCAGAACGCAAGGCACCTGCGTTTCGGCGGTTACATCGTACGGATAACCGGAAGGCGCAGTAGTTAATCCAAGAATCTCACCCGGGCCGACAATTCCGAGGATGAGCCGCCGGCCGGCGATCGAGTTCATGGAAAGTTTGACTTTTCCGTCACACAGGAACAAGAGGGCGCGAGGATGCTGCTCCTCTGTGAACAGAACCGTATTTTCCGGGCGGCAGAATGGGGCCGCAAAGGATGCGAACTCGCTCATCGCCTGAGGGGACAGGGCTCGGAAGAACTCTCCTGATTTACACGGCAGCCACCGCGGGTCTTCCCAATCCATTCGCAGCAACGCGGTCGTGGGGGGAGCGACAGTGAGCTGTGGATCGCAATTTTGCTTTGGTGCTTCGAAGCAAGCTGCCTCAGAGGGATGAATCTGAAGTTTCTTTGCGATGCGTCTGCGGATCAGGTGCGAGCTGTTCATCCATCTACCCCACGTATTCGTTTGATTGACCTGACCACGAATGACGATAGCGTGCGCGTCCTCAAGGGCGTTCCTACACGCTCTATTGCGGATCGGCGTACGGACGACGCTGCGCCACCAGCTCTCTCATGCCTGTAAGCATCGCTTTGGGCTCGGTCCTGAGAGTGGCATCCGCAAAGCGGTCGCAATCACCGGAAGACTCCGCGATGAACGCAACCGGCACATGGGAGCCCAACGATCGAATCAGGTAAGTGAGCCGCTCTCTGTTTTCTTCGGGAATGGAATCACCCAGGAGTAACCAGGTCGAAGTCGCCGGCCTTGAAGTGGTCAATGGCATCCCTGATGGAGCCTGCGACGTTGACGATGTAACCCGCGGCTTTCCAGAGTGAGCCTTGCGCTTTCAGCAGGGTAGAATCCAGGCCGATGGCGAGGACGACAATAATCTGCATGAACCCACCTCCGTATCGGGCATCAGCGGCGTACCAACCGCCGATACAGGAGTTTTGGAGCCCGGTTTTGCGATATTCACCGGATGTCCGCTGGGTTTTCTGTTCAATATTGAACAGAAGAGCGGGACGACCGGCATTTAGTTGTGGATAACGTCAGTTCGTAACATTAGAAATGGGCGTCTGCGGCGTTCATTGACCCGCAGGTCGGGTTCCTTTTTGTTCCGGGCGGTTTGTGGCATCCGGCATCATCATCGGCGAACAAGACTCCCTAAAACTGCTCAGAAATACGAAATGGTATTCGATATCCGTAACCCCAACTAAGATCACCGCGACTGCGGCAAGCACCTGGGGCTTCCTCCTGCCCCCCCAACTATCTGTGAAGATGGCACTAAGCTCGTTCCCTATTCTTCGCGAGTGCCTTACAAGTTCTCTGTAACATGCTGCTGAAAGGCCCTGTTGTGCCGATGGGTACCTTGAAGAGCCCGGAATAAGTTCCGCAGGTGTCCCATGAGAATGGCTACGACCCGGTCGAATGTTGCTCGCAAAAGCGCCAGATGAGTTGCGTATGAGTTTTGTCACCAAACCCGGGCGCCGGTATCCGAAGGATGCCCGGATGGATGACGCCGGGGATCTTCCCCATGGCTTAAGGGCTATTCCAGAGTTCCCGGTTGCCGGTCGCAGATGGGCCATTGCCGCCTGCCTCGCCCCGCAGGCATTCCATGGGGTGCACTGGACCATGTGGTCGGCGCTGGCGTGTGGAGTTCTATTGCTCGTCGTGTTGGCCGGTTATCTACGACAGAATCGTCGCTGGCGGCTGGAGATCAAGCGCGGCCGTGAAAAGCTCGAGGCGCTGGTCCAATCGCGCACCAGGGAGCTGGAGGGGAAGGAGAGCCAGCTGCGCTTGCTGCTCGAGTCGACGGCCGAGGCAATCTACGGGATCGACATGGAAGGCAACTGCGCGTTTTGTAACCCGGCCTGCCTCCGGCTCACAGGGTATGAGCGCGCCGAGGAACTGCTGGGCAAAAACATGCACGACCAGATTCATCACTCGCGCCAGGACGGCAGCGTCTACCCGGTGGCTGAGTGTTTTATCTTTCAGGCCTTCCAGAAAGGGACTGGAACCCACATCACCGGCGAGGTGATGTGGAGGGCCGACGGATCGTCTTTTCCGGCGGAATACTGGCCTTATCCGCAGCGCCGAGCCAACGAGGTTGTGGGCGCTGTCGTCACACTCCTCGACATTACCGAATCCAGGCGAGTGGAGGAGCAGCTTCGCCTGGCGCAGGCTTCAGTGGAAGAGGCTTCCGACGCGGTGTCATGGCTGGACTCACAGGGCCACATCCTCTATGTCAACGAGGCCGCCTGCCGATCACTGGGTCGATCGCGCGAGGTAACTTGTTGTGCTGTCAATCACCGATATCGTTCCGGATTTGACGGCCGAAGCCTGGGCCACAATGTGGGCAAAGGTCAAAACCCTGGGTTCGATCACTTTTGAAACCCGTCACAAAACCAAACTCGGACAGATCTTCCCGGTGGAGGTTAGCGCCAGCTACGTGGAGTTCGGCGGAAAGGAATTCAGCTTCAGATTCGCGCGCGACATTACCCAGCGCAAGCAAATCGAAAAGGAACTGGGCGAAAGCGAGAATTACGTGACGGCGCTGCTCGCGACCATGCCGGCAGGGGTCGTCGTGATCGATTCCGAAACCCAGCGCGTTACCGATGCCAACTCTTTCGCACTGACTCTCATGGGGCGAGAGCGGGGGCAGGTGGTGGCCGACCTCACGATCGATCCGCCGACGGGCGAGGACCACGACGCGGTACGGGATCGCAAAGCGGAATTAATGAAGGCCATCCGGCCGCTGACGCCGGATGCGGTGGTGCGTGGCCAGTACGAAGGCTACCGATCGGTGCCGGGAGTCAGGCCAGGATCGAACGTCGAGACATTCGTGGCCATCCGCCTGTATATCGACAGCTGGCGATGGGCTGGAGTCCCGATCTATATCCGAGCCGGCAAGAGGATGCCGGTTACGTGCACGGAGGCGATGGTTCGAATTCAAGCGTCCACCGCGCGAGACGTTCGGCGAGATGGTGCCGACCAGCTCGGCGCACATGCGCATTCGGGTCAATCCGGACCTTGCGATTGGTCTTGGACTGCGCATCAAGAGTCCAGGGGAGCGCATGGTGGGGCGCGACAAGGAACTGGATCTGCACAGCCAGGCAGCGGACGATATGCCGCCTTACGAAAGGATGCTGGGCGACGCGATCCGTGGAGACAACGAACTGTTCTCGCGGCAGGATCTTGTCGAGGCGCAGTGGCGCATTGTGGAACCGGTATTGGGAAATGTAACGCCCTTCTATACGTATTTGCCGGGAACGTGGGGACCGGAAGAGGCGGCCCAGCTGATGGCAAGCGACGGACCATGGAGTGATCCGATGGTGCGGGAAGAAGAGAAATAGCCGGGAACTGCGCATCGCGCGGGATCTGCGGGGGAAGAGCGGTCGTTAGTGGGCTCCGGCCGGAGGCCTGGCTCCAGGCCGCGCCTTTTTGAAGAACCACACCAGCACCACGCAGGCAAAGCAGATGAGGCTCATCCAGCGGAACACATCCACGTAGGCCCAGAGCAGGGCCTGGCGGCCGAGTTGCTGATAGAGCGTAGCGGCCGCGGCTCCCTGGGCATTAGACGCGGCGGTGTGCTGGGTGAGATAGCCTGTGAGGGCGCTGAGCCGCTGCTCGAACCAGTATTGGGTTTGCGAGACGTAGCCGACGATGTCAACCTGGTGGGCGTCACTGCGGCGTACCAGGAGAGTCTGGGCGATGGAGATGCCGATCGAGCCGCCAATATTACGCACCAGGTTAAAGATGCCGCTTGCGTTTCCGATTTGGTCGTTGCGAAGGGTGCTGTAGGCCTGGGTGGTGATGGGCACGAAGACGAAGCTGAGGGCGAAGCCGGTGACGACGATGGGGACGAGGAGGGTCCAGGGACTGATGTCGAGCGTCAGATTTCCGAAGTACAGCGACATGATGCCGAAGCCGATGAAGCCGAAGGTGAGCAGATACCTGGCATCGACTTTATTGCCCAGGTAGCCGATGACGGGCATGCCGATGATGGAGCCGATGCCTCGTGGGCCGACGACGAGGCCGGCGGCGAATGCGGTGTAGCCCAGCAGCTCCTGATAGAAGAGCGGGAGCACGGTAATCATGGAGTAGATACAGAGGCCGAACATGATCATCAGTCCGCAGCCCAGACCGAAGTTGCGGTCCTTGAGGGTGCGGAGGTTGACCAGGGGGGTCTTGCTCCTCCAGGAATGAACGATGAACCAGGTGAGCGAGACAACCAGGATGAGGGCGGCCCAGCGGATCCACGTGGCGCCGAACCAGTCGTCTTCCTGTCCCTTGTCGAGGATGATCTGCAGGCATCCGATCCAGATGGCGAGGGTGCCGAGGCCGATGGTGTCGAACTTGCTCACCTTCGCTTTGCTGATGTACTCGGGATCGTTGACATAGCGGCTGATCATGTAGACAGCCAGGATGCCAATGGGGATGTTGATGTAGAAGGCGTAGCGCCAGCTGTAGGTATCGGTGAGCCAGCCGCCGAGGGTGGGACCGAGGACCGGCGCGACAACCACACCGAAGGCAAAGAAGGCCATGGCGGCGCCGCGTTTTTCCGGGGGAAAGCTTTCGAGCAGCACGGACTGCGAGATGGGCTGGAGGGCTCCGCCACCTGCGCCCTGGATGACGCGGGCGACGAGCATGAAGCCAAGGGTGGGGGCGGCTCCGCAGAAGAACGAGGCGACGGTGAAGATGATGACGCAGGTGATGAGGAAGCGCTTGCGTCCAAAGCGCAGGGAGAGCCAGTTGCTCGCCGGGAGAACGACCGCATTCGCGACCAGATAGCTGGTGAGGACCCAGGTGGCTTCGTCGTTGGAGGCGGAGAGGGAGCCGGCAATGTAGGGCAGGGCCACCGAAGCGATGGCGGTGTCGAGCACTTCCATGAAGGTAGCCAGCATCACGCTGACCGCGATCAGCCACGGATTGATGCCAAAATTCTGCGCCTGCTGACCGCTACCGCCGTCCGCCATGTGCCTGCCTGATGATTGAAGCTGCGTGGGTGAAAAGGACCCGGGGAATGCCTGCTACGATGCGCCGTCCGGGGGAGCGACGTATCCTCTTTTCTGCGTTTTAGATACGGAAGCTGCCAGGACGGATGCAGCGGGGCTATGGAAAACGTGCTGGAGCGCGCGCGAGCGACGGTAACCCATGCATTTTGAGAGGGTTCCATTTCTGAATCGCGTCCGACATTTTCTGCATCAGATAGGTTGACAACAAGTGACTCAAGTGCGATGCTGGCGAAGCAGGGCACTCATTCAGGAGCAGCAACACAATGGCAAAGATTATCGGTATTGACCTCGGCACGACGAATTCCGTCGTGGCGGTAATGGAGGGCGGAGAGCCGAAGGTGATCGCCAACGAAGAGGGCGGCCGGACGACGCCGTCTGTGGTGGCGTTCACGAAGTCGGGCGAGCGCCTGGTTGGCCAGGTGGCCAAACGGCAGGCGATCACGAACCCGGCGAACACGGTTTATTCGATCAAGCGGTTCATGGGGCGCCGCTTCAACGAAGTGAACGACGAGATGAAGATGGTCCCGTACAAGGTCGTGCAGCAGGGCGATCACGTGGCCATTGAGGCGCAGGGCAAGCTGTACACGCCGCCGGAGATTTCGGCGCTGATCCTGCAGAAGCTGAAGAAGGCCGCGGAAGATCACCTGGGCACAACTGTGACGGAAGCGGTGATCACGGTGCCCGCGTATTTCAACGACGCGCAGCGCCAGGCCACCAAGGACGCCGGCAAGATTGCCGGGCTCGAGGTAAAGCGCATCGTGAACGAGCCGACGGCGGCCGCGTTGGCCTATGGGCTCGATAAGAAGAAGGACGAGACGATCGCCGTGTATGACTTCGGCGGCGGCACATTCGATATTTCGATCCTCGAAGTGGGCGAAGGCGTGATCGAGGTGAAGTCGACCAACGGCGATACGCACCTGGGCGGCGACAACATCGACCAGCGCATCGTGGACTGGCTCATCGACGAGTTCAAGAAGGAAGAAGGGCTGGATCTGCGCGCCAAGGGCAACGAGATGGCGCTGCAGCGGCTGCGCGATTCGGCGGAGCGGGCGAAGATCGAGCTTTCGACCGCGATCGAGACGGAGATCAACCTGCCGTTCATCACGGCAGACGCCGCGGGTCCGAAGCACCTGGTCAAGAAGCTGACGCGGGCGAAGCTCGAGCAGCTGGTCGAGGACATCATCCAGCGCTCGGTCGAGCCTTCGAAGAAGGCCCTCGCCGACGCCGGCATCGATGCCAGCAAAATCGACGAAGTTGTGCTGGTCGGCGGGCAGACACGCATGCCGCGGATCCAGCAACTGGTGAAGGATCTGTTCGGCAAAGAAGGCCACAAGGGTGTGAACCCGGACGAGGTGGTCGCGATCGGTGCCGCGGTGCAGGCGGGCGTGCTGGCGGGCGAAGTGAAGGACCTGCTGCTGCTGGACGTGACGCCGCTGACGCTGTCGATTGAAACGCTGGGTGGCGTGGCCACGACGATGATTCCGAGGAACACGACGATTCCGACGAAGAAGACGGAGACCTTCTCGACGGCGGCCGATTCGCAGACCGAGGTCGAGGTGCACGTGCTGCAGGGCGAGCGCCCGATGGCGGCGCAGAACCGGACGCTGGGCAAGTTCAAGCTGAGCGGCATTCCGCCGGCTCCGCGCGGGATTCCGCAGATCGAGGTCACCTTCGACATCGACGCCAACGGCATCCTGAACGTCACGGCGAAAGACACCGCGACCGGCAAGGACCAGAAGATCCAGATCACCTCGTCTTCGGGTCTGAGCAAGGAAGAGGTCGAGCGCATGGCGAAGGAGGCTGAGGCGCATTCGGCCGAGGACAAGGAGAAGCGCGAGGAGATCGAGGCGCGCAATCAACTCGACGGCCTGGTCTACAACATCGAGAAGATGCTGAAGGAGAACGGCGACAAGGTGTCCGGCTCCGAAAAGGCCGAGGTCGAGACGGCGCTGGCGGACGCGAAGAAGGTGCTGGAAGATAAGCCCACTCCTGCCGATATGAATGCTGCGCGGGAGAAACTGACGCAGGCGTCGCACAAGCTGGCGGAGGCGATGTACAAGGCCAACGCTTCGAGTGCGGGTGCTGGTGTTCCTCCGACGGACGGTGAGGCGGCTGCGGCGGGGACCGCCGACGAGGGTAAGAAGGACGAGGGAGTGATCGACGCCGAGTACGTGGACGTCGAGGACAAGAAGTAACAGGGCTCGGAGCCCAGGGCTCAGGGCTCAGAGTTTTCAGGGTAACGGCGGGGCGTTCCTCAGAACGCCCCGCCGTTTCAAGACGTAAAGGAGTTCAGCAGTTGCAGTTGAGGAGTTCTATCGGTATGACGAGCACACTTTGGAAATGCGAACAGATGCGCGCGGGTCAGATCACCAACCAGGTCGTGTTCGACAGTGAGAGGCAGGCCCGGTATTTTGTGCGCGAGATGCGGCAGGTGGAGCCGGACATTTTCTGGCGGATCGAGCCTGTGGATGCGCAGATGATATGGAACTAAGAGCCACGAAATGAAGACCACCGCTGCTCACATACCGCTGCTGAACGATCGCAGACTCAGAGCAGTCAAAGAAGCTGTTCGGAACGTCTTTTGGACTCGGGAGGAAATTCGGAAGCTCTTCGAGCGGTGCGGTGTCCCGCAGTTGCTCATCTCGGAAGTGCGACCCGACGTTAAGACATGGACGATTGTGGATGTCGTGCTCGATGCGCTTAATGCGAACGAGATATACCACCACACTCTCCAGAAAATCATCGAGCAGACGTTGCAGTACAAAGATGGCAAACACTTGCAGTGGGCTGGCAAGGAAAAAGTCGAGGCCGCGACCGCCTCACTGACAGCTCTCCGCGAAGAGATCGGAGAACTTGCCGAGGAGCGCAGAAAACGGCAACGTGACGAAGCTGAGAGACAAACCCGTATCGATAAGACGGCTAATGACAAATTATTCAAAGAAAAGCTCGCGGAACTGAACACTCGTTTCCTGAGCTGGTTTAGCGCCACAGATCCTCAAGCTCGTGGAATTCAATTTGAGGCGATACTCGCGGAACTCTTTGACCTGTTTGATCTCGCCCCGAAACACAGCTTTAGGCGAAACGGCGAACAAATTGATGGTGGATTCAAACTCGACAACGAAAACTACCTGCTGGAAGCAAAGTGGCAGGCGGAACCCGTAAATCTCAATGACCTCCGCGATCTCGATGGCGCGGTCAACAGCACCATCGAAACAACGCTCGGATTGTTCGTTTCCGTTACTGGGTTCTCCCCAACATCACTCGAGAACCTAGTCGCAGGAAATCGCCCAAAGCTGATCTGTATGGATGGAGCGGACCTTGCGCTTGTTCTCGACAATAGGATCGACTTTTCCGTACTGTTGAGGCGCAAGAAGGAAATCGCCGCTCAGAGACGAATCGTATTTGTTCCGGCGTCCGACATAATCAATGGGAAGTACTGAACAAGAGAAACGCGATGCCCGTTCCCGTCAATCCCGAAGACCGCATCCCGCCAGTCCATCCCGGAGAATTCCTCCGCGAGGACTTCATGAAGCCGTTGCGTCTCTCGGCAAAAGCGCTGGCCACGGCTCTGCATGTTCCGGCGTCGCGTGTTGCGGCAATCGCCGGTGAGCGACGCGGAATGGATGCGGAGATGGCGTTTCGGCTTGAGCGTTATTTCGGGATGTCGGCCCGTTTCTGGATGAACGCGCAGGCACAATATGATCTGACTATGGCCCAGGATCGGATGGCTCGTTTGATTCGCCGAGAAGTGCGACCGCGAAAGAGGAATCTTCGGGAGGAGGAGAACTGCCTCAGGGGCTAAAGCCCTCCGATTTTTAAGGTGCGATTCGGCACGACTGAAGTCGTACCCTGACACAAAGACCGGGGCACGAGTTGAGATTCGTGCCGGACCCAGAGACTGCGAAGTTCGAACGAAGAAAAGATGCCACCGACTCAGCACAAAGACTATTACGCGATGCTCGGCGTGAAGAAGACCGCCACCGGGGAGGAGATTCGCAAGGCCTTCCGCAAGCTTGCGCGCAAGTATCACCCCGACGTCAATCCCGGCGATAAAAAATCCGAAGAGAAGTTCAAGGAAATCTCCGAAGCCAACGATATTCTTTCCGACGAGAAGAAGCGGAAGATCTACGACCAGTTCGGCTTCTACTCCGACCAGATCGATCCGGCGACGGCCGAGGCCGCGGCTCGCGGCGGATACGGCCCGGGTGGCTCGCGTGGAGGAGCCCAGGAGGGCGTTCCCTTCGACTTCGGCGGCTTCGACTTTTCCGAAGAAGAAGCGCCCGGCGCGTCGGGTGGCCAGAGTTGGGGCAACTTCCGCGACATTTTTTCCGGCATGTTCTCGCGCGAGCAGCGCGCGGGAGCACAGGGGCCTCAGCCGGGCACCGATCTGGAGTACACCGTCAACGTCGATTTCTGGACGGCGATTCGAGGCGGGGTGGCGCGGCTGGAGATCCAGCGCCAGGAAGTGTGCGCGACGTGCCACGGGCGCGGCTCGATGGGCGGCACACAGACGTGCCCGGAATGCCACGGTACCGGCCAGGTGACGCAGATGGGCGGGCGGATGAAGTTCAACATCCAGTGCCCGCGCTGCGGGGGCAGCGGCAAGGTTCAGAATCCGTGTCCGACCTGCCACGGCGAAGGCGTGCTCTACCGCACAGAGCCGCTGGAATTCCGTATCAAGCCCGGCACGCGCGATGGGCAGCGCATCCGCCTGGCGGGCAAAGGCAACGCGGGCACGCATGGAGGCGCCGCGGGCGATCTTTACCTGATCATCCGCGCCGGCTCGCATCCGGTGTTTACGCGGACCGGCGACGACATCTATCTCACGCTGCCGGTGACCGTGTCGGAGGCGGCGCTGGGGGCGCGCATCGAGGTGCCGACGATCGACGGACGCGCGCAGCTGAGGATTCCGCCGGGCACGCAGAGCGGTCAGAAGCTGCGCATGCGCGAGCGCGGCGTGCCGTCGGCGACGAAGGATGGGGTTCGCGGCGACGAGATTGTCACCGTGGAGGTGTCGGTGCCGCAGGTGCGCGACGAGCGCTCGCGGGAGATCCTGCGCGAGTTCGCGAAGCTCAACCCGGAGGATCCGCGCGAGGCGATTTGGGCGAAGGTGTAGTCGCTGTGGCGGCCACAAATCATCCGGATCGGAAGAAGTCGTAGCTGTGCTCTCCATCTCTACTCCACGTCTGCTGCTCCGCGAACTTAAGTCCGCCGACGCGCCTGCGCTCTTTGAGGTTCTCGGCGATCCGGAAACCATGCGCTTCTATCCGCGGCCGTACAGCCGCGAAGAAGTGGATGAGTGGATCGGACGACAGATCGGCCGCTACGCGATGGGGGCCGGGCTGCTGGGGGTCGTTCTGAGAGACTCCGGAACCCTGATCGGCGACTGCGGGCTCGTCTGGCAGGAGGTTGAGGGAGTGCAGGAGCCAGAGATCGGCTATCACGTCCATCGCGAACATCAGGGCCGCGGATATGCGACGGAAGCGGCGCGGGCGGTCCGGGACTATGCGTTTGGCACGCTGGGCTGCGATCATGTGATTTCGATGATTCGACCGGAGAATCTCGCGTCGCGACGGGTTGCGGAGAAGAACGGTCTCACCGTCGATCGCACCGTTTTCTGGCGCGGATACGACCACTGCGTGTATCAGATCAGGAAGGCGGACAGGTAATGCCTCTCTTCCGCGGACCCTGGCCGAAGCCTCCCGAAGCTCAGGACCCTGATACGCGCCGCGCCACGCAACTGCTGAATGCGTCGATGGCGTATGCGCGGCTGATCCTGAAGCGCTATGGGCAGCTCGCCCCCTTTGGGTTTTCTATGGATCGGGACGGCAACGTTGTGCGCGAGACGATTGAAATCCCGCGGCTGCCCCGCGACCCGGAGCGTCTGTTCAGGCTGCTAACGGAGCACGTTGCGGAGCGCGTCCGCCGGGGCATGATTCAGGGCGTTGCGATGTGCGCCAACGTCAGCCTTGCCGCGCCCTCGCAGGAGGGATACACCGACGCGATCGATTTGACCATTGAGCAGGAGTCCGGGCACGCGGTGCAGGTGACGGTGCCCTACAGGATTTTTGGCGGCCAGTTTCATAACCTGCTGCCGCGGCGGATCGCGCTGGGACAGCTGGTGACGGAAGAGGCTGTTCCGCATCTTTTTGCGAACCTGCGCTGACCGCACGATTCTGGTCGCCGTGGCGCGGCGCGCAGTGCATAATGTGAGTCGGATATGCCCACCAAACGCAAATCCAAAGGGGCGTACATGATCTCGGCGGTGGCTGAGATGTACGACATTCATCCGCAGACGCTGCGGCTCTACGAGCGCGAGGGACTGCTGAAGCCGTCGCGCACGGAGGGCAACACGCGGCTCTACACGGACGAGGATCTGGAACGACTCGAGTTCATCCTGAACCTGGCACGCGACCTGGGCGTGAACATTGCCGGGATCGCGATCATCCTGCAGATGCGCGAGCGCATGGAGGCGATGAACCTGCAGATGCAGGACTTTGTGAACTATGTGCGGACGGAGATGCTGTCGCGGATGCAGCATGCCGGGGAACCGAGCGCCGCGATGGTACCGTTGCGGCGGCCGATGATCGTTCCCGCGGACAAGCCGACAAACAGCCGCAAATAGAAAAGCGTGCCGCCTGGGCACGCTTTTCTATTTCCTGTTGCCTGATGGCCGGACTTAGTGGGGCTTCCGGTATTCGATCTCGTCGTCGCGGAGGTAGTACTCCGCCGAGCAGGCATCTCCGCCGCAGATCATGGACTCGAGGCCGTAGTACTGCGCCTTAGTGATCAGCCCGAGGCATCCGCATTTGGGGCACGCCAGCACGGCGACAAAAGGATTCCGCGCGTCGCCCATAGGCGCCGCATTGTCCAGCACAAAGAGCGTTCCTGGTTCCATCTGCTCCGGTATCCACTCGTCCAGCATCTGAAGATCTTCCTGCATATAACCTCCTGAGTTTGTGCTGTGTGCTGTTGCATCCAGCGCTGGGAAATCGCCGGATCGAATCGCGGTCATCCTTAGTGGTGTGCTGGTTTTGGCGCTGCCTCCTCTTCTCGATGGAGCCAAAGCTCCGTCCTTAGCGGGAACCTCCTGCTCCTTTAGACACTGGTTGGTGGGAAAGATCGCTGCGCTCAAAGGAGCGCTTCCGGATCGCGCCGCATGTGCCGCGGGTTGCGCGGCGGCCTTGCTCGTGCTCGACTCTCGCTCGGGCATCACAGGCGGCGCCTCTGGGGTCGCCTCGATCCGGTACGATGCAACATCGCGAATCCTGGCAGCCCGTCAGTTGACGCCATTCTCAGTGCCGCGACCTGAAGTGTCAATGCCAACTTTAGGGCCAGGTTGTCTCACCAGGTTCGTCACGGTTGTAGCCCACTCGGGTCACCGGCACGGCGGTCACTTTTGTGTCATGCGGCATTCATCTGGCGGTGTAAAAGGCCAGGTGGGGGAAGTGCAGAGTTTAGAGTTTAGAGTTTGGAGTTTGAAAAGCGCTAGTGCCTGCTCGAACCCAAGGCCAAGACTCTCATCTTAGACTCTCTGCGCACTCGCGCCTACGGGTCCACGGACGGCGACTTTGAGGGCCTCGGCGACCTCTTCGATCTGCCGCGGTTCGAGGTACGGGTGCATGGGGAGGCTCAGCACTCGATCAGCGGCGTGCTCTGCTGCGGGAAAGCTCCCGATCCGCCAGCCCATGTCGCGCGCAAGCTCGGCGTAGACCGGCTGCAGGTGGAGAGGCGTTGGGTAATGCACGGCGGTTGGAATCCCCGCGGCTTTCAACGACGACTCGACGGACGCGCGGTCTTCTACTTCGATGGTGTACTGCGCCCACGCGCTGGTGCGCTCGGGCAGAATCCGCGGTGTGGGGACGGAGTCTTTCAGGAGCGCTGCGTAGCGATCGGCGATCTCGGCGCGCGCGGTCAGCTCCTCGTCGAAGATTTCGAGCTTGGCGAGCAGCACCGCGGCCTGGAGTGTATCGAGGCGGCCGTTGATCCCGATCCGCGTATGGCGGTAGCGGCCTTGCTGGCCGTGATTGCGGAGCTGCTCCATGGCTGCGGCGAGGGCATCGTCGTTGGTGAAGCAGGCGCCGCCATCGCCGTAGCAGCCGAGCGGTTTGGAGGGGAAGAAGCTGGTGCAGCCGATGGTGCTGAGGTTTCCGGAATGGCGGCCGCGATAGAGGGCTCCAAAACTTTGTGCCGCGTCTTCGATGACGGCGAGGCCATGACGCGCGGCGATAGCGTTGATGGCGTCCATATCGGCCGGCTGGCCGTAGAGGCTGATGGGCAGGATTGCCTTTGTCCTGGGCGTGATGGCGGCTTCGATCTTGTTGGGGTCGAGATTGCACGCGACGGGTTCGATATCGACGAAGACCGGGCGTGCGCCGGCGAGCGTAATCATTTCGCCGGTGGCGAAGAAGGTGAAGGGCGAGGTGATGACCTCATCGGCAGAATCTCCGCCGCTGGAGCTGCCGATTTCAAGAGCCAGGAGGGCGAGGAGCAGCGCGTCGGTGCCGCTGGCGCAGCTGATGCAGTGCTTCGCGCCGAGCCGCGCGGCCAGGCGTTGCTCCAGTTCGCCGACTTCGGGTCCGAGGATGAACCGCTGATGCTCGAGGACGCGGCGGATGCGCGCGTCTAAGGGAGCGGAGATGCGCCGGTACTGCGCCTTCAGATCGACAAATTCCATCACTGCCTTATTGTCTCGCAGTGGGTGGAGGCGCGGGGGCGGCGACATCCCCTGAAGTGAGCCGCTCGATCTGCTGCTGCACTTCGTTGCGGAAGAGGAGCGGCTTTGCCATCTTGTGGAACTGCTCGGAGGTGCCGCCGGTGCCGATCATGGTGATCGAGCCGTAGCCCAGCATGCGGCCGAGGCCGGGCTCACTGACCTCGATGGTTTCCACTTTGTTCAAGAGCATTTCGATGGTGCGGCGGCTGGCCAGGCCCGTTTTGATGACGACGCGGCGCGTGGTGACCGCCATCTCGGTCGCATTGCGGCGGATGGTTCCGGCGAGTAGCACGATGAGCCCGCAGAGCAGCAGCGCCGCTCCGCCGTAGGCCGCCACGTGGCGTGTTGAGGCCTCCATCTGCGGATGCGCGTAGTCATACCAGAGCACGTAGCCGCCCAGGCCCCACAGCACGATGGCCCCGATGATGTGGCCGAGCATGACGATCCAGTGCAGCCGCGTCTGATAGACGACCTTCTCGCCAGGAACCAGTGTCTTGGTGATGTAGCTCATGCGCCTCCCCCCAATCCGCTTCCAGCCCAACCCTTCAACTGTAATCCCTGGAGGCTAATAACTCGCCCGCGTACCGAACCCCGGGCTGATGCGTCCAACCCCTGAGGCCATTCGGACACCTGATCCTGGATAATAGATACCGCATGCGCGTGAACATCCTGGCCTTCGGCATTCTCCGCGACTACCTGGGCTCCTCGATGGGACCGCTGGACCTACCGGCCGGGTCGACGGTCGGCGATCTGCTCGAGCGCTGCCGTGCGCTGGTGCCGGGAAATGGGATGCCGTGGTCTTCCATCGCGGTGGCGGTGAACGAGGAATACGTGCGTCCGACGCATCGTTTGGCGGACGGCGACGAGGTTGCGCTGCTGCCGCCGGTGAGCGGCGGAAAGGATGACAGCCGCCAGGCCTTTGTGCGGCTGGTCCATGAGCGGATCGTGCCGCACGACATCATTCCGCGGCTGGAGCGGCCGGAAGACGGAGCCATCGTGATCTTCGACGGGATCGTGCGCGACAACTCCCGCGGACGGAAGACGCGCTACCTCGAATACGAGGCGTACGAGGCGATGGCGCTGAAGCAGATGCTGGTGCTCGCGGGCAACGCCCTGGCCGACTTCCCCATCCGCGACGTTGCTATCGTTCACCGGTTGGGGCGGCTGGAGATTGGTGAGTCCAGCGTGCTGATCGCGGTCTTTTCGGCGCACCGTGCGGCGGCCTTCGATGCGTGCCGCTGGCTCATCGACACGCTCAAGCAGACGGTGCCGATCTGGAAGAAGGAGTTCTTCGAGGACGGAGCGGTGTGGGCCCAGGGCGATCCGTTTCCGCCGGAGCTTGCGGCGCAAGGGGCGAAGCCGCGCAAGCCTGCTGCGCGTGCGAAGAGCCCTCAGGGACGGTCGTCCGGTTCTGTGCGCTCGAAGGCTGCGAAACGCCGGCCAAAGGGGCGTGCCCGTTGAGCCTGCTCCGTCCCGGTCTGGCAGGCACCGTTGTTCTGGGTCTGCTGCTGGCAATGGTTCCCGGAACGGCTCAGGAAGCGGCGCCTTCGAACCCGCCGCGGTTCCATGTCAACGTCCACCTGGTGAACGTGTTTGTGAACGTGACGGACGCGGAGGGGGCGCCGGTGGGGGGGCTGCAGCAGAACGACTTCACGCTGACTGAGGACGGAGTGCCGCAGAAGATTGCCTACTTCGAGCGCGAGACGAATATGCCGCTGTCGCTGGTGCTGGCGATCGATACGAGCGGCTCGGTGCGCAAGGACACGGACATCGAGCTGCATGCCGCACGCGACTTCATGCGCGCGATGATCCGGCCGGTGGATCGTGTGGACCTGATTGACTTCAACTCCTCGGCCCGCGAGGTGGTTCCTTTCACGTCCGACGTGCGACACCTGGAGTGGGGTCTGAACAATCTCGACTACGGGCCGGCGACGGCGCTCTATGACACTATCTACCTCTCGGCGCAGATGCTTGGACGCAAGTCGGGGCGCAAGGCGCTCATCGTCATTTCGGATGGCGGCAATACGGTCAAGGGCGTCGACTTCCAGGAGGCGCTTGACCAGGCCGTTCGCAGCGAGGTGATGGTCTACCCGCTGATCGACCTGCCGATTCTGAACGACGCCGGGCGGGATACGGGCGGGGAGCACGCGCTGATCACGCTGTCGCAGGGGACCGGCGGCAAGTACTTCTACGCGGAGTTCGGCGACGTCGCGGGGGCGTTTCGCAAGATCTCCGAGGACCTGCGCACCCAATATCTGATCGGCTATTATCCGGTGCAGCGGCGGTCACAGTCGGACTTCCGCCGTATCCAGGTCTCTCTGAAGTCCAACTCCTCCTACACGCTGCGCCATCGGCCGGGGTACTACGCCACGCCATCCCCGCCGCTGGATCAGTAATCGCGACGGTGAGGACTGGCCGTCCAGGCAGACGCGCTTCGCGCACAATCGGCCGGGCCAGTCACGGGGTCCGGTTGGTATGATCAAAGGCGTTGTTCTCAGCATGCTTTCCGACTCCGACATTCGCGAGCGTCTGGGCCCGCTCACCGATCCCACTCCCAGACCAGACCAGACTCCGGGGCCGTCCGCCGGCCGGATCGCCGCTCTGGTGGTGCTGGTGATCCTGCTCTGGGGCGCCGGAGTCGCGGTGATCGTGCATCTGGAGAGAACCTCGCCTCGGGTACCGGAGCCGGCGTCGGGGCATGTCTACCGCTTCTCCGACACGCGGCACACGGTCTATCTGACGGCCAGGGAGCATTACGTGGCCTGGGGTGCGATCGGGGTGCCGATCCTCAGCACCGTCGGGGTGGCTCTGTTTGGGTTCCGCAGGAAGCGGCGGCCGACGGTAGAGTGAGGGACCGAGGGCGCAGGTCACAGCTCGCAGGTTACAGCGGCTCGTTCTGACTCTCTCAGGTTTCGGGTATTGAGGGGGGTCGAGGGGGTAGGGTGGACGTGGAATCAACAACATCCGGAGGGGTCAACCCCCTTCGTGTTGGCTAGTTGGTTAATCCCATTGAACGTCGCAGCAGAGCCAGTGCGAAGCGTGTTCAGCGCGTGATGATGACCTCGTAGAGATTGTCCTTGGCCAGAAAGAACCTGTATCCCGACCAGCCGGTGAAGAGTTTCTCGATCTGGCGGTTGGTGTAGACGCGCTGGACGGGATAGGGCTCCGACTCCTGCATCTCGATGTCTGAGGCCGGGGTGAGGTGATAGCGGCAGTAAGCGGTGTACGGGCCCGTGGGTTTGGAATGAAAGATGGTGAGCACCTTGCCATCGCGGAGGGTCGCATCCTTCAGGTGGGTGACCAGCGGCTGGATGAGTCCGGTGGGGATGTAGTCGAGGGTGGCCCAGAGGAGCACGACGTCGAACTGACGGCCGTGGAAGTTCAGGTTCTGTTCAAAGAAACCTGCTTCGTCGAAGCGCGGCGGGCCGCCATCCTCTTCGGGCGGGAGTTTCCACTCCTCGCGCAGGGATTCGTGGACGACATCGGCCATGTAGACGCTGTGGCCCATCTCGGTGAGGAAGTTGATGTTCTGCGGAGAGGTGGGGCCGATGTCGAGGACACGCAGGCCGTTTTCGGCGCGCAGATGTTTGAGCAGTGCCTCCCAGCCGCTGGAGTGGCGGGGAATCCTGGGCCCGGTGAGCAGCGTCGGCCCGCGCCTCTCGTCTTCCTTTTTTCTGCGGAACAGATTGACCATGCGCGGTCCTGAACCCTCGTTTCTGGATTGTAATGGAGGCGGTAGGCGGTAGGCGGTGGGCTGTAGCTGGCGCGAGTGGAAGAGGGAGCGGGAAGACGAGTGGAAGAGCGAGTGGAATGCGAGTGGAAGAGCGATGCGATCGATATTCGGGGAGGGACAAAATGGAAGCCCTTTGTTTTGAGAGGGGCGTTCCATTCCTGGTGGTCCAAGATAGACCCACACTATATTTAGGGGTACTTGCGGGAATAAGTCAAGATATTGCGCCAGACGTGTAACGAGTTTTCTGACACCGCAAAGGCTATGATTCTGGGGTATGTTCCCGTTCTCCCCATTCCAGGCGTGTTGGGACCGCGTTGACCGGGCAGAGGCACACCGCCAAGCCCTCATAGAGATATGGAACGGCCTGGATACAGATAAGGTGTACAGTTCGGAAGCCAAGATAGACGACGACGGGAATGGGAAGTTTTTCCTCCGCACAGTCGAGCGTGATTGGCTCCTGCCATTCTCTCTCCAGTTTGGAGAGATGCTCTACCATCTCAGGGCCGCTCTGGATTCCTGCGTCTATGACGCCGCCGCGTTGGAGTTCACCCAAAACCCTCCCCCCGATGAGGAGCAGTGGAACTTCCCTATCTGCGTCACCAAAGAAAAATTTGACAACGCCGTTCGGCGTATGAAGAACCTCCCGAATCGGCTGCATGGACTGCTCGAAGCTGTACAGCTGTACTCGCGAGCAACCGGCCGGGCGAACGGCTCGGAGTGGGACATGGGACAGGTCCTCTATATCCTCAACGAATGGGCCAGAATCGATCGCCATCGGAGATTGCACTTGGCTGGAACGGCTATCAGCAAAGGCAACCTCGCCTTCGAACGAGTGTCCGGAGTGAGCCTCGAATCTTGCGATTTTCAGGTCGGGGAGCATGTTCTCGAACACGACACAGAGATCGCGCGATTTAAGATCGCAGGTTGGGTGCCTGGAAAAAGGATGAATGTGCACGGCCAGTTCACCTTTGAGATAGTCATCGATGAGGCTCCCCGACTGTCCAAACTTGAAGAAGCTGGTCGGGCGATGCTCTTGAGTGTCATCGGTGTACGGGAGAGCTTTGAGAGGGCTTACGGAGTAACGCGGTAAGAGCACATCCGCCTAAGCGGAGGATTCAGTGGGCAAGAGGGCCAACTCTACCGACAGCGATCCGAACGCGAAACCCGTGCCAGAATTCGACAGGTTCTCGAATTTTATGCGCCGCCTGGCAGCGGTGCCGTACAGCGAAATCAAAGCCCAGCGTTTGAGCTGTTCGGGCAGCACGGGTACGAGGATGTGTCGATGGACAGCGTGGCGGAGGCGGCGGGGGTATCGCGGGCGACGCTGTTCAACTACTTTCCGCAGAAGGAGCTGATCCTGCGCGAGATTGCGGCGGCGCGGGTGGCGAAGCTGAAGGCGATCCTCGAGGAGTTCAGGGCGAGCGGGAAGAAGGCGCGCTACGACGACATTGTGGAGCTGATGGTGCGGCTGACGGTGGAGAACGCGCGGATCAGCGGGGGCTCGAAGAAGCTGTTCATGGAGACGATGTTCAGGCAGGCCTCGCAGGGCGTGCTGCTGGTGGCGCGGGCGGAGGCGGTGGCGGCGCTGGCGGAGTCAGTGAGGCGTTTTGTGAAGGGGGAGAAAAAAGCGCGGCGAGTAGCGGAGACGGCGTTCGCGATCTACATGGCGACGATGCTGGAGTGGCTGATGCGGGAGAGCGCTCCGCAGAAGTGGCTGGTGGAGACGATGCGGGAGCGGCTGCTGGTGTTGCGGGAGGGAGTGGCATGAAGCGGCGACTCATGTTGATTGGCGCTGTAGCGGTGGTTGTGATTGCGGGGATCTGGATCGCATTCGCGTGGGCGGGATGGCGGAGCGCGAACGATTATTCGGGGACGGTGGAGACGCGGGAGATCCAGATTGGGTCGAAGGTGGGCGGGCGCGTGACGGAGGTGGGCGTCGAGGAAGGGCAGGTGGTGAAGGCGGGGACGGTGGTGGTGCGGTTCGAACACGACGAGCTGACGGCGCAACGGGCGCAGGCAGAGGCTTCGGTGGAGCAGGCGCAGGCGGACCTGGAGAAGATGGTGCGGGGGAATCGTCCGGAGGAGATCGCGCAGGCGGTGGCAACGGCGCACGCGGAGCAGGCGGCGCTGGAGGAGGCTCGGAATGGTCCGCGGAAGCAGGACATCGAGCAGGCGAAGGCGGATTTCGCTGCGGCGAGCGCGGATGCGGCGAACGCGGAGAGTTATTACAAGCGCATGCAGGAGCTGATAAAGAACGACATCATCTCGAAGCAGCAGTTCGACGATGCGAGGGACAAGCGCGATGCGGCGGCGCAGCGGGCGGAGAGCGCGCGGCAGCACCTAGCAATGCTGGAGGCGGGGACGCGCGTGGAGGATGTGAACGCGGCGGAAGCGCGTTACAAGCAGGCGGAAGCGGCGGCGGTATTGGCGAAGGAGGGATTTCGCCGAGAGGACATTGAGGCGGCACGGGGGCGGCTGGCACAGGCGCAGGCACAGGTGGCGGCGCTGGATGCGCAGCTGCGCGAGGCGGTGCTGACGGCGCCGGAGGACGCAGTGGTGGAGACGGTGAGCGTGCGGCCGGGGGATCTGGTTCCGGCGGGACGAATTGTGATGACGATGCTGGAGAGCGCGCAGCTGTGGGTAAAGGTGTACGTGCCGGAGACGGATCTGGCGCATGTGCGGCTGGGGCAGCGGGCGACGGTGAAGGTGGACAGCTTTGGGCGGACGTTTGAGGGGCATGTGGGGATGATTGCGAGCGAGGCAGAGTTTTTGCCGCGCAACGTGCAGACGAAGAGCGATCGCGATCACGAGGTTTTCGGGGTGAAGGTGTACGTCGATGATGCGCAGCGGGTGCTGAAGTCGGGGATGTCCGCTACGGTGAGGCTGGAATGACGGCGATCATCGAGGCCGATCACCTGACGATCCGGTTCGGGCAGGTCACGGCGGTGAACGACGTGAGCCTGACGGTGGAGAAGGGGGAAATATTCGGGTTCCTGGGGCCGAATGGGTCGGGGAAGACGACACTGATCAAGGCGTTGTGCGGGCTGCTGGCGCCGAGCGAGGGGACGGGGCGGATTCTGGGCATGGATATCCGGAAGGATGCGGCGGAAATTCGTCGCCATGTCGGTTACATGTCGCAGAAGTTCGGGTTGTATGAGGATTTGACGGTGGCGGAGAACATTGCGTTCTACGCGGGGGTGTATGGGCTCGATGCGAAGCGGGCGGCGGAGCGCACGCACGAAGTGCAGAAGCTGACGGGGATAGCGCCGTATATGAAGCGGCGGGCCGGGCAGCTGTCGGGCGGATGGAAGCAGCGGCTGGCGCTGGCGTGCTCGATTATCCATTCGCCGGAGGTGGTGTTTCTGGATGAGCCGACGGCGGGGATCGATCCGGTAGCGCGGCGGGCGCTGTGGGATTTGCTGTTTCAGTTGTCGGGGCAAGGGGTGACGTTCTTCGTGACCACGCACTACATGGACGAGGCGGAGCGGTGCGGGCGAGTGGGCTACATCTATTTGTCGAAACTGATCGCGATTGGAACGGTGGCGGAATTGCAGCGGCTGCCGGAGGCGAATCCGGCAGGGACGACGCGGGTGGAGATTGAGACGGCGAATGCGGCGGCGATGCTGGACCGGGTGCGCGGAATGGAGGGGGTGCGGGAGGCGACGATCTTCGGGCGGTCGATTCATGCGCTGGCGGAGACGGATCGGCTGGGAGAACTGCGGGCGGAGTTGCCCCAGGCCCGCATTGAGGCGATTGAGCCGTCGCTGGAGGACGTATTTGTAACACTGACGTATCAAATTATGGAGGCGGCGCGATGAAGGCGCTGTTTCCGACTCTGTTCAGGGGGCTGGTGCCGGTGTGCCGGAAGGAATTTCTGCACATTGTGCGCGATCCGGGGACGCTGGTGTTCGCGCTGGCGCTTCCGATACTGCAATTGTTCCTATTTGGATTCGCCGTTGATACAAATATTCGGCAGGTGGCGACGGTGGTGCTGGACCAGAGCCAGACGCAGGAGAGCCGGAGGCTGCTGGAGAGCTTTGCGGGGTCGGATGTGTTCGCGCTGCGGAGTTATGTGACGTCGCCGGATGCGATGTATGAGGCGATTCGATCGGGGAAGGCGCGGGTGGGGATTCGGATTCCGTACGACTATGCGCGGCGGCTGCAGGACGGCACGGGCGCGACGGTGCTGGTGCTGGTGGACGGGTCGGATTCGACGGTGGCGGCGCAGGCGATCAGCACGTCAACGGGGGTAGCGTTGCAGCAGTCGCTGCTGCGGGTGCTGCCGGATGGGACGATGCCGGTGGAGGTGCGGCCGTCGGTGCTGTACAACCCGGCGACGCGGTCGGCGAATTTTTTTGTGCCGGGGCTGGTGGCGATCCTGCTGCAGGTGATGACGATTCTGCTGATTGCGCTGAGCCTGGTGCGGGAGCGGGAGCGCGGGACGCTGGAGCAACTGGAGATGACGCCGGTGGCTCCGCTGGGGCTGATGGTGGGGAAGATGATTCCCTACGGGGTGCTGGCGTTTGGGGAGCTGTGCGCGATTCTGGCGGTGATGCGGGTGGTGTTTCTGGTGCCGGTACACGGGAATGTGTTGTTGCTGCTGGCGCTGTCGTTGCCGTTTTTGCTGACGGTGCTGGGACTGGGGCTGATGATTTCGACGAAGGCGAAGACGCAGGCAGAGGCGTTTCAGCTGTCGATGGGGACGATTCTGCCATCGGTGTTTTTGTCGGGATACATTTTTCTGATCGAGAACATGCCGCTGCCGTTTCAGTGGATCAGCCATCTGATTCCGGCGACGTACTACATCCGGATTTTGCGGGGAATTGTTTTACGGGGCGCGGGGATGGCGGACCTGTGGCGCGAGGCAGTGATCCTGACGGTGATGGGGTGTGCGGCGATTCTGTTGGCGGCGCGAATGTTTGTGAAGAGCAGGCAGTAGCCGGGAGCGGGGAGCGGGGACGCTGATAACGAATACTACATAGGAACCCTTTGCGGGCGTGCGGTGTCCAATTGGGCATCGGTGCGGCGCCGGTGCGAGCCGGCGGCTGCGGGGGCGAGATGAGAGCAGCGGACACACCTGCGAAGGCCTGGGGGTTGTACCTGAGCGGGCTGCTGGCGGCGATGGTGGCGGCGGTGTGGATGCGGTCACCAGGTGTGGGGCACTCATTTGGGCGAGCGGTTGCGGTTGCAGCCGTGTGGATGGCTGCGACGGTGCTGGCGGGTGCTGCTGGCCTGGGTGTTGGGGAGAGCTTTCTCGAGGGGCGGCCGGCGTATCCGCGGATGAACTTTGTGGTGGGGGCGGCGGCGACGTGGGTGCTGCTTCCGCCGATGCTGCTGTGCTGGGTGCGAGGATCGGGGTGGGCGGCGGCGATAAGTGCGGTTGCGGGCGCGGTGATGGCGGCGTGCGTGTGGGGGAGGACGCCGAGGGTTGACCTGGCCGAGGAGTGGGAACCATGGAGCGAGGGTCCGCGATTTGCCGATCTTCCGGCGCCGGACTCCGGGCGACCGCGGGCCATTCTGATTGCTGTGTGCGTGGAACTGGCTGCAGTGTTGGCGAATCGGGACGAAGTGTTCCTGGCGATGGCGCTTGCCGGTGTTGCGGCGTTTCTGTTTGTGTGGAAACGGCTGGCGTCGCTGAACGCGAAGGCACGTGACGGGGCGGCGAGGCCGGTGGTGGGGGCGAGCGCCGCTGTGCTGATGGCGATGCTGATCGTGATCCCGCTGCTGCTGGCGCGTTTTGTTCGGATGAATGGCGGAATGGAGACGACGGCGCAGGCGGCGGCACGGACGCGGGCGGACACGGAGAAGGGCGAAGCGGCAGATGCCTATCCTGATGGGTACCAGGGGATCGTCCTGTTCACGGTGAAGGACAAGAGCAAGGAGCTGCCGCCGGTTCCAATCGAGCGCGATGTACTGCGGACGGGGACGAAGAAGCCGCTGGTGATTCGGTTCGACGGGTCGTACTGGTATTTTCAGATACCGCAACAAGGACCTGGAGCGCATCCTCACCTGGCGCACGGCGATCCGGTGGCGGTCAGTATCTACTCAACGAGCCGGGTGCCGCTGGCGATGGAGGCGCATCAGACGCTGGCGGAGCCGGTGGATCTGCATTCGGTTGGCGCGATGGAGGTGACGGTGCGGAACGGAGACAACCGGCGGGGGCGGATCGAGATGGGCGTGCTGCTGACGGACTCGACGACGCCGGGAAAGCCGTCGATGTATCTCGGGACAGGGCCCATCGTGTCGACCGAAGCGGATCACTTCACGTTCAAGGCGAATCCGGTGAGCGAAGAGGTGCGGTTCGCGATTCCGGAGCGGCGCGGGATTCGGAAGTTCGATGAGGTGACGGTCTTGTTCTTTCCGGAGGGGGAGCGTGCGACGCTGGGGGCACGGGTGGGGATCGAGCAATTTGAGTTGATGCCGCGGTGAGAGCTTCGTTGCAGCGTTAGAGATTCTTGCTCCCCCACATCTGCTAACTCCGGGCATACCCATTCGAGGCGCTTCTCGCTTCGCTTCGGCTTGCTCAGGGCCGGTAATGGGGCGCTGCAGATGGGGTTCCTCGGCTTTTTCAAAATGGGTCGGGACGGTACTTTGGGACTGGTGAATCGAGTCAAATGGATTGATTTCTGGACCGCAGAAGCTTGGACTTCTTGCTGTGGGGTGAACCTGGCCAGGTTTCAGCGGGGGGGGTGCGGGTTCCGGATGGAGGTGCAGGTGGGGCTGTGGGTGCGGTTGCGGGGTGTGGAGTGCGGTGGCGGGTGCGAGGTGCGGGCTTTTTCAAAACGGGTTGGGTCAAGTTACGTTCGAACTGGTGAACACAGTCAAAAGAATTGATTTCTGGGCCGCAGAAGCTTGGACTTCTTGCTGTGGGGTGAACCTGGCCAGGTTTCAGCGGGGAGTGGGGGTGCAGGTTGGAGGTACAGGTACGGGGCGCAGGTGCGGGGTTGGGAGTGCGGGTACGGGGTGCTGGTGGACGGATTCGAGGAGTTTGATTTGATGCCGTAGTGAGGAGGCGGTCCGAACAGGAGAATCTGGAGCGGACGGAGTTATCACGGTGAGCAGGGCGCAAGCTGGGGTCTGACTTCCGGTCCGCGATGACCAAAGAATTGTGAGTGGTGTCCTGTGCGCGATCTATACTCCCGGCCATGAGAAAAATCAGTGTCGAGCAAGTGCGGGCGGCCGTGGAACGTGCAGGTCTGCCCCCTGAAATATTCAATCGAATCGAAGCTGTATTGAAGGCGGAGCCGGAGACGTCGGCCTCATTTGAAGCGGCACACATCAGTTATTACCTGGGCGCCCTTCTGATTATTGGTGCCATGGGCTGGTTCATCACCAATGGATGGGACCGGCTATCCGGGTTGACCATCGCGGGTATCGCTCTGGTGTACGCCGCGCTATTCGGAGTTGTGGGGGTGCGGTTATTCGGCAAGGCATCGACTCGCATTCCCGGGGGGCTACTGACGGCCGTGGCGGTTTGCATGACCCCGCTGGCGGTCTATGGGCTGGAGCGTGCCGCAGGATGGTGGCCGGCAGGCGATCCTGGTTCCTACACGCGTTTCCATCCGTACATCAACGCGAGCTGGGTCGTGATGGAGGTGGCGACGATTGCGGTGGCCGGGGCTGTGTTGTGGGTCGTGCGATTTCCGTTCATTACGGCGCCGGCAGCGTATGCGCTTTGGTATCTCTCGATGGACGGTACCGCACTGATCTTTGGGACACACTGGACGTGGCGGGAGGAGTGCTGGATTTCGGTGTGGTTCGGTCTTGCCATGCTGACTGTGGCGTTTCTGCTGGACGGACGCGAACTGGATTTTGCTTTCTGGTTCTACCTTTTCGGACTGCTCACCTTCACGGGTGGACTTACGCTGATGGGGAATGGGACGCAGCTGACAAAGGCGATTTACTGCGCGATTCACCTCGCGATGATCGGGCTGGCCGTAGTCCTGCAGAGGAAGGCGTTTCTTGTGTTCGGCGGCATCGGGGTATTCGCCTATCTGGCGGGCGAAGCGGAGACATACTTCCGCAACTCGCTCGGATTCACATTCGCGCTGACGCTGATCGGAATTCTGTTCATCGTAGCGGGCATCGCGTACAAGCGGAATGAGTCGGCCCTCGAAGCGAAGATGGCTCCGCTGATCCCGGCTCGCATCAGAAAACGTCGCGGCACATTCGCGACTGTTGTGTGAATGCGCCGTACATCAGTGGCCGGCGGGCCTTAGCTGATTCGGGCTACTTCCTGTTCTTGTCCTTGTGGTTGAAGTCGAGGCCGATGTCGGGGTGGGAAGTGGTGCCGCCGACCTTGATGGGGACCTGGGTGCCGGCGCCGTGTTTGGCAAAGGCGGGGTTACCGGGGTAAGGCCGCCGTTGGCAGCGTAAGAGATTCTTGCTCCCCCAAACATCTGCTAACCCCGGGGCAGACCCATTCGACGCATTTCTCGCTTGGCGTCGGCTTGCGCAGGGCAGGTCAGTGGGGCACCTGCCGACGGGGTCGCTCGGCTTTTTCAAAATGGGTCGGGACGGTACTTCGGGCTGGTGAATCGAGTCAAATGGATTGATTTCTGGGCCGCAGAAGCTTGGACTTCTTGCTGTGGGGTGAACCTGGCCGAGTTTTAGCGGGGGGTGCGAGGTGCGAGGTGCAGGTTGTGGGGTGCGGTTGCGGGTGCGAGGTGCGGGCTTTTTCAAAATGGGTCGGATCAAGTTACTTTCGGACTGGTGAACACAGTCAAATGAATTGATTTCTGGGCCGCAGAAGCTTGGACTTCTTGCTGTGGGGTGAACCTGGCCAGGGGTCGGTAGCAAGGGGTGAGGCGGTGGCGGACCGTGATGTCGATGTTCTTGTGGAACTGGATGAGGGACGCCCGATTGGCGTTTTCGAATGCGCTCGCCTGAAGCTGTATCTTTCCAATCTGCTGGACGGGGCCGGAGCCGTGGTGAATCGCAGGACGCTCAAGCTGATGTTTCGGGAGAATATTCTTCGCGATGCCGTCAGCGCATTCTAAGGTTAAGTGTCGGAATCGGGGTTGGGCAAGACGCGGAAAATCGCGAGGATTTCGCCGCCGATCTTGATCTTCTTGAGTAGGGCCGCCTTAAAGGACTTCTTTCCAGGACCGACTAAATCGCCAGCCTTTACCTGTCGACATTCTCTCGCGACGCGGAAGTCTCGTATCGCCTACTCTGGTCGTTCCTGGCATCGGGCTCTCCTCAATTCGTTTTCGGGCTAATCGGTCAGTGCCAAGAACGAGTTGGCTCTTTTAGCACTTCGGATGATATTGGATAAGGTAGTTCGAATAGGTTTTGAGGCGACTCCTGTGCGAAACTCTGCGGCTTGCTCGGCTAGCAGGGCCGGAGAATGCGTGACGCCCTTCATCACAAAGGATCTAAGGTCGGGAAACACCGTCGGAGCCGCCTCAACCGCTTCTCTAAGCGCTTTCATCCCGGCAATGGCCCGTAGGAAACGTATCCCCTCGCATCCTGAAGTGAATAAGTCATGTAAGAGCTGCTTGTCGGTAATTTTACGCCAACGACCGGGGTCAGCGTCGCTGCCCGACGGCGGATGAGGTTGTCGCCGGTGCGTTGGGTTGTTTCTGGTCGTGGTCCTTGTGGTTGAAGTCGAGGCCGATGTCGGGGTGGGAAGTGGTGCCACCGACTTTGATGGGGACCTGGGTGCCGGCGCCGTCTTTGGCGAAGAAGGGATCGACGGGTTTGAGCAGCCAGGATTTCCAGCCGGTAACCATCTGGGAGACGTGGGCGTCGAGGCGGGCCAAGCCGGAGAAGTCGAGGGACTGGTCGTGGAGGTTGTAGACGCCCTGCATGGCGATGTCGGCGCCGGGGACGCGATAGTTGAGGGCGGGGAGGGTGATTTTGCTGTCGGCGAAGGTGAAGTTGCCGCGCATGGCGGAAGCGATGTCGGCGGTGGGGATCTGGGGCTGGTTCTGATCCCGGTTTTGGGCCTGGGTTTGGTCTGAGCCGCCGTTCTTGGTCTTAGCTTTGTCCTTCATCGCCTGGCCTTCCTGGTCGGCCTGTTTCGCTTTGCCCTGGCCGCGGAGGCTGAGCTCGTCGACTTTGCTCTGGATTTTGTCGGTGGTGAAGTGGACATTGGTCAGGGTGAATGTGCCCTGGAGGCGGAGCTTGTTGACAACGGTGTTGGGACCGGGAGGCAGGTCAAATTTGGTGTTGAGCTGGAGTTCGCCGGTCATGATGGGCGCCTGGTCTTTGACGGCGAGCAGCAGCATGTCCTCGATGTGGCCGGGATTGACAGTGACGTTGAGGCGGATGTCGCGACCCTGGACGCCGGGGACGCGGACGACCTCACCCTGGGCAATGATGTGGCTGTGGAGGAGCCAGGCATCGACGGGCTGGAGGTAGGTGTTGCCATTGGTGCCGTCAACGATGGCGTGAAAAGTGGTGTTGAGGGGCACGGGACGGTTGGCAATGTCGAGGGAGAAGTTGGGGGTGGTGGTTTTGCCGTCGACGACGATGTGATTGAGCTGGCCCTGGTATTTGCCGTCGGAGGCGAGCATACCGCCGATGCCTTTGATGGTGTTGAGGTCGGCGTGGGTGAAGGAGTAGGTGCCATCGACGGGGGTATCGCCGGGGCTTTCGGCATTGAAGGGGCCGAAGTCGCCGGAGGAGTCGATGTTGCCGATGGGTTTGGGGTTGACGAGCGTGGCGTGAAAGGCCATGGGACGGCCGGCGCCGACGGAGCGCAGCTGCAGCTTGTTGATGACGAACTCGAGGGGGACCTTGCCGGGCTTGCCGTTTTCGATGACGAGGTCGGCGTGGTCGACGTCGATGACGCGGACGAGAATGTCGATTTTGCCGTGGCTTTCATCGACGCCGGGTTTTGAGCCGGAGTTGAGATGCGGCATGTTGGCGCGCTGGTCTTTGGGCGGGATGTGAATGCTGAGGCCGGTGACCTGGACGTGGTTGACGATGATGGGGGTATGCAGGAGCTGATGCCAGTCGAAGATGCGGAAGCCGAAGTGGTCAACGGCGATCATGGGCTCATTGCCGTCGAGGTGGTTGGGGTAGAGCTTGAGTCCGTCGCCGCGGACCTCGAATCCGCCGGTGAAGACGGCGTGGAACTGGTCGAGCTCGACGCGGCTGTCGAAACGGGTGCTGAGGGTTTCGACGACTTTGGCTTTGAGCATGGGTGCGGCGCGGCGGAGAAAGATGTTGCCGGCAATGAGAGCGGCGATAGCGAGGATGGCGAGGACGGAGCCGACCCAGAGGAGAGCGACGACGAGGCGATGATGGCGGCGGCGATGCGTGGGCGGAGTGGTGGTTTCGGTGGTTGGAGGGGTCACTCTTCGAGCCTTCGTTCTGATTGTGGACCCTGGATGCGGGTCTGTGTGGTTAGAGACGCGCGGGGGCCTGAGGGCTGTACGCAGGGCGTGGGTCCGGGAGTTATTCTCATTTGCGCGGTCGCGGCGGACTGGGCGCGGGGTTCAGCAGGATCGGAGGTGTGCGGTGTTGATGGGATGAAAGAAACGCACGGCGAGGGCGGGCAGATCCGTCTATGCAGTAGATTCGCTGAAGATCGAGTGAAGGCCGATGGGAAACGGGAAGACAGGACAGAAGGTCGTCATCGGGCTGGGCGAACTGCTTTGGGACCTGCTGCCTGAAGGAGCGCGGCTGGGGGGAGCGCCGGCGAATTTTGCGGTGATGGCGGGGCGGCTGGGGGATCTTGCGGTGGTGGCGAGCCGCGTGGGCGCCGATGCGCTGGGGCGACAGGCGCGGGAGGAACTGGCGGAGCTGCCGGCGGAGAGCGACTTTCTGCAGTCGGACTCGGAATATGCAACCGGGACGGTTACAGTTCGGCTGGAGGGCGGGGAGCCGCAATACACGATCCACGAGCCGGTGGCTTGGGACCGGCTGGCGCTGACGCCGGAGTGGCGGGAGCTGGCGCGGCAGGCGGATGCGGTGTGTTTTGGGACGCTGGCGCAGCGGTCGGAGGGATCGCAGGCAACGATTCTGGCGTTTCTGGATGAGACGCGACGGGAGTGCGTGCGGGTGTTCGACGTGAATCTGCGGGCGCCGCACTGGTCGGGCGAGGTGCTGCGTGGCGGGCTGGGACGGGCGACGATTGTGAAGCTGAATGCCGGCGAGCTGCGGCAGGTGCTGATGGGGTCCGGGGCGTGTCCGCATCCGGTGGAGAAGGCGGACGAGGAGGAGATACTGCGGGGTGCGCGTCGGCTGCTGGAACGGTATCCACTGGAGCTGGTGTGCGTCACGCTGGGGGCGCAGGGAAGTTTGCTGGTGACGCGGCGCGGGGATCATCGGCATTACGGGCTGGCGGCAAAGGTGAAGGACACGGTGGGAGCGGGGGATGCATTCACGGCGGCGCTGACGCACTACTACCTGGAGGGGGCACCGCTGGCGGTGCTGAATGAGGCAGGGAATCGGTGGGGAGCGTGGGTGGCGTCGCAGGCCGGCGGGATGCCTCCGCTCAAGGCGGACACGCTGGAGCGGGTGAGCGGGGAGATTGGTGCACGGCGGGTGGAGATCCGGGTGGGCTAAGGGAATCCTGATGAATTTTACGGATAGGGCTTGACAGGGTGGGAACTGGCTGGCTAGAGTACATACCAACTGGTTGGTATGTACATGGGGATTACACAAACACAACACGAATCGAAGCGAAAGTTGCTGGACGCCGCGCTGCATCTCATTCGATCCAAGGGATATACAGCGACCCGGGTGGAGGACGTCTGCGAGGCGGCGGGGCTGACGAAGGGCAGCTTCTTCCACCACTTCAAGAGTAAGGCAGAGCTGGCGCTGGCGGCAGCCGAGTACTGGAACCTCATGACGGGGCGGTTGTTTCGGGAGGCTGAGTACCACGCGGCGAAGGATCCAGTGGACCGGCTGCTGGCGTACGTCGATTTTCGGAAAGCGCTGCTGAAGGGGGAGCTGCCCGAGTTCACCTGCCTGGTGGGAACGATGGTGCAGGAGGTGTACGAGACGCATCCGGAGTTGCGCGAGGCATGCGAGGGGAGTATCTGGGGCCATGCGGCAACATTGGAGCCGGACATTGCCGAGGCGATGCGGGTGTATGGCGTGCAGGGTGAGTGGACGGCGCGCAGCCTGGCGCTGCACACACAGGCCGTGATTCAGGGGTCGTTCATTCTGGCCAAGGCGCATGGCGGGCCGGAAGTAGCTGCGGAGTCGATCGATCATCTGCGGCGGTATCTGGAAGGGCTGTTTGGGAGAACGAGCGGGGAAGCAGGGAGCAGGGAGCCAATACCAACCCCAGGAGGGATGCAATGACAGAGACGGCCGAGAAGACTTTGAACCTGACCATGAACCCGGAGACGGTGGAGTGGCCGGAGACTCACTACGTCTTTATCGAGAAGGTGGGACCGTTCCAGACGAATGCGCCGCAGGCGTGGAATGCGATGCATCCGCTGGTGCCGGAGATTGCGAAGAACAACCAGGTGACGGGCTACACGAGCCTGTACGACATGGAGAAGCAGATCTACCGGGCGGGCGTGTCGATCGGCGCGGAGCCGAAGCAACTGCCAGCCGGGGTGCAGTACGAGAGATTTACTGGGGGCAGGTACGCAAAGTTTGTGCTGACCGGGCCGTTCTCGCAGCTGGGCGAAGCGACAGGGCGGACGGTCGAGCGAGTTCGAGAGCTGAAACTGCCGCTGCGGAAGGCTTTCAACATCGAGCACTACGTGGATGATCCGCGGGTGACGCCAGAGGATCAGCTGCGGACGGAGATTCTTTTTCCGGTGGAGTAGCCGCGGGGCGCGCGGTTGTGCAATCCCATGTCCCCAACACCAGGGACATGGGGCACCCAGAATTCAGTGGTTGAGGAGACGAAGATGGCGACTGCAACGATGATGACGACGACTCAGGACAAGGCTGCAGTCCTGGAGTTGATTGCCGGGATGGCGAAGGCCCGGTACGAGAAGAACGCGCGAGCGATCGCGGCGCCGTATGCGGCGGACGCGGCGATCTATAATCTGGCGCCGCCGCTGGTGCATCGGGGCATCGATCTGGCCGAGACGCAGGCGTGGCTCGATACGTGGGAGGGGCCGATCACGATCGAGCCGCGGGATTTCGTAGTGAGAGTGTCGGGCGACATGGCGTTCGCGCACGGATACATGCGGATGCAGGGACGCAAGAAGGGCGCGGAACACGACGCGAACTTCTGGATGCGGGAGACGCTGTGTCTGGCGCGGGAAGGCAATGGGTGGAAAATTGTGCACGAGCACACGTCGGTGCCGTTCTATATGGATGGGAGCAATCGGCCGGCGTTCGATCTGGAGCCGGAGTGAGGCTCCTCTCCTGCGGGCTTTCTCTTCGCAACCAGCATTGCGTGGCCTGATCCAGAGATGCATTCCCAAAATGGAAAGAGACGGTACTTCGGCGTGAATCGGATCGGAATTGAATGGATGTTCGGCTGGAAGGAGATCACGCTTCTTGCTATGGGGTGAACCTGGCCTTCGCTGCTTTTCGGTGGGGTGTGGTTTTCCGTCAGGTAAAGCCGTCCTGTTCAGTCCTGTTCAATCCTGTTCAATCCTCTTCAGTCCTGTTCAGCCCTCTTCAGCCCTGTTCAGCATCCCGACGAACCACTTCAGTAAGGAGTGTCAGATCGAGATTCCGTTTTCGTTTAAGGAGGCGCCGGGACACTGTTGTCGCGATTCCAATGAATGGGGAGGACAGCCGGAGATGAATCTTTCCTATTCGCTGGAGGATCTTCCGGATCGGATTCAGGTGGCTCTGAAGAAATGAACTCAACGTCCCCGACAGTCTCTATGATTGGGGTGAGATGACGCATATTCCGACTTCTCGGGAGCGGCGGGCGCTGGGGCAGGCGCGGCGCAAGCAGGTTCCCCGGCAGGACCACGGGCGGTGGGACGCGAAGCTGCGGCAGCACGATGCGGTGACGCTGGTGGCCGAGTCGATGCGCGGGCGCGTGCCGGGACTGGTGGGGCTGAAGTACGAGCGAATGCTGGCGTCGCCCTTCGGGTTCTTTCGCGGCGCGGTGCCGGTGATGGCGGCGGACCTGGCACAGTTGCCGCACACGGGAATCGTGAACCAGATTTGCGGCGACGCGCACGTGAAGAATCTGGGCGCGTTTGCGGCGCCGGATGGCCGGCTGCTGTTCGACATCAACGATTTCGACGAGACAATTCGCGGCCCCTTTGAGTGGGATTTGAAGCGGCTGACGACGAGCCTGGTGCTGGCAGCGCGAGAGACGTGCCCGCCGGGCGAGAAGGTGAAGGACGGCGAAAAGGCTGTGCTGCAGTTTGTGGCGAGCTATCGGAAGCTCGTCGAAACGCTGGCACGGATGCCGGTGGTCGACGTGGCGCGGTACCAGGTGCATCGGCTGCAGCGGATCACTCCTGTTTCCGAAGCACTGATGAAGGCCGAACGCGCGACTCCGCTGCACACACTGGATGCGCTAACGGTGGAGACGAAGAAAGGACGCGTGTTTAAGGATGAGCCGCCGTTGCTGAAGCGGCTGACGCCGCAGCAGGCGCGACCGGTGCTGGCGGCGCTGAAGACGTATCGGGAGAGCTTGCTGCCGGAGCGGCAGCATTTCCTGGAGCAGTATCGGCCGCTGGATGTGGCATTTAAGGTGGTGGGCACGGGAAGTGTGGGACTGCGCGATTATCTGATTTATCTGGAGGGGAATGGGCCTCGGGACCCGCTGTTTGTGCAGATCAAGGAGGAGCCGGGATCGGCGTACGCACCGTATCTGACAGGGGCGATCGCGGGGCGGGGCAGCGGATCCGAAAGCGGATACGGAAACCAGGGGAAGCGGACGGCGGATGGGCAGCGGGCGATGCAGTTCCAGTCCGATCCGTTTCTGGGGTGGACGACGATCGCGAACCGGGATTATCTGGTGCGGCAGCTGAACGATCATAAGGGGTCGATTGAGATGGGCGATTTGGCGGGGCAGGGGCTGATCGATTACGCGGAGATGTGTGGCGAGCTGCTGGCGCGCGGGCATGCGCGGTCCGGCGATGCGTGTTTGATTGCGGGGTATCTGGGGAGTGGGGCGAAGTTTGCCGGGGCGCTGGTGGAGTTTGCCGAGGCGTATGCGAATCAGACGGAGCGGGACTGGAAGGAACTGAAAAGGGCGAGGGTTTAGGGACCCTCGCGAATTCCGACGAGCCCGCTCATCGGAATTGCTGACGCTCGGGAGGTCCATTCGACTGTGCTCGGTTCGCGACGCGAACCGAACTTCGCTCAGGATGACAGCTCGAATGCGACAATGGCGGACATGGTTGAACTGGCTCTGGCGCTGAACGGGGACAGTGCGCACACGCCGCCGTCGCACGTTGTGGAGAGCGTGAGTGAGGAGTTGGCGCACCGGACGATCGAGGGTGCGCCACACACCATTTATGCCGAGGTGTGGCACGCTGCGTATTGGCAGGACGTGACGCTGGATTGGGTGCGGGGTGTGGAGACGCCGTGTCCGGCACATAACACGATGAGCTTTCCGAATGAGAAGCAGGCGCGGGCCGAGTCGTGGTCGGAGCTGTGCCGGCGATTTCTGGCGGGCGCGGAGAAGGCGGCGGCGATTGCGAACTGCACGGACACGGAAAAGGTGGTGGTGTGTCTTTCGCCGCCGGGAACGCCGCCGCGCAAGATGACGGTACGGGAGCAGCTGGAGAGTTTGGCGGCGCACAATGCTTATCACCTGGGTCGCGTGGTGCTGTTGCGACAATTGATGGGGAGCTGGCCGCCGCCTTCGGGCGGGTTCACGTGGTGAGGGCTGGCCGTCCAGGCGGACTTTAGTGCGGACATCGGAGATCAGGAGGATTCCATGAAGCGCCGTGCGTTAATGCTGGGAGCTTTGGTGGCTGCGTTGATGGTCTGCGGCGCATGCGTGAACGTCACGGTGGCAGCAGCTCGTGCGCAGACGGATGCGACGGCGAACGCGGATGATGAGGCGCGCGGGAAGGCGTGGTGGGCGCATATCCAGGTGCTCGCGGATGACTCAATGCGCGGCCGGCAGACGGGGTCGCAGGATTACATGCGCGCGGCGGCGTATGTGGTGAAGCAGTTCAAGGCGTTTGGGCTGGCGCCGGCAGGGGTGGGTGGCAGTTATTTTCAGCCGGTCCATTTTGTTGAGCAGTGGGTGAATGCCGGGAAGTCGTCGATGAATCTGGTGGTGGATGGGCAGGCAAAGCCGCTTGCGCTGGGGCAGGATGCGGTGCTTGGATCACATGGGCCCGAACCGCAATCGGTGGATGCAGGGCTGGTGTTTATCGGATACGGGCTGCATTTGCCGGAGTCGGGCTATGACGATTTCAATTCGGCAGAGGTGCCGGCGGCTGCGCTGAAGGGCAAGATCGTGGTGGTGATCAACGGCGGGCCTGCGGATCTGCCGGGCGCGCTGAAGTCGTATGCTCGGACGTCGCCGATGCGGCGTGCGATGCGGGAGGCAGGGGTGGTGGGGATCGTGTCGATCCCGACGCCGAAGTCGATGGATTTTGGGTGGGAGCGGATTGCGTCGAGCGCGTCGCAGCCGGGGATGTGGCTTGCTCCGGAGCGGGGCGATGCAGAGTTGGCGCGGCGGCATCCGGCACTGGCGGACGATCACGATCCGATGTTCTCGGCGACGTTCAACCCGATGCAGGCGGAGAAGCTGTTTGCGGGAACGGGGCACACGTTTGCGGAATTGCTGGCACTGGCCGATGCGCAGAAGCCGCTACCACGCTTCGACCTGAAGAAACGCATCACGGCGACGGTGGTGACGGAGAAGGATGCGGTGGTGTCGCCGAATTTGGTGGCGAAGCTGGAAGGGTCGGATCCGGCGGCGGGATACGTGGCGGTGTCGGCGCATCTCGATCATCTCGGCGTCGGCGAGCCCATCAAGGGCAAGACGATTTACAACGGCGCGATGGATGACGCGTCGGGTGTGGCGACGGTGCTGGAGACGGCGAAGGCGCTGAGCGAGGACGCGGCGAAGGGGATTCGGCCGCGGCGGTCGGTGCTGTTTGTGATCTTCACAGCGGAGGAGAAGGGGCTGCTGGGGTCGCGGTATTTTGCGGGACATCCGACGGTATCTGGAATTGAAGCGGATCTGAATCTCGACATGTTCATGCCGCTTTTCGCTTTTAGAAAGCTTCACGTCCAGGGGCTGGAGCAGTCTACGCTACAGGACGATGCGCGGAAGGTGGGCGAGGCGCATCATGTGGTGATCGCGGGCGATCCGGAGCCGGATCGGAATTCGTTTATCAGAACGGATCAATACAGTTTTGTGCAGGCGGGCGTGCCGGCGCTGGCGATGAAGTTTGGGTGGGAGCCGGGGTCGCCCGAGTATCACGCGTGGCGGGACTGGCTGAAGGAGCGGTATCACTCGACGCAGGACGATCTGAATCAGCCGGTGGACCTGGTGGCGGCGGCGCAGTTCAATTCTTTCTTTGCGGATCTGGTGCGGTCGGTGGCGAATGATCCGGCGACGCCGCATTATCTGGATTCGAGTTTCTTTCACCGGTTCGAGACTGGGCAGTAGGGACCAGGTCTCAGCGCACGGGTTTCAGAGCGCAGGTGCGGGGCCGCTTCCGCAGAGTGGAGCGGAGTTCAAGGAGGACAGAGCATGTCGATGAGAAGAAGGGAATTTATTCGCGCGGGGCTGGCTGCTTCTGCGGCTGCAATGGCGGAGCGAGCGGCGCGGTCGCAATCGGGATCGAGTGCGGCTGAGTCGGGACCAACGAGCAAGGGGCGGCAGTATTACGAGCTGCGGAAGTATTTGTTGCGGCGGGATGCGCAGGTTCAGGTGACGACGAAGTATTTGTCGGATGCGCTGGTGCCGGCTCTGAACCGGATGGGGATCGGGCCGGTGGGCGCGTTCTCGGTGGACATTGGACCGGAGACGCCTACGGTCTATTTGCTGCTGCCTTCGGAGAATCTCGAGACGCTGGTGGGGGCGGGGCTGCGACTGCGCGAGGATGCGACATTCCTGGCGTCGGCTGAGCCGTTCTGGAACGCGCCCGACACGAGCCCGGCGTTTGAACGCGTGGAGAGCACCTTGCTGATCGCCTTTGCAGGCTGGCCGCAACTGGTGGTGCCGCCGCCGACAGCGACGAAGGGAAAGCGCGTGTTCCAGATGCGCAGCTACGAGAGCGCGAGCGAGAGGGATCATGTGCGCAAGGTGGAGATGTTCCAGTCCGGCGAGTTTGAGGCGTTTCAGAGGGCCGGATTCTGGAGAGTGTTCTTTGGCGACGCGCTGATCGGGGAGCGGCTGCCGCACCTGACGTACATGCTGAGTTTCCCGGATCTGGAGCACATGAATGCGATGTGGGACGCGTTCCGGAACGATTCGGGATGGAAGAAGCTGCAGGCCGATCCTCGGTTCAGCTACGACCAGCTGGTCGTCAATATTACGAATCTGGTGCTGAGCCCGACGGCGTATTCGCAGGTGTGAGCGTGGCTGGAGGGAGCAAGAGCGTGAGGCCGGCGGCTGCGGGTGCTGCGAAGGCCGCGCCGGCATCGGCTGGGTATTCGGGGACGCCGCTACGGAAGAAGCTGGGCGTGAAAGACGGGCAGGTGACGTGGCGGCTGAAGATGCCGGCGAGTGTGGCGGAGGAGATCGCACAGGGTGGTGTTGCGCCGAAGCTGGTGAAGACGCCAAAGGCCGGAGTGGAGATGGCGCACCTGTTCGTGACTCAGAGGGAGGAACTGGGAAGGGAACTCGAATGGCTGCGCGGAGTGTTGGCGCAGGATGGGACGGTTTGGGTTTCGTGGCCAAAGAAGGCATCGGGCGTAGCGACGGACATCACCGAGGATATGGTGCGCGAGGTATGTCTGCCGATGGGGTTTGTGGATGTGAAGGTGTGCGCGGTGGACGCGGTGTGGTCGGGGCTAAAGCTGGTGATCCGGAAGTCGGAGCGGAAGTAGAATGTCCGGGATCTCGCACGCTGCTATTTTCCTGCGGGGCGGCGGGGACGCTGCTTCGCCGATATGGATTTGATGATGAGGCGGCGGGGCTGGCCGGGGTCGATGGTCTGGGGGGCGAGTTCGAGGGCCTGGGCGATGAGGTCCTGAACGCCGGGGTCGTCAATCATGGCGCCGTTGTCGAGCTTGATGTGGCGGGCCTGCTTGCCGCTGCCTTCGAGGTAGCAGTCGGGATCGCGGAGGCAGGTGCCGTTCTGCAGGAAGAAGAGGCTGACCCAGCGCGGGAAGACAGCGATAGAGAAGAGGGCGTCGGAGGCGCGGTCGGTGGGGGCGAAGCCGATGGCCAGCGCGTTGTAATTGTCGTACACGAGTTCCTGGGCGCCGGGCAGGCGGGCGCGCATGCGGCGCAGGGCGACGCGGGCTTCGGCGGCGATCTCGGGAGTGAATTTGTCGAGGAAGGCGTCGAGCTGGGCGGAAGGGGATACGGCCGACGCAGATCTCTTAGCTATGGATTTTTTGAGCAAGGGGCGAGCGGACTTCTTCTTCGGGGGTGCGGCCTTGCGCGGAGCCATGGTGAGGGAATGGTAGCAGGAGAGAGTGTCGGGGATGTCTGGCTAAGAATCTTCCGGAAAAGGGGAAAGCCCGCTCCGGGGTGGGTGGAGCGGGCTTTCGGGGGTACGGCAAGGGGTAGTTGCCGCATTACATGATTATGCCGGCGATCACCTAATCTCCCACACACTTACGCGTGCAGTACCATCGGCCCAACGAGGCTTAACTTCCGTGTTCGGGATGGGAACGGGTGGGACCCTCGCGGTAAGGTCACCGGCAAAGTCGAGCGACGCCTGGCGGGTAGTTTCTCCCGCAGCCGAGGGGTCCGGACAGTTTCTTCTTCGGACCGCTGTCGGCAGACTGGCGTCACAGCTTAGCTGACCGGGAGACTGGAGCGAACTCCAGCTCCCGGACCA
>Ga0224555_1000518_pt1 | contig 58399 bp, 54 predicted proteins | sample 714S23034metaG_FD_180687 | JGI IMG/M metagenome (GOLD analysis project Ga0224555, IMG submission 180687) | Peat soil microbial communities from Stordalen Mire, Sweden - 717 S2 30-34 | ecosystem: Environmental > Terrestrial > Soil > Wetlands > Peat | place: Sweden: Norrbotten County, Stordalen... | reverse complement strand
GACGCCCAAGCCGACGCCCACGCCGACGCCGACGTCCAAGCCGACGCCGACGCCGACGCCGACGCCCAAGCCGACGCCCACGCCGACGCCGACGCCGACGCCCAAGCCGACGCCGACGCCCACGGCCACCCCAACCGCGACGCCAACCCCAACCGCGACGCCAACCCCAACCGCGACGCCAACCCCACGCGCGACGCCGACCCCCGCCGGGGATGTGAGCGCGGTCACGTCGTCGCCGTCGCCCACTCCCAGCGGTGCGGTGTTGGGGATCAGCGTCCCGGACACCGGAGGGGCGGGACCGACCGGCGGCGGATGGGGCTGGCTGAGCCCGATCCTCGTCCTTCTCGGTAGTCTCGTCTTGGTGGCCCAGTTCGTGGTCCGGCGGCGGGTCCGGAGCGGCAAGATCAAGATCCAGGACATCTAGCGGTCGGCGGGGAGGCGCATGCCGTCTCCGTCAAACCTCAAACCCAGAAGGAGGCCGGAGCGATCGCCCGGCCTCCTTCTCGTGTTCCCGGCGGACACCCGGCCCATCACGTCGCCACGGGCAGGCTCGCCTTCACCATAATCGGAGCGGGGGACCCGGGTTGGAGGCAGCGATGTTCGATCTGAGTGGCAAGGTGGCGGTGGTGACCGGCGGCTCTCGCGGGCTGGGGCGGGCCGACTCCCTGGCGCTCGCCCGCGCCGGGGCCGACGTGGTGGTCACGGACATCCTCCTCGAGTCCGACCCTGAGCTCCAGCGGGTCGCCGAGGCGTCGCAGTCGGCGCTGGCCCAGCTCTTCACGTCCCACAACGTGGTCTACGCGGAGCGCACCAGCGCCGAGATCCGGGCCATGGGGCGCCGCTCGATGGCGCTCAAGATGGACGTCACCGATCGTGACCAGGTGGCCGCGGTGTTCGCCCGGGTGAAACACGAATTCGGCTCGATCGACATCCTGGTCAATAACGCCGGCACCCTCGATCATATGGCGCAGATCGAGAGCCAGAGCGACGATCTGTGGGAGCGCGATCTGCGCGTCAATCTCACCGGCGCCTACAACTGCACCAAGGCGGTGTGGCCCCATATGCGGGAGCAGAATTGGGGTCGCATCATTTACATGTCATCCGTGGCCGGAACTCTTGGAGGCTTTGGTCAGGCGTCGTATTCTGCGACCAAGGCCGGGCTCAACGGGCTGGGTAAGTCGATGGCGCTGGAGGGGGCCCGCTTCGGCATCACCAGCAACATGATCGCCCCCGGTATCATCGCCACCGAGGCGGTCACGGCCGGCAACCCGCGGATGAACGAGCGCATGGTGCTGCGTACGGCCATGCGCAGCATGGGTGAGCCGGAGGACGTGGCCTCTCTGGTCGTCTTCCTCGCCTCACCGGAGGCGCGCTACATCACCGGTCAGGTCATTCACGTCGGGGGCGGGATCGACCTCTTCGTCTATTGACCGCAGCTCTGACCGTCAGCCTCGACTACCAACCTGCCGCCACCGGGCCCTTTCTCTGGCAGGCGTTCGACACCGCGGCGGTGAGCTCCGACCTGGCCGCGATCGCGCGAGCGGGGTTTCGGGAGGTCCGTGTCGGGCTGGCCTGGGACAGCTTCATGCCCGATGCCCGCGGGGTCGACCCCCGGCGGATGGGCGAGTTCGACACCCTGCTCCGCGTCGCCGGTGCCCACGGCACGGGGATCGTCCCGGTGCTCTTCATCCAGGCTCACGGCGACTGCGTCTTCCTGCCCGCCCGGGCGGTGATGCGGGACGCCCGTCGGCGCGGGGTCCGCGTGCTCAGCGAGGGGATGCCGGAATCCGGAGGCCCGCGTGACGCCTGGACGGACCCGCTCATGCTGGAGCTCGCCGACCGCTGGGCGAGGGCGATGGCGGCGGGCTTCGCCAACCATCCCGCGCTTGCCGCCTGGGACCTGGGTGACGACCCGGCGGGCGATGGCGGCGGGCTTCGCCAACCATCCCGCGCTTGCCGCCTGGGACCTGGGTGACGACCCGGCGAGGGTTCTCCGACCGCGGCGGATTCCCGACCTCGCCGCCTGGGTGGCAGTGGCGGGGGCGCCGCTCCGGCAGCGGGGCGACCGCGTCCAGATGACGCTCGGTGCCGACGACCTGCTCCGCGGCCGCGGGGTGAGGCTCGGGTCCCTCTCCGGTCTCCTCGACAGGATCGACATTGCCATCCGCCCTGCCCAGTTGCGCCGCCTCCAGCTGCCCGAGCCGGAGGCGCTCCTCTTCATCGCCCAGCTGGCCCAGGCGCTCGCCGGCGACCAGGGTGGCCAGATCGGTCTGGCCCTGGCGATGCCGTCGCCGGGCGGCGACGAGGAGGGGATGGACGAGCTGGCCGCCGCGGCCACCGTCGATCAGCTGGTCGAGCGCCGCACCGAGGCCGGGGTCAGCGCCCTGCGGGCGACCGCGTGGTGCGATCTGCACCCGCGACTCCGCGAGCGGGCTCCCTACGACCGCCACGACTGGCGGTGGCGTTGCGGCCTGGTGAGGCTGGACGGCGCCGAGAAGCCGGCTCTCGGTCCCTGGTCCCGGCTCGCGCGGGCCGACCTGGTTGCTCCCCCACCCAACCCCTGGCCCCCGCACCTGGACGTCGAGGCGTTCTACGCAAACCTCCCCGACAGCGTGCTCGACCTGGCCGCCGCCTGGCACCGCGAGCAGGAGGATCGGCCTGCTATCCTCGACCGCAGTGAGGCGTGAGGGCGCTTCAAACCCCCGCATCGCTCGACACTGCGGCCGCAGCCCTGGCGCTGACCCGGGGAAGGTTCTGAGGTCGTCAGCGTTTGCCCATCTGATCGCATGTCAGCGTCCGCCCTTGGAGGGACTCGCGAAGTGACCGCTGGCCGAATCAAGAAGATCATCCCTGACCGCGGTTTTGGCTTTGTCCGCGCCGACGACGGTGCCGAGGCCTTCTTTCACCGCACCGAGGTGACCCTGGTCGATTTCGACTCCCTGGAGGAGGGAGATGCGGTCACCTTTGACCTCGTGGACAGCCCCAAGGGCCCCCGGGTGCGCAACCTCCAGAAGAGCGCCTGACCGTGCGGCCCGGTCCTGGGCCCCGCTGGACCCGACCGGCGGTAGGTGGACCACCCGTGGACCGACCGTGGCGGACGGTGCGCGACCTCGCCCCGTGAGGCTCGCCTGCTTGCCACTGCCATATCCGGGCTGTTCGGGGTGAGACAGGACTGCGACACGATCGTGCACAACGCATGGGATCGGCACCTAAGATCGGACCTAAGCGATGCCATTCTGGAAGAAGGAGGCTGGGCCGCCTTCCGCTGCTGATCCTGCTGTGCCCGCCGGAACTCGCCCCGTGCGCGGGGCCCTCGCCTGCTCGGAATACGCGTGCCGCCGCCATGACGCGGCCTCGTGCGGCTATGTCGACCGGCGGGGCCGGCCCTGCCCGACCGCGTGGTGCCCTGACCACCAGGTGGTGATGGAGGGCCGTGCCTTCTGCCGCCGCCATGCCCGCAGCTTCGGGGCCACCGGCGGCGGTGAGTTCCAGATAGGGCAGGCCCTTCCCGATCTCGACAACCGCTCGCCGTCCCTCGCGGACTACATCGGCGATGCCCTCGAGCCGCGTGTGCTGCAGTTCCTCTGGAGCCTCTGCCGGCCGGGGACCAATGACCAGGTGGGATCGGAGCCCCTGCGCGTGGTCCATCCGACAGGTGGCGGTTCCCGGCGATGGGACCGGACCTGGAAGATCTACGACCACACCGGGGTCATCGTCCAGGTCATGGTCGAGGCGGACGAGAGCCGCGACCCCGCGGTCGACCTCAAGGTCGGGCGGAACACCGTTGGCGAGGCGGTCCCGCCCTGGATCGCCCGCCGGCGCCAGGGCCTCCCCGCCCTCGCGGCGGGTGCGGACGCCGAGGAGCGCGAGTGCTTCTACGCCGCCCTCTGGCAGGCGGCCCCCACGCAGATCATCCTCGAGGTCGAGCAGAGCCGGAGCGCCATCGGCTACCTGGGCCGCTGAACCGCGCCGGGGGATGCCGGCCGGTCGGGCCCCGGTCTCAGCTCGCCGAGCCGCTGCTCGGCGGCGCGCACCCGCTCCGGATCCTCTCCCCTCAGGCGGATGACCAGGTCGCCACCCCGCTGCGGGGGGTAGGAGCCGACCGCCACATCGGGGAACTCCATCTCCAGCCGTCGCATCGGCTCGGCGAAGTCGGCCTCGATGGCGCCCGGATGGCGTGACTCGACGACTGTCAGAGCCCGACTGCCGGAGAAATACCCGGGGATCAGCACCTCCTCGAGCACCGCCTCGAACTCGCGCGGCACTCCGGGGAGGACGAAGAGCCACCGGCCCGGGGCCGCCTCCAGCTCGATGGCGAGGGGGGGCGCCATGCCCCGGCGGTTGTCCAGGATCCGCCCGCCGCTCGCCATCCGGGCCATCCTCCGGTTGGCAGGGGTGGGGGTCGGGCTCGCGACCCACCCGGCGGCGTGCATTCGGGCCACCATCGCCTCGATCTGGCGGAGAGCTGCGGCATCCTCTGCCAGATCGCGCCCCAGGGCCTTGGCGACCGCCTCGTGGGTGCGATCGTCGGGGGTCGGACCGATGCCTCCGGAGACGATCACCCTGGCCGCGCCCGGGTCGTCGATCGCTCTCCGCACCGCCGCGGCGATGTCGTCGACCGAGTCGCCGACCACCTCGATGCGGCGGACGGGATAGCCGGCCTCGAAGAGGCGCCGCGCGGCAAGAGCTCCGTTCACGTCGGTCGTGAAACCGCCCAGCAGCTCGTCGCCCACGATGATCAGGAGGGTCTCGGGAAGGGGCATCTCCCCCGATGGTGCCAGACCGGCCACGCGCGCGGCGGTACCGGAGGCACGCCGTCGCGCCGTGGTCGCGGCGGCCGCAGGACCATTGTTCCCTTGCGGCCGGGACCGACGTCCCGAGTTGGAGTGGCCATTGGTCAGTACGGGCGGGTCCCGCCGGCCGTCTGGCTACAATCCCAGCGACCACGCCAATTCCGGACGGGGCGATCAGATGTCCTGCCCGGGTTCATGGGATGGATCGATGCTTGGAATGGTGACCGAAAACGTGCTCTGGCCGGTGGCGGCCGCCGGTGTGATCGCCCTGCTCTGGGCTGTCGCGCTCATCGTCTGGGTGCTGCGCCAGCCGCAGGGCAACGAGAAGATGCGCGAGATCTCCAAGGCGATCCAGGAAGGCGCTCAGGCCTACCTGTTGCGCCAGTACAGCTATGTCGCGGCCATCGGCTTGGTCATCGCCGTCATCCTCATCTTCGTCGTCTCCTTCAAGGCGGCGATCCTCTTCGTGATCGGGGCTGTCCTCTCCGGCGCCGCCGGCTACATCGGCATGAACATCTCAGTGCGTGCCAACCTGCGCACGGCCGAGGCGGCGCGCGGCGGGATCAACCCGGCGCTCAAGATGGCCTTCCGAGCCGGTTCCGTCACCGGGCTGTTCGTGGTCGGCTTTGGCCTCATCGGCGTGACCATCGCCTACGCCTCCTTCGGCGACTTCACCGCGATCATCGGCTTTGCCTTCGGTGCCTCATTGATCTCGGTCTTCGCCCGGTTGGGCGGCGGCATCTACACCAAGGCCGCCGATGTCGGCGCCGACCTGGTGGGCAAGATCGAGGCGGGCATCCCCGAGGACGACCCCCGCAACCCGGCGGTCATCGCCGACAACGTCGGTGACAACGTCGGCGACTGCGCGGGCATGGCCGCCGATCTCTTCGAGACCTACGCGGTCACCGCGGTCGCGACCATGCTGCTCGGCAGCCTGCTCTACCGCAACGCCGCCGGGACACCGATCTTCGCCTTCATCGCCTACCCGCTCCTGCTCGGCGGGGCGAGCATCATCGCCACCCTGATCGGCTCGCTCTTCGTGCGGATGGGCAAGGGCAAGTGGATCATGGGCGCCCTCTACCGCGGCCTGGCGGTCTCGGTGATCATCGCCCTACCCCTCTTCTTCCTGATCACCCACCTGCTGTACAGCGACTTCCAGATCCCGGCCTTCACCCACTCCGTCAACAACCTCTTCTGGTGCGCCGTCATCGGGATTGGCATCACCGTGATCCTGGTCGTGGCCACCGAGTTCTTCACCGGGGCCCAGTTCTGGCCGGTGCGGGCGATCGCCAAGGCGTCGCAGACCGGGCACGCCACCAACATCATCGCGGGCCAGGCGATCGGGATGCAGGGGACCGCGATCCCGGTGCTGACCATCGCCATGGGCATCCTCGCCTCCTACAGCCTGGGCGGTCTGTACGGCATCGGCATCGCCGCCATGGCGATGCTCTCGATGACCGGGATCATCGTCGCCATCGACTCCTACGGGCCGATCACTGACAATGCGGGCGGCATCGCCGAGATGGCCGATCTGCCCGAGGCGGTGCGGGCCGTCACCGACCCGCTGGACGCCGTTGGCAACACCACCAAGGCAGTCACCAAGGGGTACGCCATCGGCTCGGCCGGGCTCGCCGCGCTGGTCCTCTTCGCCTCCTACACGGATGTGGTCAACAACCATCTGAGCTCCGCTCATGTGAGCCTGCTGAGCTTCAACCTGACCGATGCCAAGGTCATCGCCGGCCTCTTCCTCGGCGGCATCATGCCGTTCCTCTTCGGCTCGCTGGCGATGCTCGCCGTGGGGCGTGCCGCGGGTGGCGTCGTCACCGAGGTTCGCCGTCAGTTCAAGGAGATCCCCGGGATCATGGAGGGGACCGGCCGCCCGGAGTACGCGAAGTGCGTCGCCCTGGTCACCGCCGCCGCCCAGAAGGAGATGATCGTGCCGGCCCTCCTTCCCGTCTTCGCCCCCATCTTGGTCGGCTTCATCTTCGGACCGGAGGTGCTCGGGGCGATGCTCCTCGGTGTCATCGTCGTCGGCATCTTCCTGGCCATCCAGATGACGACCGGGGGCGGAGCCTGGGACAACGCCAAGAAGTACATCGAGGACGGCCATTACGGCGGCAAGGGCAGCGCCACGCACGCCGCCGCGGTCACCGGTGACACCGTCGGAGACCCCAACAAGGACACCGCCGGACCGGCCATCAACCCGATGATCAAGGTGATGAACATCGTGGCCATCCTGCTGGCCCCGGTCATCGCCACTCATCACCTCTTCTTCTAGCCACCACCTCGTGCGATTGCCCGCCGGGCCATCCGCCGTTCGCGGCAGGTGGCGCCGGCGGGCGTTCGCGTCTGCAGTGTCCGTCCGGGCGCGGTATCTTCCGACCTGATGGGTGGGCCCTGGCTCCGCAGGCTTGGCCGTGGTGCGGTCCGCGCCGTCGACGCCAACCCGTGGGACTGGGTGCCGACCCTGGCGGGGATCCTCCTCATCGCCGGCCTCGCCCTCCGACTGCACGGCTACACGTCGTATCCGCGGTTCGGGGCCAACGAGGATGAGGTGGCGTGGGCGTGGCTGGGTCAGAGCCTCTGGCTCTATCACTGGCCGGCGTCGTGGTCCTACCTTCCGGAGCATCTGCCCGTCACCGCCGTGGCGACCTCGCAGGGGGTGTACCTGCCCTGGGTCAGCCCCTGGCTGGACCATCCCCCTCTCTTCGGGCTGCTGGTCGGCGGCGCCGCGCTTCTCGCCGGTGAGCACACGCCGGCCGAGGTCGGACCCTCCGCCATCCGGCTGGTCCCCATCCTGCTCAGCATCCTCAGTGGGTGGCTTCTCTACGTGCTCGCCGCCCGTCACCTCGGCCGTGCCACCGCCCTGGTCGCGCTCGCCGTCTTCTGCCTCTCGCCGTGGATGATCTCCGCCAGCCGGTTGGTCGAGAGCGAATGGCTCCTGGCCCCGATGCTGCTCGGCGTGCTGGTGCTCGCAAGCCATCGCGGCCGACTTCCGACCGCCCTGCTGCTCGCCCTCTGCGTCCTCGCCCCGCTGGTCAAGGTGCCCGGTGTGATCGTGGGGGCCGCCGCTGCGGTGGCGTTGCTCACCGAACGGCGCTGGGTCGTGGCACCGCTGGCCCTGCTCGGAGCGCCGATCGGCATCGGTCTGTTCGCCGCCTACGGTGCGGCCGTGGACTGGCACCAGTTCGTGCTGGTGTGGCAGGTGCAGGCTGGCAGGCACGCGAGCCTCATCGCGGGGCGCGACTTCCTCTTCTCCAGCCACGCCGGGCTCTGGAACTTCGTCCCGCTCAACGACCCCTTCTGGACCGTGGGGATGGTCGGGCTGGCGGTGATGCTGCTGCGGCGTCCCCTGGGTACCGAGTCGCGCATCCCGCTCGCCTTTGCCGGGTACGCGCTGCTGATGGCACTGACCGCCGGCACCGAGGGCGCCCAGTACTACGACTGGTATCGCTTCGCGGTGGATCCCCTCGTCTGCATCGGAGTGGGGGATCTGATAGGGCAGAACCTGCCGCGACTGCGCCTTCCGCTCCTCGACCGTCTCCGGGTGCAGATCGACGCGTTGCGTACGCCGCGTCCGGCGGAAGCCGACGCCGCCACCTGAGCGCCCCCCGGGGGCACTCCATGTGCGGCACTAGACTGGTGGCGTGGACGAGTACGCGCTCGAGGTCAACTCGCTGCAGGGCACCCTCGCGCGGCTCCGCGTCGAGGAGGCCGCACAGCCGCTCATCGACGAGTACGAGGTGGAGCTGCGCATGCTGGTCGCGTTGTACGACGCCGCGACCAGGACCATGGATGCACGCGACGGCGATCCCCGCCTCGCCGGCGCGCTGGCGTCTCTCGGCTTCGGCGAGTGGGACCTCGACAACGTCTATGCCTTCGTCTACGAGGTGGCGATGGAGGTCGACACCGAGGGTCGGGACCTGGCCGCGCTCGTCGGTGAGATGGACTTCCCCGTCCTGCTGCTGGCGGCGGCGGACGATCGTCGCTGACCTGAGCCGGGTGCGGGCTTGCCCGTCAGGCGATCCCACCCGCGGCGGTGCCGGGCTCGGGAAGCTTGATACCGGGGTTGAGCAGGCCGCCCGGATCGTATCGCTGCTTCACCCGGCGCATCAATCCCATCCCCGCAGCCCCGAGCTGCCGCTCCGCGTAGGCGAGCTTGGTGGTGCCCACCCCGTGCTCGCCGGAGAGCGAGCCTCCCATCGCGAGCACCGTTTCGAAGAGGTCCGCCCCGGCCGCGTCGCCCCGGGCACGCTCCCCGGGCAGGCGAGGGTCGATGAGGAAGGTGACATGGAGGTTGCCGTCCCCGAGGTGCCCGAAGTTGACCACCGGAACCCGGTGACGGGTGCCGATCTCCTCGGTCCGTGCGACCAGCTCGGCGATGCGATCGCGGGGGACGACGACGTCCTCGTTGATCTTGCCGACCATCACCGTCGCCACCGCGGCGCTGACGGCCTTGCGGACCTCCCACAGCCGCGCGGCCTCCGCGGGGTCGGCGGCCCGATCCAGACGGACGGCGCCGGCTGAGCTGAGCGCGGACCCGGCGGCTTCGACCTCCGCTCTCACCGTGGCCTCCCCCCCCTCCAGCTCCACCAGCACGAGGGCGGCGCCGCCGGGCACCGCGACGATCCCGGTCCTGGCGACCGCCTCGAGGGCGCTCCTGTCGAGGAACTCCAGCGCGGCGGGCACCAACCCCTGCCGGGCGATCTCCGCGACGGCCCCGAAGGCGGCTTCCAGGCCGGCGAATCGGGCCGCCAGGGTCGCCCGGGCAGCCGGTGCCGGGAGGAGACGGAGCACGACCTCGGTGATCACGGCGAGCGTCCCCTCGGAGCCCGCCAGCAGCCCGAGCAGGGGAGGGGCATCTGATGGGCCGCCCGGCTGGCCGAGCTGCACGATCTCGCCGTCGCCGAGCACCGCGGTGGCGCCCACCAGGAAGTCGGCGGTGGTCCCGTAGCGGAAGGCGTGAGGCCCGGCCGCGTTGCAGGCGACGTTGCCGCCGATCGTGCTGGTGGTCGCCGCACCGGGGTCGGGCGGGTAGTGGAGGCCGGCGGCGGCGGCGCGCCGGTGGATGGCGGCCGTCACCACCCCGGCCTCGGCGTGCAGGCGCTGCCCCTCCACCTCGAGCCCGAGGATGCGGTTCATCCTGCAGAGGTTGAGGATGACCCCCCCGTGGCGCGCGACCGCTCCGGCCGCATAGCCGGTGCCCGCGCCCCGGGGTACGACCGGCAGCCCGTAGCGGGTGCAGACTCGCACCACCCCGCTCACCTCCTCGGTGCTGGCGGGGAGCACGACCGCATCGGGGAGCCGCCGCTCGCCGGAGGCACCGAAGGCGTCGAAGGCGTAGGCGGCGAGGTCGGCCGGGCGGGTGTGGAGATGGGTGGCGCCGACCTGCCGCTCCAGGTCACGCCGAGCCCCGGTCGAGAGCATGTCAGGGATTCTGACCAGGTCTGAACGTCGCGGCGATCGGGCAGGGGCGGGGAGTGGCCGGGCGGCCCGGCGGCTCCCGATCCGAACGGGCGCGGAAAGGGGCGCGGCTATACTCGGTCACCGATGGCTCAATCCCCGACCGTCGCCGCCATCGAGCAGGCGCTCAGCACGGTGATGGAGCCGGAGCTCCATCGCGACCTCGTCAGCCTGCACATGGTCAAGGACATCCGCTGTGAGGGCGGGGCGGTGTCGCTCAAGGTCGTCCTGACCACCCCGGCCTGCCCGCTCACCGGCCGGATCGAGGCCGACATCCGGGCCGCCCTGGTCGAGCAGGTGCCCGGCGTGGAGTCCGTCTCGGTCGCCTGGGAGAGCGACGTCACCTCGGCGGCCCGCGGGCTGCCCGGGCGCCAGGAGATCTCCGGGGTGAAGAACATCGTGGCCGTCAGTGCCGGCAAGGGTGGGGTGGGCAAGACCACGGTGAGCGTCAACGTGGCGATCGCGCTGGCCCAGGCCGGCGCCCGCGTCGGCCTCCTTGATGCGGACATCTATGGCCCGAACGTGCCGATCATGATGGGCCTTCACGAGCAACCCCAGGCCGGGGAGTCGGGAAAGATGCTGCCGCTCTCCGCCTTCGGTATCGAGGTGGTGAGCTTCGGCACCATCCTCAAACCCGGCCAGCCGGTGATGTGGCGTGGCCCGATGCTGGCCAAGGCGATGCGGGAGTTCCTCTACGAGGTGGAGTGGGGCCCGCTCGACTACCTGGTCATCGACCTGCCGCCCGGCACCGGCGACATCCAGATCAGCCTGGCCCAATCCATCCCCCTCACCGGGGCGGTCATCGTGACCACCCCCCAGGACGTGTCGATCGCCGACGTGAGCCGCGGCATCCAGATGTTTGCCCAGCTCCGCCTCCCGGTACTCGGTGTCATCGAGAACATGAGCGGCTTCATCTGCCCCCACTGCGGGGAGCGCACCGACGTCTTCGGCTCCGGTGGCGGCCGCGAGCTCGCCGAGCGCAACGGGCTGCGCTTCCTCGGCGCGATCCCGCTCGACCCGGGGGTCCGGATCGGTGGAGGTGACGGCCAGCCGTTGATGGTGGCGGCCCCGACGTCGCTGACGGGCCGCATCTTCCGAAGCGTGGCCGAGCTGATCGCCGCCGAGGTCAGCAAGGATAACTACGCGGCGACCGGCGGTCCCCAGATGCCGAGCGCGCCGAGGATCCCGGTCCGCGGCTGAGGTCTCCCCGGGCCGTGCCGACCCCGCTGCCGGCTACTTGTCCTCTTCCTCTTCCTCGTCGTCCAGGTGCGTGGCGCTCACGGGTGGACCTCCTCATGTGGCGGGCTGGGCTCCCCTCTGTATAGCCGATCGGGGGGCCGGGGCGCCGTGAGCGAATCTCCCCGCCGAGATTCAGGCCCGGCTGAAGGCGGCGAAGAGGTCCCCGGTGTCCACGCCGGGGTCGCCGACCTGGGAAAAGACCCGGAACCGGGCACGCAGCGCCGCGTACTGCTGAGCCAACCCGGGGTCGTGGTACGCCTCGACGGGATCCCAGGGGTGGAGGAAGCGGACCTCCTCGATGCCGGCCTGGAGCAACTCCTTGAGGCAGCCGAAGCACGGCTGCACGGTCGAGGTGATGGAGGCGCCGAGGGTCTGCTGCCCGAAGCGGGCGGCGGTGAGCAGTGCGTTCTGCTCCGCGTGGACGCAGATGCAGACGTCGTAGGCACCGCCGCGAAGGCTGGTGTCGAGATCCCGCTGGGCGCAGCGCCGGCAGCCCCCCTCGGTGCAGTTGGGCATCCCGAAGGGTGTCCCGTTGTACCCGGTGCTGAGGACGCGGTCCTCACGGGTGATCACGGCCCCCACCCGGCGGCCCAGGCAGTCGGCCCGGCTCCGGGCGGCGATCGCGAGGATCAGGAAGTACATCTGCTTGTCGGGGCGGCGCGGACGGGCCGGCGTCGGCGTGTCAGTCATCGCTGGGCAGCGTAGCCTCTCGTGGGGCCGTCCGTCTGGTCAAATGGGATGGGGCGAGTAGCTCAGCCGGTTAGAGCAGGGGGCTCATAACCCTCGGGTCGCAGGTTCGAATCCTGCCTCGCCCACCAGTGCCTGGTCCACCAGCCGCTAGCGAAGCCGGTAGCGGATCGGCCGGTCGCCGCTCGCGACCACCTTGGATGCGGCGCGCTCCAGGATGCGGCGCACCTGCTGGCCGCTCACGCCAGGGCCGAGGCGATCGCGGATCCCGACGACCGGGAGCGGATGCGCGGCACCGCGCAGTGCTGTCAGCACCTGCTCCTCCAGCGAGACCTCGTCGCCGTCCGAATCGGCCTCGCCGGTGGGGGCGGCTGCGATCGGGATCTCCGGCGCAGCCGGCGGTGCCTCAGGTGCCGGAGCGCGGACCTCCAGTACCGGGGCGTGGACCTCGGGTGCCGACGGGTGGGCTGCCGGCGGCTGGACGGCGGAGGGGGCGGGCATGCGGATCGCCGCCGGCGTCGGCGGCGTCTCCCCGCGAAGGCGGGCGAGCAGCGTGGGCAGATCGTCGAGCACCTGGCGGACGAAGATGGGGGTCCCGCTCACCTCGATCTCCCGCTCTCCGTCCTTCAGCCGGACGCTGCTGGAGGTCGGGGCCGGCTCCGAATTCGGCCGGGGGGCCGGCATCGGTGGACGGTAGGGGGGGCGCGGCGGGTAGGACCGATCGTCCGGGGGGCGACGGGGCAGGAATGGGCGATCGGTCACTGACGCTCCTTCAGGACGGGCGATGGGGCGGCCCGGGCGATCCTCCTACTCTGCGGCACCGTCGTCCTTGGGGGCCCGAGTTGAGGTGTGTCCCTTGGCCTTCGGGGCCTTCTTGGCGCTCTCCGTCTCGTCCGGTGCCTCCGAGGCCTCGCCGTCGTCCGGTGCCTGCGAACCGCTGATCGGCAGCGTGATCGGCTCGAGGTCCTCCTCGTCGAGCGGGGGACCGAAGACCAGCTCCGAAAGCTTGGCCTTCAGCGGCGTCTTGGTGATGACCAGGTACACCGCTCCGGCGACACCGGTGACGACCAGGGCCCGGCGAAACCGGCGGCGCCACCGCTTTGGACGCGCGGCCTTGATCGCGGCCTTCGTCGCAGCTTTGGCGGCGCGCTTGCCCTTTGCCATGCTCGGCATCTCGGAAACCTCCTGTGAGAGACGATCAGCGGCATCGGCGAGGACCACGGCCGCCCGCTCGGCGGCGTGGCTCAGAGTCTCTGCCGAGCTGTGCGCGGCGCTGCGCAGTGCCGGACTGGCGACGCGTTGGGCTTCACGGGCCACCACGACCGCACGCTCAGCGAGCTCGGTCACGGTCTCGGCCGCCTTCTCCACGGCTCTGGTGCCGGTCTCTGTCACCTGCTTCTCGATCACGGCGGACCTGGAGCGTCGACCCAGCATGGTCCTTCTCCTCGATGGGCGGGTCATGAACGGGGCGGCAGCCGGTCCCAGCCAGGGATCCGGACGGCCGAACGCCGCCATCGCCCCGCCGGCGACGCTGCCGTCATGCGACTTCTCGCTTGCTCCAATGCTGACACAGCCGGCACGTCCCGGGCGAAGCCACTTCCCCTCCCGCAACCCGCATCGGTCGCCGGGAGGGGAAGTCGGAGTGCCAACTCCGCGGCTCGTCAGGCCGCTTCGGCGAGCGCTCTCAGGTGCCGGGGTGCCAGGCTGGTCGCCAGCGGAGCGTCGAGGAACCAGCGGATCCGGGCGGCAGCGATCGGGCCAACCACGCGGCTCAGCTCCTCCTCGGGTGCCGCGTACATCGCAGCCAGGTTGGGGAAGGCCGCGGCCAGACGCACCAGCGCGTCGCCATCATCGCCAACGATCTGGCGGACGTGTCCCAGCCGCCGGCTCGCCAGCTCTCCCGTCGGTCCGTCGCCAAGGGGGAGCTCCAGCTCGATCGTCCCGGGTGCGACCATACCCGTATGGTAGCGAACCGATGTTCGTATGTCAAACGCCCCGGCTCCGGTACCCTGCGCGGGTGCCCCTCTACGAGTACCGCTGCAACGACTGTGCCGCCGTCTACGAGGTGATGCGTTCGATGGCGGAGCGTGAGCTGGTGGCGGTCTGTCCCCGCTGCGAGAGCCGCGCGAGCATGCCCCTGATCAGCCGCGTGGGGATGCTGGTGGGGGGGCAGGCGGGTGCCTCCGACCGTCCCGGGACCTCCGCCGGGGGTGGATGTTGTGGCGGCGCGTGCGGCTGCGGGGCGGGCTGACCGCCTCACCCCCCGAGAGCCAAGGTGCGGCGCAGGTGGGTCGGGCAGGTGCGACCCAGGTAGGTCGCGGCAGGTCCCGTTGCGAGAGGTCAGTTCCTGCCAGACCGCGCCAGCGGGGCCTCGGCCGCGACGTCCATCCCCAGGTCGAGCTGAAGCTGGAGCAGATTCTCGATGAAGACGCGCCGATGCTCCGGGTGCACACCGTGGGCCAGGATCGCGGCGCGGTGGACCGGGGCCCCATAGCCCTTGTTGCTGGCCCAGTCGTACACCGGGGCATCCAGGTGGAGGCGGCGCATCAGGGCGTCGCGATGTACCTTGGCGACGATCGAGGCCGCCGAGATCTGCGGCACCAGATCGTCGCCTCCCACCAGGCAGTGGACGGGGTGGGTGGCATCGATCCGGAGCCGGCCGTCGCAGCAGTAGCCGTCCGCCGTGACCTCGGTGACCAGGCGGCGGAACACTTCCACGTTCGCCCAGCCGAGGCCGTGCCGGTTGATGTCGGCGGTGCTGATCTCTGAGATCGCACAGGCGAGGGCCCGGCGGTGGACCTCTTCGGCCACCACCTCCCGCTGGTGTGCTGTCAGCTTCTTGGAATCCCGCAGCCACGGGTGGTGGAAGCCGCGCGGCAGCACCACCGCGGCGGCCACCAGTGGTCCGGCGAAGGCCCCCCTGCCCACCTCGTCCATGCCGCAGAGCCGGAAGCCTCGCCAGTCCTCAACGCCGAAGGTCGTCGTGATGTAGGCGGAGAGCCGGAAGCGGGGCACGGCGCCAGTCTACGTACGCCCGACACCCCCGGGCTCGGGGGTGTCGGGGTGCGCGGATCTGATCGGTCGGCTACCTCCGGCGGGGATTGCGCGGCCGCTTGCGGCCGTAGGCGGCCCCCTCGGCCACCGCGTCGAAAGCAGGCAGAGGCCCGGCGCTGGCGCGCGTCACCCCGTCGCCCTGGACAAAGACCTTGCGGTTGCCCACGTCGATCAGGTACGAGACGCTCAGCCCGCCGCCCCCGTCAGGGAGCATCGAGACGTCCGCCACCGTGCCGACACGCCGGCTCCCTCCATAGGGGAAGCTGACCCTCGTGCCGATCGCGATGGCGTCGCTCGGGACTCCTGTCACCGTGCCGACGTACGGAAGCAGTCGCTGCAGTAGACGGGCTTGTCACCGCGGGGCTGGAAGGGGACCCGGGCGATCCCGCCGCAGCCGGCGCAGGTGACCTCGAACATCTGGCGAGGACCGCCGGAGCGTCCGCCGCCACCGCCACCGCCACCGCCGCCGTAGCCGCCTCCGCCCATCCCGGCCGCCTTGCGGGCGGCGCGGCACGAAGGGCAGCGAGAGGGGGGGTTGGTGAGTCCCTTGGACGAGAAGAACTGCTGCTCCCCCTCGGTCCAGATGAAGTCGACGCCGCATTCGCGGCAGCGCAAAGTTTGATCGACGGCCAACGCCTGTGCTCCTAAAGTCCGGCGCTGAATCCGTCGCCGGGTTGGTTATACGTGTTGGATACAGTACACGTCCAGCCGGCTTCCGGCTAGTGACGACGCGGTTTCGAGCCGGAGCCTGGTAGGATCGACCGCATCTCGGACAGGAGTGGGCCGGCGCCGCGGCAGGCGGGTCGGTGGCCGCCGGTGAGATCGGAGGGCCCCCTGATGACCCCGCACCACCACCCCCATGGGCCACAGAAGCGGCTCTTCACCTCGGAATCGGTGACCGACGGCCATCCCGACAAGATGGCCGACCAGATCAGTGACGCGGTGCTGGACGGCGTCCTGGCCAAGGACCCCCTGGGCCGGGTCGCCTGCGAGACCGCCCTCTGCACAGGCACGGTCCTGGTTTTCGGGGAGATCAGCACCCAGGCCTACGTCGACATCCCGGGCATCGTCCGCCAGACCATCCGCGACATCGGTTACACCCGGGCCAAGTTCGGCTTCGACTTCGAGACCTGCGGCGTCCTGGTGTCCATCGACGAGCAGTCGCCCGACATCGCCCAGGGGGTCAACACGGGCGGGGCCGGCGACCAGGGAATGATGGTCGGCTTTGCCTGCGACGAGACCCCGGAGCTGATGCCCGCCCCGATCCAGCTGGCCCACCGGCTCGCTCGGCAGCTCTCCACCGCTCGGCGCGACGGGACCCTTCGCTGGGCGCGTCCCGACGGCAAGACCCAGGTGACCGTGGAGTACGACGCCGAGGGACGCCCTCACCGGGTGGACACGGTGCTGGTCAGCGTGCAGCACTCCGACGAGGTCTCCAACGAGCAGATCTTCGCCGACGTCCAGGAACTGGTGGTCAACCCGATCATCCCCGCCGAATGGCTGGATGCCGAGACCAAGCGTTACGTGAACCCCACCGGGCGGTTCGTCGTCGGCGGGCCGCAGGGGGATGCCGGACTCACCGGTCGCAAGATCATCGTCGACACCTACGGCGGGTACGCCCGGCATGGTGGTGGCGCTTTCAGCGGCAAGGATCCGACCAAGGTCGACCGCAGCGCCGCCTACGCCGCCCGCTGGGTGGCCAAGAACATCGTGGCCGCAGGCCTCGCCGCCAAGTGCGAGATCCAGGTCGCCTACGCGATCGGCGTCGCCAAGCCGGTATCGGTGATGATCGAGGCGTTCGGGACGGAGCGCGTGCCGCTCTCCCAGATCGAGGCACTGGTCGACGAGTACTTCGATCTCTCCCCGGTCGGGATCATCAGCGCTCTCCAGCTCCGCCGGCCGATCTACCGCCAGGTGGCGGCCTTCGGACACTTCGGACGGAGCGACCTCAATCTTCCCTGGGAGCAGACCGGTCTCGCCGCCGAGCTCGCCTCGGAGGCCGGGGTCGAGCCCCTGAAGAGCGCGGAGAAGGCTGGCTGATGCCGTCCATCCCGAGCGCCCTCCGGGCCTGACCGCCGCAGCGCCGCCGTGGGTTACCACGTACTCGTCCTGGCGGGAGGCAGCGGTACGCGGCTCTGGCCGCTCTCGCGCGCTGGCGTCCCCAAGCACCTGATGCTCCTGGACGGCTCCGGGGTCACGCTGCTCCGGGCGACCGTCGATCGGATGCTTCCCCTGGCGGACTCGATCCACGTCGTCACCACGGCCCCGCAGGCCGAGGCCTGTCGCGGGGCACTGGCGGGCCTGAGCCTTCCACCGGACGCCGTCATCGCGGAACCGGGGGCGAAGGGCACGGGCCCGGCCCTCGGGCTCGCCACGGCGTGGATCGCCCAGGAGGATCCCGAAGCGCTGATCTCGTCGGTGCACGCCGACAGTCACATCGAGGATGGCGAGGGCTACCGTGCCGCCGTCCTGGCCGCGGCGGGGTGGGCGATGGTCACCGAGGGGTTGGCGACCGTGGGGGTCAGCCCCAGCTACCCGTCCACCGGCCTCGGTTACGTGGCGGTCGACGGGCCCCCGCTTGCCCCGGAGCGGTGGCGCTCCCCGAATGGTGCTCAGGCCGGGACCGCCCAGCGTGAGTCGGCGGCCGCGGTCCCCGCCTTCCGGGCGGCCGGCTTCGTCGAGAAGCCGTCTCTGGAGGTGGCCCAGGGCTACGTCGCGGGTGGCCGCCACCTCTGGAACAGCGGGCTCTTCGCCTGGCCCGCGCCCATCTTCCAGGAGGAGCTGGCGGCCGCCGACCCAGGCCTGGCCGCGCGCGTCTCCGAGGTGGCGGCCGCGCGACGCCGCGGCGAGGAGGACCGCGCCACCGCCCTCTATGGCGACATCCAGCCGGTGGCCGTCGACACCCTGATCTTCGAGCGGACCCGCCGCTTGACCGTCGTCCGAGGCTCCTTCTCCTGGTCCGACCTCGGCAGCTTCGCCGATCTCCACGACACCCGCCGCCACACCGGCGAGGGTGACGCCGCTGGAAACATCCTCGAGGGGGACGTCGTCGCTCTCGATGCCGCCAACAGCTTCGTGATCGCCCGTGGCGGGCGCCTGGTGACGGTGGTGGGCGTCGACGGGCTGGCCGTCGTGGACAGCGGCGACGCCCTGCTGGTGATCCCGCTCGACCAGACCCAGAGGGTCAAGGAGGTCGTCGAGCGGCTGAGAGCGGAGGGACGCACCGATCTCCTCTGACGTGCGGCCGCGTCCCAGGGCTCGACAGCCACGGCCGGTTCGGTTGGGCAGATGCTCCGCCTCGCGCTGATCACGTCGGTCGGAGCCGCCGACCTCGGCGCGGACGGGGACCTCCTGCTGCCCGAGCTCGGCCGGCTCGGGATCGCCGGCATCCCGGTGGGCTGGGGGGTGGACCTCACGACCCGCGCTTTCGACGGGGCCGTCATCCGGTCCGCCTCCGACTACGTCGACCACCCTCGCCGTTTCCTCGACTGGTGCCGTGAGACCTCGAACCGGATGCCGCTTGCCAATCCGATCGACGTGCTCGCCTGGAACAGTGACAAGCGCTATCTGCGGGACCTGGAGCGGACAGGGGTGGCCGTCGTCCCCACGCTCTGGCTCGGGCCCGGGGAAACCCTGACGGGCATCCGCTGGGAGCGATTCGTCGTCAAGCCGGTGATCTCGGCCGGCGCCCGGGCATCCGCCACCTATGGCCGGTCCGGTCTGCCGGAGGCCCGCCGCCACGTCGACGCCATCACCGCGGGAGGCGTCACCGCCATGGTCCAGCCGCACCTCACCTCCATCGATCGCGAGGGCGAGGTCGGCCTCTATGTCATCGGAGGCGAGGTCAGCCACGCGATTCGCAAGGCCGGAGTGCTGCGGGCCGGGGCGCCGCCCGCCGCGGACCTCTCGCTCGGCCGTCACCAGCAGGTGGTGCCATCCCCGCTCCTGGAGGAGCACGTCCGATTCGCGCGCGCCGTCCTCGACGGGGTCCCGGGTGGCCCGGATCGGCTCCTCTACGTCCGGGTCGACATGGCCCGCGGGGAGGAGGGCGAGCTGCTTCTCCTCGAGCTCGAATGCATCGAGCCCCGCCTCTTCCTGGAGCATGCCCCGGCTCGTGCCGGAGCGGTTGCCGGCGTGTTCGCGACGTGGCTGGAGCGCCATGCCGGTGACGGGGAGCAGCCTCGGGGCTGAGGCCGGGGCCGCCCACCCCGCGCGGCCTGCCGCTCGAGGCACAATGACTGACCATGACCTTGCCCATCAACTTCGGCACCGACGGGTGGCGCGCCGTCGTCGCCGATGACTTCACCTACGAGAGAGTCCGCGCCGTCGCCCAGGGGGTGGCCTGGTACCTGGAGGGGGATTCCCGGGGCGTGGTCGTCGGCCACGACACCCGCTTCTCCGCGGAGCTCTTTGCCCGCGAGGTGGCACGCGTGCTCGCCGCCAACGGGCATGACGTCCTCCTGCTCGACCACCCGGTGCCCACGCCCACCATCACCTGGACGGTCGTCGAACGTCACCAGGCGGGCGCCGTGGCCGTCACCGCCAGTCACAACCCGGCAGAGTTCAACGGACTCAAGTACAAGCCCGACTACGGCGGTTCCGCCGCCCCCGAGGTGGTGGAACAGCTGGAGAAGCAGACCCGGCGGGCACTCGAGGAGGGGGTGCTCGCGGTCCCGTTCGAGGAGGCGCAGGCGAGCGGCAGGGTCCAGGTGGTGGATCCGATCCCGGACTACCTCCGTCAGGTGGGACGTCTCGTCGATCTGCAGCGGCTGCGCGACGCCGGGCTGCGCATCCTCCACGAGCCGATGTACGGCTCCGGGATGGGCCTGATCCGGGCCGCCGTCGCCGGCGGCAAGACCTCGGTGGCCGAGCTGCACGCCGATCGGAACCCCGGCTTCGGGGGCATGCACCCCGAGCCCATCGGGAAGTACATGCCCGAGGCGATGGCAAAGATGGCGGCGGGGGGATTCGACCTCTGCATCGCCAACGACGGCGACTCGGACCGGGTGGGGATCATCGACGAGACCGGCCGCTTCGTCACCCAGCTCGAGGTGATGGCGCTGCTCGCCATGTACCTGCTCGAGAAGCGGGGATTGCGCGGGCATCTGATCCGGTCGCTCACCAGCGGGGTGATGCTGGATCGGCTCGGCGAGCGTTTCAACGTCCCGGTCATCGAGACCCAAGTCGGCTTCAAGTACATCGGTCCCAAGATGATCGAGACCGACGCACTCCTCGCCGGCGAGGAGTCGGGCGGTTTCGCCTTCCGGGGCCACATCCCCGAGCGCGATGGGATCGTCGCCGGTCTCACCATCGCCGAGATGGTCGTCGCCTACGGCATGCCGCTCTCCCGCGTGCTCCAGCATCTCTTTGACCTGGTCGGTCCCCACAGCTACGCTCGGCACGACATCCGCTTCGAGCGGGCGGACTACGACGAGCGCAAGCACCAGGTCGAGGAGCGGATGCGCGGACAGCAACCGAAGGAGATCGCCGGTGTCGCCGTGGTCGGGACCCGCAGCGACGACGGCTTCAAGTTCCTCCTCGCCGACACCAGTTGGGTGCTGGTGCGCATGAGCGGGACCGAGCCGCAGATGAGGGTCTACGCCGAGGCGGCATCCCCGGAGCGGGTCGAGGAGCTGCTCGCCGCCATGGGGCAGATGGTGGGGATCGGGGCCCCGCAGCCCGGCGCGGGAGCCCGATGAGCGAGGTGGCGCTCCCGGCCGACATCCACCCCGCCGGCCACGGACGGGTCGACAAGCCCTGGGGATACGAGCTGCGCTGGGCGGTCACCGACCGCTACCTGGGCAAGCTCATTCACATCGAGGGTGGCCAGGCGCTCTCCCTGCAATACCACGTCCAGAAGGAGGAATCCATCTTTGTGCTCTCGGGCCTTCTGGACCTGGTGCTCGAGAGCGCCGACGGCACCCTCGAGACCCACCGTCTCGCCCCCGGCATGAGCGCGCGCGTCCGTTCGGGCCGCCGCCATCGCTTCGTGGCCGTGGAGGAGACGGATCTCTTCGAGGCCTCCTCAGCGGAGATCGACGACATCGTCAGACTCGAGGATCGATATGGCCGCGAGGGCTCCTCTGCCCCCTGAGCCTCCGAAGAGGGATGGCGGGCACACGGCTCGGCGCGTGGCGGGGGGCGCTCCGCCGTGGAGCCGGCATGCGGCGAGACCGCCCGAGAATGGGCTGCCCACGGGTGCCGCCGTGCGGGGTCATGCGTACTACGCCGATCAGGCGCGGCGGGCTCTGGGGATCTCGTCCGAGCCACGCCTGGCCGAGGTGCCATTCCCGATCATTCACGCCACGCTCGGGGTGGCAGCCTGCGCGGTCGCGGTCGCACTCCGCCCCGGAGCGGTCGGGCTCTTCGGCTCGGTGGTCGGGGTCACCGCACTCTGTGTCGTGACCGGCCTGGCCCTCGCCGCCTACGACCGCTTCGTCTACCCGGCGGAGCACCCGCCGGCGGTGGAGGCGATCGCCCTCCCGGTGGCGGCCCTCGGCGCCTTTTCATTGGTTCTCGCCGGCACGGTCGACATCCGAACCCGGCTGGTCGCCGCGGCCGTCACCGTCGCGGTCTGCGGAGGGTTGCCCCACCTCGGTGGGCTCCGGGCCAGCGGCAGGGAGGGCTGGGGGGCTCGCTTCCTCCGCGACGCGGCTGCCATCGCGGTGCTGGTGCCCGTGCTCCTCGCCTCGGCCAGCGAGAACCTGCCCCTCGGCCTCCGGGTCGCGGTCGCCCTGGTGGGGGTCGGCCTGGTCACCCTCGACGGGTTCCAAACCGAGACGCGCCTCCCTCACACGGCCGCGCTTGCGGCGCTCACCGCCGCCATCGTGACCGGAGCCATGGTCGCGGTCGACTGGGCGGTAGTCACGCCGGGTGTGGCGGCCGCCGTGACCCTCGTGATCTGGTACGGCGTGCGCGGCATGGTGGCCGGCGCCGTCATCGCCCCGCGCCGCCTCTCCAGCGTCGCCGAGCACCTCGCGGTGGTCGCGATCGCGCTCTTTGGCCTGTACTGGGTGACCCGTTAAGATACTGCCGCTTGGCGGCGAGGCAAAATGGGTCTAAATTTTTACCATAGTGTCCAGCCTCTTGCCAAGACGCAAACGTCCCGCCGAAACGGGACATCGGGGAGTTCCCGGGGAGCCCCCTGGTAGCGCAGGCTCTGCACAGGTCGGTAAAGCCCCCGGCGTGGAGGTGCAGCAGGTGGCCGGTGGGATCATCCCGCATCCGCGGGCGGGTCGAGCACCCCGGGTCCTCGTCGTCGAGGACCATCGTTACCTGGGCGGTCTCCTCCGCGACGTGCTCCCCCAGGGCGGCTTCGAGGTGAGCCTCGTCACCGACACCAACGGCCTCGAGACGGCCCTCGAGACATTCGAGCCGGACGTGATCCTCGCCGACTTCCGGCTTCGGGGAGAGGACGGTCTGGACCTCTGCCGGAAGGTGCGCAGCCACGCGCTCTGCGGGGACGTGCCCGTGATCCTCCACACGGCCATCGACCCCCGCAACCTGCGGCTCCAGGAGGCGCTGACCCTCCCCAGCGTGACCCTCCTGCTCAAGCCGGCCGACTTCCAGACCATGGTCGCGCTGCTCCGGGAGCAGATCGCCGACACACCCGGCGCCGCCGAGATCACCCGCATCAGCAACTGACTGGACCCAGGCTGGGGCCTGTGGATCACGCTGGGCCGGGTGGCCGTCCCGGTCGAACCGCTGGGCCTCAGGCCCTGGCCCGGACCGCCTCGCGTCGGGCGTAGAGCGCCTGGTCGGCGTGGTCGACCAGGGTGGCGGCGGTGTCGCCGCTCTCCAGTGAAGCCAACCCGCTGCTCACCGAGCGGCCCGAGGTCCGGTCGCGAACGTGTTGCTCGATGTCGGCGAGGGTCCGCTCCGCCGCCTCGTGGGTGGCATCGGGGAGGATGCAGACGAACTCGTCTCCACCCCAGCGGATCACAAGGTCATAGGCGCGCACCCGTTCGCGGATGGCAGCCACCACGTTGGCGAGAAGGGTGTCTCCGGCCGCGTGGCCCTCGCTGTCATTGATGCGTTTGAGGCCATCGACGTCGATGAAGATGGCGGCCACGCCCTTGCCCCCGAAACGGTGAAAGCGCGCGATCTCCCGGGTCATCGCATGGAGGCCGGCACCCCGGCGGAGGGCTCCGGTGAGGTCGTCGACAGCTGCCGCCGCGGAGAGGCGCTGGATCTGGCGAACCAGGGAGCGCAGCCGCTCCAGCCCGGCGGTGATGTCGGTGTCGCCCAGTCCGGAGAGCTGTGCCGGCCGGACACCGAGTGCCGTCGACAAGAGCTCCCGGGCCAGCTCCGGGCTGACGGGCTCGTCCGCCGTGAGGCGATGGCCTGTCGCCCATCCGACCAGGTCGACCGGGAGGTCGCCGGAGTCGTCTGGTGTGCGTTCGGGGTCGACGGGGTCAGGCATATGGGGTACGCGTAGTTGGGTGAATTCAAGAATTGACGTTTCAAGGATACGCCGTCCCACTCGGTTGCTAGGCATCCGCCCCCGAAACCCCCCTCATTCCGACGCAAACGATGCGTGATGCCGCAGTTTCCGGGGTTTGACACGATCCGGCCGGCCCCCGCAAGCCCTGTCTTTCGTCCGGGTCCTGGCCCGGAGTGGCGGGCGCCACGCTGAGTGTGTTATTCACAGCGCCTGTGGACAACCTGGCCGGTCTTGCCGCTCTCTTGAGCTTCCTGTTTGCCCTGGTCGTGGCCGCCCGGTGGGTCAGGAGCCATCGCCCCTCCTTCGCGTTCTGGACCCTGGGCCTGCTCATCTTCGCCGCTGCTGCTGCGGCCCAATCGCTGGGGGAGACCCAGGGTTTCGAGGACCACGTCCTCCTCTTCCGGCTCTTCTACCTCCTGGGCGGAGCCCTCGGCGTGATCTACCTCGCGCTCGGCACCCTCTACCTGTTCGTCCCGCGCCGGGTGGCGGACGTCAGCGCTCTGGTCCTTGCTGTCCTCACCGCGGTGGTGGCGGTCGACGCCTTCGTCGCCCCCGTCGACGCCGCCAGCCTGGCGACGCCTTGTGGCCTCTTTGGTGGGGCCTTCAGCTCGGTGGCCCCGGTCGCGCTCGCCGCGGTGATCTTCAACATCGTCGGCACTGTGGTCTTCGCCGGTGGCGCCGCCTGGTCGGTATGGCGCTTCCTCCGCGCGCGCACCCACCTCGACCGGATCGTCTGCAACGTCCTGCTCACCGCCGGAGCCCTGGTGATCGCCGCCGGCTTCAGCGCCGCCAAGATCAGCACCGCCACCGGCCACTGCACGCTCACCTCCCTGGACTACCTCGGTGGCTACGAGGCCGTCGGGATGGCGGTGATGTTCGCCGGATTCCTCTCCCTCGGCAGGCTCCGCCTGCGCTCCCCGGGGAAGAGTAACGTGCCCCGGGAAGGCGTCAGCGTACCCTGAGCCGACGTCGTGGTCCCGTCACCTGGAGCTTGGTCCGTTGAATCGATCGATCGTCGATAGCCGCCTGTCCATCGCCACACTCCTGGAGAAGGACCGCGAGCTGATATCGCCGGCCATGGGCCGGTACAGCGACCTCGTGGTGGACACCGCCGAGGGAGCCTGGCTGCACACCCTCGATGGGCGCTCGGTGCTCGACTTCACCTCCGGCATCGGGGTCACCAACCTCGGCCACCGCCACCCCGCGGTGACGAGCGCGGTGCACGAGCAGGTCGACCGGCTCTGGCACGTCTCGGGCACCGCCCATCATCCCCAGCTCGTCGCCGCGGCCGAGGCGCTGGTGGGCGTCACCCCCGCCGGGCTCAACTCGGTGTTCTTCGGCAACAGCGGCGCCGAGGCGGTCGAGGCGGCGCTGAAGCTGGCCCGTCGCGCCACCGGCCGCAGCGAGATCATCGCCTTCCTCGGCGCCTTCCACGGCAGGACGTACGGTGCGGTGACCCTCACCGCCAGCCGGGCCAAGTACCGGGTGCAGATGGGCCCCTTCCTTCCCGGCGTGCACCACGTCCGCTACCCGTACTGCTTCCGCCTGTGCAGCCACGGCCCCGGGGAGCCCTGCCCGATCGCGGCCGGGGAGGACCTCGACCTCCTCTTCCAGACAGTGGTGCCGCCCGAGTCCGTCGCTGCCATCGTGGTCGAGCCGATCCAGGGCGAGGGCGGCTACGTGGTGCCCCCGGACGGCTTCCTGCGCAAGCTGCGGGAGATCTGCGACACCCACGGCATCCTGCTGGTCGCCGACGAGGTGCAGACGGGCTTCGGCCGCACTGGCCGGATGTTTGCCGTCGATCATGACGGAGTGGTCCCCGACATCATGTGCGTGGCCAAGGGCCTGGGCAACGGGCTGCCGATCGGGGCGATGGTCGCCAAGGCCTCGGTCATGTCCAAGTGGCACTCTGGCGAGCATGGGACGACGTATGGCGGCAACGCGGTGGCCTGCGCCGCCGCGGTGGCGGTGATCGAGACCCTGCGCAGCGAGCGGCTGCCGGAGCGGGCGGCCGCGCTCGGAGAGCGGATCCTGGAGCGGGCCCGCGGCTGGCGCTCGGGTCATCCGCGGCTCGGCGACGTGCGCGGCCGCGGACTCATGATCGGCCTCGAGTTCATGGAGGACGGGCGCCCGGCGCCCGAGCTGATCCAGCGGATCATCCATGCCGCGGTCGAGCGGAACCTGCTCCTGCTCAGCTGCGGGCTCGACGAGAACGTGATCCGCCTGATCCCGCCGCTCACCATCACCGATCAGGAGCTGACCCAAGGCCTCGACACCCTGGAAGCCTCGCTGGAGGCAGCGGGAGCATGAAGGCACCCTCCCCGCGGGGCGTCTGACCCCGTGGAGGAGCGCTTTCTCGACTCGCCCCGACCGCTGCGCTACCTCATCGGCGGAGACGGCCCGCCACTGCTGCTTTGCCACGGGTTGTTGGGTTCGGCGGAGAACTTCCAGACCTGGTTCGAGGACGTTGGTCGGCGCCGGACGGTGATCGTCCCTGACCTTCCCGGGTCCGGGGAAAGCCCGCCGTTGCCGGGCCGCCACACCTGCGCGGCTCTCGCCCGATCGCTCGAGCCTCTGGTCGAGGCTCTGGGGCTGGAGCGGTTTGACCTCGGTGGTCTCTGCCTCGGTGCGGGAGTCGCCTTCGAGTACCTGGCCCGGTGGCCGGAGCGGGTGGACCGTCTGATCCTCCACACCCCGCTGGTGGACCCGTCGGTGGTCCGGGCCAGCTTCCACGTGCAGGCTGCGGTGATGACGTCCGGGCCGGTCTTTCCGGTGATCAGCTGGCTCTCCCACCGCCGCGTGGTGAGCGACCTGTACAAGCGGCTGATGGTGGAGGGTGCCGACGTCGACTCCGGCCAGGCCGAGATGAACTTCCACAATCAGCAGCGGGCATCCCATCGCGCGCAGAAGGAGTGGCTGCGGAGCGGTCTCCGCCGCCACGACGCGCCCATCCTCGCGGGGCATCTGGGCGAGAGCCTGGTCATCGTCGCCGGCGACGATCGCCTCCTTCGCCGCGACGCGCTGGAGCACCTGGTGAAGGGGATGCCGCGGGTCCAGTACACCTGCATCGACGACGCCGGCCATGGGTGGAACGAGGGATTCATCCGCGGGCAGCTCGACGCCATCGCCACCTTCCTCGACGCCGTGCCCCCGTCCGGAGTGATGGTGGCCGCCTGAGCGTTGCGGCGTGCCGCAGGCCGGCCGCCGGTCAGGATCCGGGCAGGATGATCGGGCTCGGTGGAGCGGTGACCGCCGCGATGCCGTTCCAGCTGGAGAAGTCTGCGTGGCCGGCGCTCGACCCCGTGGCCGTGATCCGGACTGGGTAGGCGGGACCCGAGGTGGCCACCGCCAGCACGCTGTCGCCGCCGTCGTGGACCAGGACGACCCGCTGCCCGTCGATGGTCGCGGTCCCGCCGGCGGTCAGGGAGCCGTGGTGGGCCAGCTGCGCCGCGATGTCGGTCACCGAGGTGAGGTCGGTGAAGTCGGCGGACTCCGGCGGGGGCACCTCCACCCACCGGTCGGCAAGCAGCTCTGCCTCCACGTTGGAGATGCCGAAGTCGGTGGCGAGGGCGGCCTCCGGCGCGTCGATGTAGAAGGTGCCCTGGACGGCCAGCACCCGGATGGTGCTCCCTTCCAGCACGAAGGATCCGGCGAAGTCGCTTGCGTGCACCTTGAAGTCGAAGGTGACCGTCGAGCCCGCGACCGCGACCTCGCCCGTCGCCTCGTATCCGCTCACCCGGGCGGTGGTGGACGCGGCTGCCTCGTAGATCTGGGTTGGTGTCTCAGACGCCAGGCTCCCGCTGCCGCAGGCGGCGGTGAGCGCGGCCGCGGCGGCCACCAGCCCGGCGATGCCCTGGCGCATGGAGATCGTTCCCTGGCGAGTCCGGTCCGGTGATGGGGAGGCACCTTCCCTCTCCCCCGTGCGGGGCCGGAAGCGTACAGAGTGCGCTCCGGCGGCGGAGGGGCGCTCTCCGCACCCCCACCGCCGCCGGGGGTCGGGCGCGGCTCAGGCGCTGGGGAGCTTCACCGGGTTCGGCGGCGCGGTGAAGGTGGCGACGCTGTTCCAGTTGGACAGGTCGTAGGTTCCGGCGGTGGAGCCGGTCTCCTTCAGCTGCAGGGGGTAGGCGGGGCCTGAGGTGGCGATGGCGACGATGTCGCCGCTCGTGGTGTCCTTGAGGAAGACGACCGACTGGCCGTCGACGGTTCCGGTGCCGTCCGACGTGAACGTGGCCGTGGTCGACGACAGCTTCGATGGGATGTCGGTGATGTTCGACAGGCTGGAGAAGTTACTGGCATACGAGGAGCCTGCCGTGATCTCCACCCAGACGCCCCCGAGCAGCTCGGCACCGGTGGCGGAAGCCCCCTCAGCCGTGTAGAACGACGCCGGACCCTTGATGTAGATGTTGCTGGCGACCTTCACCATGTCGATGGTGGCGCCGTTCAGCACGTACGAGCCGCTGATGTCCGCGCCCACCACCTTGAGGTCGAAGCTGTTGACACCGGTGCTGGTGGTGCCGGAACCGCTGATCTCGTAGCTGGTCGCGCTCTTGGTGGCCGACTCCGCGGCTGCCACGATCTGGGACGGCGTCTTCGAAGTGAGGCTGCTGCTGCTGCCGCAGCCGGCGGCCATGACCGCGATCGTGACGCCGGCAGCCGCCACACCTGCCCATCTGGTGGGCTCAGACATCGATCCTTCCCTCCGGCGTCGACGGTCCGGCGCTGCCCAGGACGACCATCGTCGACGGTGGCAGTCTACGCCGAGCCGGCCGCCGATTCGGGGGCAGCCTGGGTGTCTCCCCTCGTCGGTACACTGAGTCGGATGTCGCGCTCGCGCCCGCACTCCGTGGCCCGTCTCGCTGTTATCGTGGCGGGGGCGCTGCCCTGAGAGCCTTCCTCGCCGTCCCCGTCGGACCGCCCGCGCACGGTCTGCTCGCCGCGCACGTCGAGGGGCTTCGACAGCGGGTGGCCGGGGTGCGCTGGGTCGACACCGGCACCACCCACATCACCCTGCACTTCTTCGCGGAACTGCCCCTGGATCGGATGGATGGGCTCATCCAGGCGGTTGGCGCGGCAGCTGTGCGGGAACAGCCGTTCACGCTGCGGCTGGGCGGCCTGGGCAGCTTTCCCGGCGGGGCGCGGGCGAAGGTGCTCTGGATCGGGTTGAGCGAGGAATCCGCCGCCCTCGCCGGTGTGGCGGCCGCCGTCCGCGCTGCGGTGGCCCAGTGCGGCTTCGAGGTCGACCCCCGCGCCTTCCGTGCCCACGTGACCCTCGGCCGTCCGACGTCCCGTTTCGACCTGGACGCTTGGCGGAGCCAGCTGGCTGTGCCCGTCGGGCTCTCGGCCTTCACCGTGGATCAGGTCGCCCTCTACGAGTCCAGGAACGGATACCACGTTCGGGCGCGGCTTCCTCTCGGGGTCGCGGCCGGGCGTCGCGGCACCGAGGCGCCGGTCGCGACATGAGCGACGAACAGCCGCGGTGGCTCCCGCTCTCCGAGCTGCGCCGGCGGCGGAGCTACAAGTGGCGCGCCTATCCCGCCGACGTGATCCCGGCCTTCGTCGCCGAGATGGACGTCACCCTGGCCGGCCCCGTGACCCGCGCCCTCCAGGACGCGATCGCCGCCGGTGACACCGGCTACGCCACTCCCGACCCCGAGCTGGCTGCGGCCGCGGCGAGCTTTCACCTCGCGCGCTTCGGCTGGGAGGTCGACCCGACCGACGTCCGGCTGATCCCCGACGTGATGGCGGGGGTGAGCGAGCTGCTGCGCCGCGCGGTGCCCCCGGGGAGCGGCGTGGTCATCAATACGCCCGCCTATCCGCCCTTCTTCCACCACATCAGCGAGACCAGGTGCCGGGTGGTCGAAGCTCCACTGGCGCGCGCCGGCCATGGATGGGTGCTGGACCTTGACGCCGTCGAGGCGGCCTTCACCACGGGCGCCGCCGTCTACCTCCTCTGCAATCCCCACAACCCGACGGGACTGGTGATGACCGAGGAGGAGCTTCGGCAGGTCGCCGAGCTTGCCGAGCGCTTCCGGGTCCTGGTGCTGGCCGATGAGATCCACGCGCCCCTGACCCTGGCCGGAGCCCGTCACGTCCCCTTTCTCTCCCTGCCGGAGGCGCAGGCTCGCGGCATCACCCTGGTCTCCGCCAGCAAGGCGTGGAACCTTCCCGGCCTCAAGTGCGCACAGCTGGTCACCGCCGCCCCGGCGCTCCGTGCCCTGGCGCGCCGCCTGCCCGAGGAGCTCGTCTACGGCGCCGGCAACCTCGGTGTCATCGCCTCGATCGCCGCCTACCGGGATGGCGGCCCCTGGCTCGATCAGCTCCTGGTGCTCCTCGACCGCAACCGCCGGCTTTTGGGCGACCTCCTGGCGGACCGGCTCCCGGAGGTCGGCTACGTCCCACCCCAGGGCACCTACCTGGCCTGGCTCGACTGCACCCGCCTGGAGTTGCCGGGAGAGCCGTCGAAGGTCTTCCTCAAGAAGGGTCGGGTCGCCCTCCGGCGCGGCCCGGACTTCGGCTCCATCGGCACGGGATGGGCCCGGGCCACGATCGCCACCTCTCCCGAGATCCTCGCCGAGATCGTCGAGCGAATGCGGGCGGCCGTCGGATAGGGGAGACGACAGGGGCTGGATCGCCGTCCCGCGTTCTGGAACCTTGCACGCCCTGATCGGAGGCGGCGCGGTGGAGGTGACGATCGGCTGACGTAGGCTGGGAGCGACCATGGAGAGTGGAGGGAGAGAGCAGCGTTTCGTCTTCGGTGAGGTGGCCGAGCTGTACGACAGAGCGCGCGCCGGCTATCCGGAGGCGCTGGTCGATGATGTGATGGATTCCGTACAGGGGGACGGTCGCCCACTGCGAGCGCTCGAGGTCGGGGCCGGCACCGGCAAGGCGACACTGGCGTTCGCCCGGCGCGACGTGGAGATCGTCGCTCTCGAGCCCAGCCCGGCGATGGCTGCGGTGGCGATGCGGCACTGCAGCCGGTTCCCCGGGGTCAGGTTTGCGGGCGCCACGTTCGAGGAGTGGCCGGTCGAGGCGAGCGGATTCGACCTGCTGTTCTCGGCCCAGGCCTGGCACTGGGTGGATCCTTCGGTTCGGTACGTGAAGGCGGCGCAGGCGCTGCGCGTGGGCGGGACGCTGGCGCTCTTCTGGAACGAAACCTACTGGCAGGGCGAGCCCCTTCGGGACGAGCTCGACGAGCTCTATCGCCGGCGTGCGCCCGAGCTTCTCGCACGCAATCCGAGCTTCCCCGGCCTCAGCCCTCGCCGAGAGGACGACGAGGTGGCCGCCGACATCACGGGCGCCGGCCTGTTCGCCGATGTGACCACGCGGACCTACCCCTGGCTGGCGAGCCTTGCGGGGCGTCGCCTCGTCGAGCTCTTGGGGACGCAGTCGGACCACCGCCTCCTCCCCGAGGAAAGGCGGGCTCAGCTCTTCGAGGCCCTGGACGAGCTCGTCGCCGCCCATGGCGGCGAGGTCGTGATTCCGCACAGGACCTTCCTGGCCCTGGCCCGCCGGCGTTCGTCCTGATCCCCGCCCCGGCTGCTCCCCGCTGAAGCCCTGAGTGGCGCCCATCTGAGGCCAGACGTGCGCCTGCACATTGGCGAGGATCTCCTCTTCCGCCGCCCGCGAGCGTCGAGCCATGGGTGGCGGTGACGGTCCACGCCGGACAGACGGAACACGTCGACATCCCCAACATGTGCATCTGAAACGGGCGCCGCGGCCACCCACCTAGAGTCGACGGCGTGAACGGGATCACGGTCGTCCGTCTCCAACCCGCCGTCTGGGCCGCATACCGCCAAATCCGCCTGGCGGCGCTCGCCGACGCTCCGAGCGCCTTCGGCTCGACGGTCGCCGACGAGGAGGCGATGACACCCGCCGATTGGCGGACGCGGCTCACCCAGAGGTCCACCTTCGCCGCCAGCGCCTCGCACGGTCTGGTCGGCACCGCGGCCGGGATCCCCTGCGACGTGGAGGGCCACGCCGAGCTGGTCGGGATGTGGGTGCATCCCGGATGGCGGCGCCGGGGGATCGGCGGCCTCTTGGTGGGAGCGGTCATCGACTGGGCCACTGCGGCACCGTTTCGAGCGATCGATCTCTGGGTCACGGTGGGCAACGACGCCGCCGAGGCGCTCTACGCCCGCCTTGGCTTTGTCCGCACCGGCGCCACTCAGCCGGTGCGCGAGGACGACCCCACCCTGCTCGAGCTGGCGATGACCCGGCCGCTCTGACGCGGCGCCTCGCCCACCCCCTGGCCTCTCTCCAGGTGGTTTGGGACAATAAAGTCCTTAATCGGGTTCAGGAGGGAGGGGGCTCCCGTTGTCCGGAATCGGCCCCTATCGCACCCGCGGCTCGGGCAGCTCGGTGTCGATCTCGTACTGCTCCAGCGCGGCGGCGACCTCGTGGCGGGGGATCTCGCCGGCGCGGGCCAATCCATCCAGCACCGCGACCGTGACGTGCTCGGCATCGGTCTCGAAGTGGCGCCGCAGCGCCTGCCGTGTGTCGCTCCGGCCGAAGCCGTCGGTCCCCAGGGGGATGAACTCCTGGCGCACGAATCGGGCCACCTGGTCGGACACCGCCTTCACGTAGTCGGTGACGGCGACGATCGGTCCCGGACGCTCGCCCAGCTGCTCCGCGATGTGCGAGATGCGCGGCTCCTGCTCCGGGTGCAGCCGGTTCCACCGCTCCACCTCGAGGGCGTCGTTGCGGAGCTGCTGGTAGCTGGTCACGCTCCACACGTCCACGGCGACGTCGTTGGTCTCGGCGAGGCGCTCCTGGGCGGTGAGCGCTGCCGCCACCGCCGGTCCGCTGGCGAGGATGGTGGCCCGGTGCTTCTTCTCGACCGGCGCCGGCCGCAGCAGGTAGAGGCCGCGCAGGATGGCCTCGTCCACGCCGTCGGGCTTGGGTGGCTGGACGATGTTCTCGTTGTAGAGGGTGAGGTAGTAGAGGGCGTCACCGTCGTCACGGCACATCCGCTGGACGCCGTCGCGGATGATCACCGCCAGCTCGTAGGCGTAGGCGGGGTCGTAGATGCGCACGTGGGGGAGGGCCGAGAAGAGGAGCGGCGAGTGGCCGTCCTGGTGCTGCAGGCCCTCGCCGTTCAGCGTGGTGCGGCCCGCCGTCCCGCCGAGCATGAATCCGCGTCCGCGGGAGTCGGAGAAGGCCCAGATCAGGTCCCCGACCCGCTGGTAGCCGAACATCGAGTAGTAGATGTAGAAGGGGATCATCGTCTCGCCGAAGGTCGAGTAGGCGGTGCCGGCGGCGGTGAAGGAGCCCATCGAGCCCGACTCGGTGATGCCCTCCTCGAGCATCTGACCGTCCTTCGCCTCGCTGTAGCTGAGCACCATCTCGGCGTCGACAGGCTCGTACTGCTGGCCGTGGGCTGCGTAGATCTTGACCTCGCGGAAGAGCCCGTCCATGCCGAAGGTGCGCGCCTCGTCGGGGATGATGGGGACGATCCGCCGGCCGATGTTCTTGTCGCGGAGGAGGTTGCGAAGGATGGCGGTGAAGGCGGCCGTCGTCGAGGCGGCCCGGCCTCCCGACCCCTTGAACGAGTCCTCCCAGGCGCTCTCGTCGGGAGCGTCCAGCTTCTTGGACTTCACGTTCCGCCGCGGCACCGGGCCGCCCAGGGCGAGCCGCCGGCTCATCAGGTACTCGACCTCGGGCGACTTGGGTCCGGGGTGGTAGTAGGGGGGCAGGCCCTCGGAGAGCTGCTTGTCGGTGATGGGCAGCTGGATGCGGTCGCGGAACGCCCGCAGCTCGGTCTCGGTGAACTTCTTGAGCTGGTGGGTGGCGTTGCGCCCCTCGAACTGCTGGCCGAGGGTCCAGCCCTTGATGGTGTGGGCGAGGATGACCGTCGGGATTTCCTTCTGCTCCACTGCCAGCTTGTAGGCGGAGTAGAGCTTCCGGTAGTCGTGGCCGCCGCGCCGCAGCCGGGGCAGGTCCTCGTCGGAGAGATGGGCCACCAGCTTGCGGAGCCGTGGGTCGGGCCCGAAGAAGTGCTCGCGGATGTACGCGCCGGACTCGACGGCGTACTTCTGGAAGTGCCCGTCGTTGGTGATGTTCATCTGGTTGACCAGGACGCCGTTGGTGTCCTGGGCGAGCAGAGGGTCCCACTCCCTGCCCCAGATGACCTTGATGACGTTCCAACCGGCGCCGCGGAAGATCGACTCCAGCTCCTGGATCACCTTGCTGTTGCCCCGGACCGGACCGTCGAGGCGCTGCAGGTTGCAGGAGATCACGAAGGTGAGGTTGTCGAGCCCCTCGCGCGCGGCCAGGGAGAGGGCGCCGATCGCCTCCGGCTCGTCGCATTCGCCGTCCCCGAGGAAGGCCCAGACGCGCGACTCCGAGGTGTCGACCAGCTGACGGTTGTAGAGGTAGCGATTGAATCGTGCTTGGTAGATCGCGTTGAGGGGCCCGATGCCCATGGAGACCGTCGGGAACTCCCAGAACTCGGGAAGGAGCCGCGGGTGCGGATACGAGCTGAGGCCGCGTCCCGCCGTCTCGCGGCGGAAATGATCGAGCTGGTCCTCGCTGAGCCGGCCCTCGAGGAAGGCACGGGAGTAGATGCCCGGGGCGGCGTGCCCCTGATAGAAGACCTGGTCGCCCGGCCGGCCGTCGTCCTTGCCCCGGAAGAAATGGTTGAAGCCGACCTCGTAGAGGGACGCCGACGAAGCGTAGGTCGAGAGGTGGCCGCCGATGCCGTCGAACTTCTTGTTGGCCCGCGCCACCATGACCGCCGCGTTCCAGCGGACGATCCTGCGGATGCGGCGCTCCATCTCCTCGTCGCCGGGGAACCAGGGTTCCTCCTCGGGAGGGATGGTGTTGATGAAGGCCGTCTGGACCATCGCCGGGATGCCCACCTGAAGGCGCTTGGCCCGGGCCAGCAGCTTGCCGATGACGTACCGGGCCCGGCTCGCGCCCTCGGTGGCGACCAGGTTGTCGAGTGATTCCAGCCACTCCGCGGTCTCGTCGGGATCGGCGTCGGGGAGTTGCTGGAGAAAGGCGTCGAAGGTCATAGGTCCTCGCTGGAAGGGGGCTTCTCGACCACCCCCTCCCAGAGACTACTCGACTTGGCGTCGAGCAGGACGCCGCCCAGTCAGGAGCGCGCAGACCGCGTCTTGACGTGGACGTGCGGCCGTCCCGGGTTGGCCTCGAAGCCCATCCCGCGCGCCCGCGCCGCCCGTGCCGTCTTCCCCGCCTTGTGGAGCAGCTCGACCGCGGACTCCGAGGCACCGGAGTTGACCGCGATGCCGACGTGGGCCTGGAGCGAGACCGGGACGTCGCTCTCGAGGACAAATGGCGTGCTCAGCGCACCCAGCAGCCGCTCGGCGACGAGGGCGGCGTCCGCCGCGCCGTCGAGGTCGTCGAACAGGGCACCCAGCTGGTCCTCGCGGAGGCGGGCGAGGCTGTCGGCCGAGCGGACCAGACGCTGGAGCCGCTTGGCGACCTGCACCATGAGCCGGTCGGCGGCATCACCCCCCATCTCCTCCTTGACGGCGGTGATGGATCCGGCCAGGTCGATGACCATGACCGCGACCGGGTGGACGTGCCGCGCCCGCCGGTGGAGGGCCTGCTCCACGCGATCGTGAAAGAGCATCCGGCTCGGGAGGTTGGTGAGGGGATCGCGGAAGGAGGTGGCTGCGAAGATGTTCGGATCGTCCTGGCCGGGGGTGACACCGCTGATCAGCTGCCCGTACTCGAGGCGGGCCAGGGCAAGGGCGGTATGGGATGCGAGCTCCGCGATGGCGCTTGCCTGGGCCGCGGGGAGGGGCACGGCATTGAGCACCGACAGCTCCCCGAGGAGGGTGCCGCCGGCCCGGAGCGGGATCCGCAGGATGGCCTCCTCGTCGGTGTCCTGGGCGAGGATCAGGTGCCAGCCGCCGAGGCCCGAGGAGGCGACCCGGACCGGGCTGCCCGGGGCCAGCGTGGCCGCCGCGGTGCGGACGGCAGCGGCCACCTCCCCCTCGCTGGCCGAGTGCACCAGCTGGAGCGCCGCCTCGGAGAGCGCGTCGGCCCACTCCGTCCCCCTCTCGGGGACGTGGTCCACGTCGGAGGCGTCGACCACGGTGAGCGGGACACGCCGGTTCAACGAGGTGGCCTCACGTTTCACTCCCGTAGGCTAAACGCACTACACCGGTCAGACGCATCGACATCATTCCCCTGTCATGGGTCGTGGTCGCTCTTTGAACAGTCCGTGAAGAGGACGCGGTAATCCGAACCGAAGTGTCACGGGCCTGCCCCACCCGGCACGCTGCCGCTGGGCCGCCTTCGCCCTACTGGTACCATCGCCAGACCCATGGACCAGGCGTTGCCGGAAGCGTCCCCGCTCCTCGACGGCCGTGCCGACATCGAGGCGGCTGCCGGCGACCTTGCCGAGCGTCTACCGGCGCCGCTCGCCCCCTTCGCCCAGATCGCCTACAACTACCTGTGGTCCTGGGATACGGATGCCGAGGACCTCTTCCAGACCATCGATCCTCAGCGCTGGGAGCTCTGCAACGGCAACCCGATCCGCCTTCTCACCGAGACCTCCTCGAAGGCGTTGCAGCGGGCGGTCGACAGTCCCTCGCTGATCGCCCGTGCCGAGGCGATGCTGACACGGCTCACCCTCGAGCTGGCCCGGCCGCCGATGACCAGCCGGGCGTCGGAAAGGCACCCCGTCGCCTTCCTCTGCGCCGAGTTCGGTATCCACCGCTCGCTGCCCATCTACGCCGGGGGGCTGGGGGTGCTGGCCGGGGACATCCTCAAGGAGGCCTCCGACCTGGCCCTCCCGATGGTCGGGGTCGGCCTCCTCTATCGTGAGGGGTACTTCCTCCAGCGCACCGACGCGAGCGGGTACCAGCACGAGTACTGGCGGCCGGTCGATCCCGAGCGTCTCCCCGCCGCCCTGGTGCTCGGGCCGGACGGGGCCCCGCTCACCGTCCCCGTGCCCCTCCGCGGCCGCGAGGTGGTGGTCCAGGTCTGGCGTGTGGAGGTCGGCCGGACCCCGCTCTACCTCCTCGACGCCGAACGGCCCGAGAACGGCCGGGTCGACCGCTGGATCACCGGCCGCCTGTACGTCGCCGACCGGGCGATCCGGCTCGCCCAGTACGCGCTGCTCGGGATCGGGTCGGTGCGGGCTCTGCGAGCGATGGGGATCGACCCCTGCATCGTTCACCTCAACGAGGGGCACGGCGGCCTCGCCCCCCTGGAGTTGGCCCGCACCGAGATGCTCGCCGGGCACGACCGCTCGACCGCCTTCGCCCTGGCTCGTGAGAGGACCGTCTTCACCACCCACACCCCGGTGGCCGCGGGCAACGAGGGGTACGACGTCTCAGAGATCCAATCAGTCCTCGGCGACTATCCCTCCCAGGTCGGGCTCGACGACGCCGGCTTCCTCCAGCTGGGGCGGACGCAACCGGACAACCCCCACGAGCCCTTCGTGATGACCCCACTCGGGATCAAGATGAGCCGGTTCGCCAACGGGGTCAGCCGGCGCCATGGCGAGGTGGCGCGCCAGATGTGGCAGCCGCTCTTCCCCGAGCGCCCCGCCGAGACCGTCCCCATCAGTCACGTCACCAACGGTGTGCATCTCCCCACCTGGATGGGCACTCCGATGCGCCGTCTGCTGGACCGGTACCTCGGCGAGGGGTGGGTCCATCGCACCTCCGATCCGGCGACCTGGAAGGCGGTCGAGGGGATCCCCGACGAGCAGCTGTGGGAGGTGCGCAACACCCAGCGCGCCGCGCTCGTCGAGATGGCCCGCGACCGGACCATCGCCAACCGCCTCGACCGCAGCGAACCTCGCGAGTCCGTGGAGGCGGCGGAGCGGGGCTTCAGCGAGCACGCGCTCACCATCGGCTTCGCCCGGCGTCTGGCGACCTACAAGCGGCTCTACCTGCTGTACATGGACCCCCAGCGGATCCGCGACCTGCTCGACGGCTCAATCCATCCGGTCCAGTTCCTGGTGGCCGGCAAGGCGCATCCGAGCGACGAGGAGGGCAAGCGCTCCCCCCAGGGGCTCTTTGCCCTCAAGAGCGATCCCCTTTCCGCCGAGCGGATCTCCTTCCTGGACAACTACGACCTCGCCATCGCTCTCCAGATGGTCGGCGGCTGCGACCTCTGGATCAATCTGCCCCGACCGCCGCTGGAGGCGAGCGGCACGAGCGGGATGAAGGCCGCCCTGAACGGCGGCCTCAACCTCTCCACGCTGGACGGCTGGTGGGCGGAGGGGTTCGACACCACCAACGGCTGGGGGCTGCCCGGCGACGTCGCCTTCGACGCCCACGTCCAGGACCAGCGCGATGCCGCCACCTTCTTCGAGGTCCTCCACAACGAGGTCGTGCCGCTCTTCTACGACCGCGGTGCGGACGGCGTCCCCCACGGCTGGATCGCCATGGTCAAGCGGTCGCTGATGAGCATCGGACCGCAGTTCTCGGCGACGCGGATGCTCCTTGACTACGTCGACGAGGCGTACGACCTCGTCTAGCAGCCACTGATAGGATCGGCGCCCATGGAGGTGCCGCCCATCTCGCTGCCGTCCCCAACCAGGCGGTCCGACCGCCTCGTCGCCGTGACCCTCGGCGTGCTGGCACTCGGCCTCTACACCGCGCTGGCGATCGCGCTCTTCTGGAAGGGGCTCTTCACCGGGGGCGGCACCATCGTGGGTGCTCACGGCGATCCCCCCCTCTTCATCTGGTACCTGCAGTGGTTCCCCTTCGCGCTCGGACACCACCTCAACCCGCTGCTGACCACCTACCTCCACTACCCGAGCGGCGCCAACCTGATGTGGAACACTTCCATCGTCTTCCCGGCCCTGGTCCTGGCGCCGGTGACCATCACCTTCGGTCCGGTCACCGCCTACAACGTCCTCTGCGTGACAGCGGTCGCCACCTCGGCGTGGTGCGGGTACCTCGCCGCACGTCGCTTTGCCCGGTCGTGGTGGGCCGCGGCCGTCGCCGGCCTCCTCTACGGGTTCAGCCCCTACATGGTGTCCCAGAGCCTCGGCCACTCCTTCCTGATCGTGGCGTTCTACCCGGCGCTGGCAGTGCTCCTTGCCGACGAGGTCTTGGTGCGGCAGCGCTGCCGGCCGTGGCTTCTCGGGATGCTGCTCGGTGCCGCCACCGCGGCCCAGCTCATGACCTCCGAGGAGGTCCTCGGGATGACCGCCATCATGGCGCTGCCCGGACTGGTCGCCCTCGCCGTGATCCACCGCGCCGAGGTCCGCCGGCGACTTGCCTACGTGCTGCGGGTGGTGGCACCCTCCCTCCTCACCTTTGTCGTGCTCGCCGGGTATCCCCTGTACGTGCAGCTCTTCGGGCCCCAGCGTGTCCGGGGACCTGTCTGGTTTCTCAACTACTACGTGGCGACGCTGCAGCGCTTCGTCATCCCCTCCAACGTCCAGCTGCTAGGGGTCGGCCACCGCTCGTTGCTCGGCGATTCCAGTGTCTACATCGGCATCCCCCTGCTCGCTCTCACGGTGGTGGCCGTCGCCTGGCTCCGGCGGCGCACCATCGTGGTTGTGGCGGCGGTGACGCTGACCTGCGCCATCGTCTTCTCACTGGGAGGATTCCTCCACGTCACCGACGGGCACTCAACCACCGTCTGGCTGCCGTGGCGGATCGTCGACGGCATCCCCTTCTTCAACAACATCCTCCCGATCCGGGTCATGCTCTTCGGCTACCTGGCGCTCGCGCTCCTGATCGCGCTGTTCCTCGACCGGGCGCTCCAGAGCCCGCGCGCCCGCTGGAGGCTGGGGGGCGTCCTGGCGACCGTGGTCGCCCTGGTCCCCCTCCTGCCGGCGCTCCCCTTCCCCTCCGAGCGCTGGAGCGTCCCCCCGTTCTTCTCCAGCGCGGATGTGCACAGCTTCTCGACCACGGGATCGGTGCTGGTGACCTCGTCCCCCGGCTACCAGACCAGCCTCTGGCAGGCGGTGTCGGAGATGTCCTTCCGGAGCGCCACCGGTCCGGTCTTCACCCCGGGCCCCGGTGGCTGGCAGTGGGGCACCAACCTGGGTGCCCTCGGCACCGAGATCCGCCGGGTCGGCGACGACGGGCGACCCGTGCCGGCATCGCTCACCGCATCCGACCGCAGCGCGTACGTCGCCGAGCTGCAGGCCCTCGACGTGGGGAGCGTCGTGGTCGGGCCGGAACGCTACCAATCCCAGGTGGCCGTGCTCTTCGCCGAGCTCCTAGGCAGCCCCGGCCAGCGGGCGGGAGGGGTGGTGGTCTGGTACCGGGTCGATCCCAGCGCGCTCCCCGGCGCCTGAGCCGTCGCGCCGGTCGGCGCCGACATCCGGATGGTCGTGCCCGGTCCCCTGCTCAGCGTTGCGGCTCGCGACCGCTCGCTTGAGCAGCAGCGGCTCGAGCGCCGCCGCCTCGACCGCCTCGCCGAAGAGGTTCCCCTGGCCGAGGTCGCAGTGCCCCTGACGGAGCTGGTCCAGCTGGCTGGAGGACTCCACCCCTTCCGCCACCACCTGCAGTCCCATGACGTGGGCCAGGTCGAGGATGGTGTCGACCAGGGTGGTCGTGCCGGTGGCGCTGGACAGCTCCTCGATGGACGACCGGTTGATCTTGAGTTGCTCGAAGGGGAGGCTGCGAAGGTGGTCGAGCGCCGAGTAGCCGGTGCCGAAGTCGTCGAGCGACAGGTGCACCCCGAGATCCTTCAGCTGCGCCAGCACCTCCTTGACGCTGGGCGTCTCGGCGGTGGCCGCGATCTCGGTGATCTCCAGTTCCAACTGATCCGCTGCAAGCCCGGTCGTCGCGAGGATGCGCGCGACGCCGCCCACCAGGTCCCGCGAGGTGAGGTCGTTCCCCCAGAGGTGGACGGCGAGGCGGAGGCTCGGGACGCCGGCATCGTTCCACCTCCGGACCTGCCGGCATGCGCGCTCCAAGATGTACAGCTCCAGCTCCGTGATCACGCCGATCTCCTCGGCCAGGGGAACGAAGACGGCCGGCTCGAGCCGGCCTCGGGACGGGTGCTGCCACCGGGCCAGCGCCTCGACCCCGACGATGGCATCGGTGCGAAGATCCACGATCGGCTGGTAGTGGACCCTGACGTCGCCGGCCGTGAGCGCGGCGCGGAGGTCATCGCCGAGCTGCATGCGCTCCAGCTGCCCGGCGCGCATCGCGGGCTCGAAGACCCGGTAGTGGTTCTTGCCGTCGCGCTTGGCGAAGTACATGGCCAGGTCGGCGTCGGTCAGCAGCGTGTTGGCGTTCCCGTCGCGCGATGCGGCCACCCCGAGGCTCGCACTCGGCTGCACCGACCGACCCTCGAGGGCGAGGGGGCGGGCCAGTGCCACCAGGATGCGCTGGGCGGCGACGACCGCCTCGCGCGGCCTCGTATCCTCCAGGAGGATGGCGAATTCGTCGCCGCCGACGCGGGCGACGGTGTCCTCTGGACGCACGGAGGCGACCAGGCGCTGAGCCACCGCGACCAGCAGCGCGTCACCGGCCTGATGGCCGAGGGTGTCGTTGACGCTCTTGAAGTCGTCGAGATCCAGGAAGACGACGCTGTGCGCGCGACCATGCCCCTCCGACGTCGCGCGTTCCAGGCGCTCCATGAAGAGGGTTCGATTGGCCAGCGAGGTGAGGCCGTCGTAGAGGGCCTGGTGGGTCAGGCGCTCCTCGTATTCGTGGCGCTCGCTGACGTCGTTCAGGTTGGCAACCACTCCGCCCACCGCCGGATCGGCCAGGTGGTTGGTGAGCCTGAGCCAGATGTGCCGCCACTCTCCATCCCGGCGACGCAGTCGCACCTCCACCTCGGAGGTCGTGCCCGCGTCGCCGGTCAAGACCCGCCTCCAGCAGCGGCGCTCCATCTCCTGGTCCTCGGGGTGGATGAGCGTGTCCACCGAGGAGGTGGCCTCGGAGGTTTCGAGGTACCCGGTGCGGAAGGACGGGGTGGAGAAGATCACCTGCCTGTCGGCGTCGAGGACCACGATGCTGTCGCTGGCCTTCTCCACCAGCGCCATCAGCCGCCGCTCGCGCTGGAGGACGGCGTCGCGCTGCTCGAGGAGCTGGTCGGCCATGAGGTTGAAGCCGCGCGCCACCTCGCCGACCTCGTCGTCCTGGTCGATCTCCACGCGATGAGCGAGGTCACCGCCCGCGAGGCGATGGGATGCCTCGCGCAGAAGGGAGAGGGGCGGGACGATCGAGCGGGTCAGACGGCGGGAGGTCCAGAGGGCGCTCACCACGCCGACGACGAGCGCGGCCAGGATGGCGGCTTCCCAGGCCGTCTGGGCGTCCTGCTGTGTCTGCTGGGCCGAGGCGACCTCGGCGCGGCTGGACTGGAGCGCGCTCCCGAGCTGTGAGGAGACGCCCGACATGGTGGAGCTGAAGAAGAAGGCGAGCGAGCCGGTGTCGAGTGCGGTGCTGAGGGTGGGGGGCAGCGTTTCGACCTCTTTCCGGCCGAGGGTGGATCCGGTCCATGCCCGCTCGGCGCCGGCCAGCTCCGCGCGCTCACTGGCGTTGAGTGTCGGCAGCGAGGCCACGCGCTCCAGGTCGCTGGTCACCGCCTTCTCGCCCGCGTTCATGGCGGTGAGCTCATCGTCCCGCCCCGTGGCAATGAAGCCCAACCCGTCCAGCGCGACGTCCTGGACCTGCACCTGCAGCGCCTCGATCTCGGCCGAATCGTCGCCCTGTGCCGACAGCGCCGAGCTCGCACGGGCGCTGACCACGGCTCCCACGGCGCCCACCACCCCCGCTCCGACGAGGGGGACGACGAGCAGGAGGGTGGCGACGCGGAACCGCGTCCGGAGGGGCCGCGGCAGACGCAGGAGCGCAGGCAAACCCATGGTGAGATCAACGATGGGGGCCTGGGGCGGCGAACGCCGTGAACGATCTGAGTCATATCGATGACCCTCAATCGGGGCTCTAGAAGCGTTTGCCACGATCCGTGCCCATCGAGCACGGCCTTGCGCCCGGTCAGCGGAGGGAGGTGGCAACCTCCAAGAGCTGGCGGACCCCATCTCCCGGGCCCTCCGGATCGCGGAAGACCGACGTGCCGGCCACCAGGACGGTGGCACCGGCGCCGGCGCAGAGGGCGGCGTTGCCGGTGTCCACGCCCCCGTCCACCTCCAGCTCGACCGCCACGCCCTGGGCGTCGATCTCGCGGCGCAGCGCGGCGACCTTGGCCAGGGAGCGGGGGATCAGGGACTGTCCACCGAAGCCGGGGTCCACGGTCATCACCAGGGCCAGGTCCATGACGTCCAGGACGTCGTAGAGGCTCTGCGCCGGAGTGCTCACGTTGATCGCCCCGCCGGCTCGGCAGCCGAGCGCCCGGATGTTCACCAGCGTCCGGTGGAGGTGGGGGCACGCCTCCCAGTGCACGGTCATGGCATCGGCGCCGGCCTCGGCGAAGGTGCGCAGGTGGCGGTCGGGCTCGTGGACCATGAGGTGGACCTCGAAGGGGAGATCGGTCTCCACCCGGAGCGCCCGCAGGGTGTCGGTCCCGAAGGTGAAGTTGGGCACGAAGGCGCCGTCCATGACGTCGATGTGAAGGCGGTCGGCGCCAGCCCCCTTCAGGGCGAGCACCGCCTCGGCGAGCCGGCCGAAGTCGGCGGCGAGCAGCGAGGGGGCGATCACCACACCGTTCAGGCATCGCGGCCACGTGCGGGGCATGGCCGCAGAGTACGCGAACTTGCGCGGAAGGTGGGCGCTTGACACACCAGCCCGGGACGCCTTACTCCATGGGGCCCCGTGCGGCAGCCGCGGCCAGGCCTACCAGGGTCAGGCTGACCGGGGGCGGCGGTAACATCCCGCGGAGACGTCTCGGTCCTGCGCCGGGCCCCGCGCACAGCGGCCGCTGAGATGCCTACCTGGAGACAGCCAGCATGGGTAACCAGCCCTTTGACCCCTCGCCGCCGGGCGGCGTCCCGCCGCAGCCCGGACAGTTCCCGGGCTCCTCCGACCCGGGGGCCGGCTGGGCCCCTCCCGGCTGGGGATCCCAGGGCGTGCCGGGCGCCACGCCCCCCGGGTGGGGGTCACCGGGTGCCCCCGGTGGGATGCCTCCGGGGTGGGGTGCGCCGCCCCCGTCGTCGCCCTCCCCCTGGGGTGGGTCCGGCTCCTCGGGATGGTCCGGCCAGTACCCGCCCCCCGGCGTGCCGTCGGGCAACCGGGCGGGAAAGGTCATCGCGGTATTCCTGGGCGTGGTCCTGATCGCTGCCGCGGTCGGCATCCCCGTCTTTCTCGTCACCAGGCAGGGCCCTGCGGCCCAGGCGTCCAGCCTCTACAAGAAGTCGATGAAGGTTGCCGGGAATTCGGCTGGGTTTCACTACGTATCGACCTGGACCGGTGGCGGAGAGCCCGTGACGACCTATGCCGGCGACGCCGGGCAGAACGACGGCACCCAGGTGATCACCGAGCCGACCGATTACGGGAACGAGCAGTACGACGTGCTGCTGGCTCCGGACCAGACCGTGTATTTCAAGGGCAATGCCCCGGCGCTCGAGGACGAGTTGGGCGTCTCGGTGAGCACGGCGCCTGGACTCGCCGGGCAGTGGGTCTCGGTCCAGCCTGCCGACGGGCCGTACGAGGCAGAACAGGCCGGCCTGACCGTGGCGTCCGAAGTGGGGATCACCGGGTTCGTCGCAACCTCGACCGAGCAGGTGACCGGCGCCGGGGGAGCCAAACTGACCAGGATCACCGGCACCGTGCCCGCCTCCGAGTACTCCTCGAGCGGGACGGTTCGGGTGGACATCTCCCCCAGCTCCGACCTCCCCGCCTCCATCGTCATGTCCTTCAGCGACGGCACCGTGAACACCATGACCTCCACGGGGTGGGGGACGGCGCCCTCGGTACCCGTCCCCGCCGGTGCGGTGGCCTGGTCCACGCTGACCACCTCCCAACCGCCCGACGGGTACGGCAGCGCCGAGACCCCCACCTCGGCACCCACCCCGACGACCAGCCCTTCTGGGGTCGGCTCCGCCGCCTGAACCGCTCCGTCTCGCCGCGAATCGTCCCCTCCCGGCCTCGCCGGCTCAGACGCTCTCCGCCGCCGCCGTGTCCATGAACCAGCGCAGCTCCCCGTCCGGAGGCCGGACACCAGCGGCGGGGACGCGCCCCCCTGCCACACCCCGGAGCGCCTCCCCCTTGGCCGGGCCGGTCACCAGGAAGGCGACGTGGGCGGCGGCGTTGAGCACCGGGTAGGTGACGGTGATGCGGTCAAAGGGGGCGTAGTCCGCCCGGCTCCGCACCGCCCAGCGGTCGCGCACCTGGAGCGCCGGATCACCGGGAAAGAGCGAGGCGGTGTGCCCGTTGTCCCCCAGCCCGAGGAGGACGCAGTCCAGCCGCGGCGCTGACCCGGGAGCGGCGGGCGGACAAGTTGATGCCAGGATGGACGAATACTCAGCGGCCGCGGCGTCCAGGTCGGTCCGCTCCGCCTGCATGCGGTGGATGAGCTCCGGTCTGACCGGCACCAGGTCGAGCAGCGCCTCCCGCGCCATCCGGCAGTTGCTGGCCGGGTCGTCCGGAGGGCAGGCCCGCTCGTCGCCGAAGTAGACCTCCCATCGCCCCCAATCTACCCGCTCCCGGTGAGGCGTCGCCGCCAGCACCCGATAGAGGGTCCGCGGCGTGCTGCCTCCGGCGAGCGCGATCCGGAAGCGCCCGCCCTTCGCGATCGCCGCTCCGCCAATCTCCACGATCCAGTCGGCGGCGGCGGCAGCCACCCCCGCCGGATCGTCCTGAACGGTCACGACACCGGGAAGCCGCGATCTCACGGACGGCGCCACTCCCGGCCGTCCCGGCGCATGAAGTCGTCGGCCTCGGCGGGGCCCCAGGTCCCGGCTTCGTAGTTGGGGCAGTCGATGCGATCCGGGGGGTGGGCGCGCCAGCCGTCGAGGATCGCGGTGCACACCCGCCAGGCCTCCTCCACCTCGTCCTCCCGGGCAAAGAGGGTGGCGTCGCCGAGCATGCAGTCGAGGAGCAGCCGCTCGTAGGCGTCGGGGGAGGCGCGCTGGAAGCTGGAGCCGTAGAAGAAGTCCATGTTGACGCTCTCGATCCGCATCGCCTGACCGGGGACCTTGGCCCCGAAGCGGAGGGTGATCCCCTCGTCCGGCTGGATGCGCAGGAGCAGCTGGTTGGGGGCGATGCCGTCGGGTGGCGGCATGCCTCCCGGCATGGCCCTGTGGCCTGCGAAGGGGGAGTGGGGCACACGCCGGAATTGGATCGCGATCTCCGTCGCCCGGCTGGGCAGGTGCTTGCCGGTGCGCAGGTAGAAGGGGGTGCCCGCCCACCGCCAGTTGTCGATGTCCAGCTTCATGGCGACGAAGGTCTCGCGCAGCGACCCTGGGTCGACCCCTGGCTCGTTGCGATAGCCGGGGACGGGCGCACCGTCCACCGACCCCCCAGCGTACTGACCGCGAATCGTGTGCAGCAGTGCGTCATCGGGGTGGATCGGCCGGATCGCGCGCAGCAGCTTGACCTTCTCGTCGCGCACCGTCTCCGCCTCGAAGTTGCTGGGCGGCTCCATGCCGATGATGGCGGCGAGCTGCATCACGTGGTTCTGGATGATGTCGCGGAGTGCGCCGGTCTCCTCGTAGTAGGAGCCGCGTCCCTCCACCCCGAGGGTCTCGGCGACCGTGATCTGGACGTGATCGATGTAGCGCCGGTTCCAGATCGGCTCGAAGATGCCGTTGGCGAAGCGGAAGACGAGGATGTTCTGGACCGTCTCCTTGCCCAGGTAGTGGTCGATCCGGAAGATCTGGGGTTCCTCGAAGGCCGAGTGCAGCGCGGAGTTGAGCTCGCGGGCGGTGGCGAAATCGCGCCCAAACGGCTTCTCGACCACCATCCGGTGGAAGCCGCCGCCCTCCTCCTCGCGACTCATCCCCTCATGCCGCAGCCGCTCCGCGAGCTGAGCAAACCCGCTCGGCGGGATCGCGAAGTAGTAGATGCGGTTTCCCGCCGTCCCCCGCTCACGGTCGGCGATCTCGAGCGCCCGCTTGACCCCGTCGAGGCCGCCGTCCCGATCCGAGAAGGAGGCGTAGCGGAGCCCCTCGGCGAAGCGGCTCCAGACCTCCTCGTCCAGCCGCAGCCGGGCGAATCGCGTGACGGCGTCCCGCATGGCGGCGCGAAACTGATCGTCGGTCAGCTCGCTGCGAGCCGCGCCGATCACCGTGAAATGCTCGGGGAGGAGGCCGTCGACGGCCAGCGCGTAGAGGGCGGGCACCAGCTTCCGCTTGGTCAGGTCGCCGGTCGCCCCGAAGATGACCAGCGTCGCCGGCGGCGGCTCCGGCAGCCGGACCGTGAACGCGGCCGGCTCCTCGGTCACCGTCGCGTCCACGGTCTGGAAGGTGTCGCCTGTTTCTGCTGCCATCAGCGACGCTCCATCATCGGCGGCGCGGCGGTCAGGGCGCCGACGATCCGGCGGCGTGGTGCAGTGACCGGGCCAGCTGCTCCAGCCGGCTGTCCAGGTTGCCCGCGAGGTGGATACGGATCACCCGGCGGCCGTGGCTGCGCAGCGATTGCAGATCGCCCGCGGCCTGGGCCTGCTTGAGCACTGAGAAGGTGAACGGCTTGCCGGGGATGGAGGCGTCGACGGTGTCGTCGCCGGTCACCTGGATGAAGATGCCGGTGTTGGGGCCGCCCTTGTGGAGCTGCCCCGTGGAGTGCAGGAACCGCGGGCCGAAGCCCATGGTGGTGGCCACCCGGTAGCGATCCCGGATCGCGGTGCGGAACTCCTCCAGCGCTCCCTCGTTGGCGCTATTGGGGTCGACGTACGCCATGATCGCGACGTAGTCGCCGGGACGCGCCTCGCCGAGATGGGCGAGCAGCGCCTGCTCCACCGAGGCCGCGGGGCTGCCCCCGTAGACGATCGCTCCGTCACCGGACGCGGCCGGCGCCTCCTCGGGCAGGCTCCCACTCTTCTCGTAGGCCGCCAGCACGCTGCCGGTGTTGTCCTTCGACTCCTTGACGTTGGGTTCGTCGAAGGGGTCGATCTGGAGCGAGACCGCCGCCACCGCCGTGGCGAACTCCCAGCGGAAGAATTCGGCGCCCAGGTCGTAGGCGTCCCGCAGCTCCAGGATCAGCAGTGGAAGTCCGGCCGCGACCAGGGCCTCGTCCTGCATGTCCACCTGGGAGGGTTCGTCGCCGACCCGGAGCAGGACGAAGAGGCGGTCGTCGCCATAGACGCCGGGCTTGCCCACCAGCTCCTCCCCGATGGGGATGTAGCCCTTGCCCTCCTTGCCGGTGGACTCGGCGATCAGTTGCTCCGCCCAGAGGGAGAAGCCGGTGATCTGGGGCGGCGCGAGGATGGTGACCTTGTCGTGGCCTGCGGCGCGGGCGAGGCTCAGCGCGCTGCCCAGCACCAGGCCCCAGTTCTGCTCGGGCGGTGTCGTGGCGGCGCAGGCCGCCCGCATGGCGATGGCGCGGTCGAGGAGGAGCCCGACGTCCAGGCCCATCACCGCCGCCGGCACCAGGCCAAAGAGTGAGAGCGCGGAGTAGCGGCCCCCGATGTCGGACGGGTTCTCAAAGAGACGCCGGAAGCGCCGCTCGGTGGCCACCTCTGCCAGGGGAGTGCCGGGGTCGGTGATCGCGATGAACTGCTTGCCGGGCTCGGCGACGCCGGAGGCGATCACCGCCTCCCAGAAGTGAGCGAGGTGCGAGGAGGTCTCCAGGGTGGTTCCCGACTTGCTGGCGACCAGGAAGAGGGTGCGGCGGATGTCGAGGTGCCGCTCCAGGTTCACGATCGCCTCGGGGTCGGTGGTGTCCAGCACGTGGAGGACGGGGTGGCCGCTGATGCTCCCGAACGAGCTGCGCAGCACCTCAGGGCAGAGGCTGGACCCCCCCATGCCGAGGAGGACGGCATCGGCATAGCCGGCCTGGCGCACCTCGCCGGCAAGCTCGACCAGCTCAGCCACCCGCCCGCGCATCGCGAGCGGGACGTCGAGCCAGCCCAGCCGGTTGCCGATCACCGCCGCGTGGGCCGCGTCGCCCGGTTTCCAGAGGTCGGGGTCCCGGGCCCAGATCCGCTCGGCGACCCGGGCACGCGCGTTCTCGGCGACCACGTCAGCGAGACTGGGCCCCGAGAGCTTCAGTTTGGACCTCATCTCCCCGGGGCCCCGGCTCGGAGGCTCTCGAGCTTCTCCCCGATCCTGGCGATCAGGTGGTCGTATGAGGCTGCGAAGGACGCGACTCCGGCGACCAGGAGACCCTCGGTCACCTTCTCCATGCTGATCCCGGCGGACTCCAGAGCCCTGAACACGTGCCGGGCACCATCGAGATCCTCCCGCACCGTATCGCCCCTCACGACGCCGTGGTCGCGAAAGGCCTCGATGGTCGAGGGCGGCATGGTGTCCACGGTGTCGGGGCCGATCAGCGCCTCGGCGTAGAGCACGTCCCGGTACTTGGGGTTCTTGGCGCTGGTGCTCGCCCACAGCGGCCGCTGCAACGAGGCACCGGCCTCGCGCAACGCGGCGAACTCCTCGCCGCGGAAGCGCCGCTCGAAGGTCGCGTAGGCCAGGCGGGCGTTGGCGATCGCCGCTCCGCCGTGCAGGCTCTCGAGCGCCGGGTCGGGAAGGGACGTGAATCGATCGTCGAGCAGGGGGTCCACCGCGGTGTCCACCCGGCTGACGAAGAAGGAGGCCACCGAGTGGACATCCAGCGATTGGCCCGCGGCGTCGCGCCGTTGCAGGCCTCCGATGTAGGCGGCGATCACCTTCTCGTAGGCGGAGAGGGCGAAGATCAGAGTGACGTTGACGTTGACCCCGGCGGCTATCAACTCCTCGACGGCGGGGACGCCTTCGGGGGTCGCCGGGACCTTCACCATGAGATTGGGCCGGTCGACCCGGTGCCAGTACTCCTGGGCGAGGGCGACGCTCCCGGCGGTGTCGTGGGAGAGGGGCGGGGGCAGCTCCAGGCTGACGTAGCCGTCGGCGCCACCGGTGCGCTCGTACACCGGACGCAGGGTGTCGGCCGCGCGCTGGATGTCACTGATGGCGAGCCGCAGGAAGACCTCGTTGGGGTCGTTGACCCCGTGGCCGATCAGCTCATGAATCTGCTCGTCGTAGTGGGTGCCGTCGGCGATGGCCTTCTCGAAGATGGTCGGGTTGCTCGTCAGACCGGTGACGTTGTCCTCGGCGACCAGCCGGGTCAGCTCGGAGCCGATGACCAGCTCGCGGCTGATGTAGTCGAGCCACACCGACTGGCCGCGCTCGGCCAGCAGCTGGAGCGGGTTGGGGGTGGGCATCGGTGTCACTGGCCTCCTGCGCTGGTGGTGGCGGCGTGGCGGGCCGCCGTGACGATCGCGTCGGCGTCGATCCCCTCGGCGGCCAGCAGATCGGCGGTCTTGCCGCTCCCGGGGACGTCGCGGACTGCCAGGTGGAGGATCCGAGGCGGGTGGTCGCCGGCGAGCGCCTCCATGACCGCAGCCCCGAGGCCGCCCTCGGGATAGTGGTCCTCGACGACCACCAGGGTCCCACCGCAGTCTCGGGCGGCCTCGGCCAGCACGTCGGTGGCGATCGGCTTGATCGAGTAGCAGTCGATGACCCGAACGTGGATCCCCTCCGCCGCCAGCCGGTCGGCGGCGGCCAGGGCGCCGTGCAGCGTGACCCCGGCCGCGACCACCGCGGCACGGTCGTCGTCGCTGCGGCGCAACACCTTGGCGCCGCCGATCGGAAACGCCTCGGCGTTGTCGTAGATCACGGAATAGGCGCTGCGGGTGGTCCGGAGGTAGACGATCCCGGTGCGGTCGGCCATCTCCGCCACCAGCTTGGCCGTGCTCACCGCGTCGGCGGGGTAGAGGACCGTCGATCCCTGGACGGCCCGCAACGACGCCAGGTCTTCGAGCGCCATCTGGGAGGGGCCGTCGGCGCCGATCTCGCTCCCCGCGTGGGACCCGACCACCCGGATGTTGGCCCGGGAGATCGCCGCCATCCGGATGAAGTCGGAGGCCCGCGAGAAGAAGGTCGCGAAGGTCGAGACGAAGGGGACGTAGCCGCGCACCTGGAGGCCGACCGCCGCCGACACCAGCTGCTGCTCGGCGATGTACATCTCGAAGAAGCGATCCGGGAACGCCTTCTTGAACTCGTCGGCGTGGGTCGAGTTGCTCACCTCGGCGTCCAGGGCGACCACCTCAGGGCGGGCGCCGAGGGCGACCAGCGCGTCCCCGTACGCCTTGCGGGTCGCGACCTTGTCCCCCAGGGCGTAGGTGGGGAGGGTGACCTCGGCCGCCTGGGGCCGGATCGCCGGCGTGCCCCGTTCGGGCTTGCGCACCTCGATGCGGAGATCGTGCACCTCGCCGAGCTGGGCGATGGCCCGCACCGCCATGTCCGGGGGCAGGGCCACCCCATGCCACCCCTCCTTGTTCTCGACCTCCGAGAACCCCTTGCCCTTGATCGTCTTGGCCAGGATCACCGTCGGCCGGCCGACCGTCTCCCGGGCGTCGACGTAGGCACCGTCGATCTCTTCCAGGTTGTGGCCGTCGATGACCAGGGCACGGCAGCCGAACGCCTCCACCCGGCGGCGGTAGGTCTCCAAGTCCCAGCCGAACTCGGTCTCGCCGCGCTGGCCGAGCCGGTTCACATCCGCGATCACGGTCAGGTTGTCCAGCTGGTAATGGCTTGCCTTGTCGAGCGCCTCCCAGATCGACCCCTCGGCCAGCTCGCTGTCGCCGCAGAGCACCCAGACCCGGTAGGGGAGACGGTCGAGGTACTTGCCGGCGAGAGCGATCCCCACCCCGATCGGGAGCCCCTGTCCGAGTGATCCGGTGGCGACTTCCACCCAGGGGATGATCGGGGTGGGGTGGCCCTGGAGCCGGGAGCCGAAGGTCCGGTAGGTCATCAGCTCGGCGTCGTCGACCACGCCGCAGGCCACGTAGAGGGCGTAGAGGAGGGGCGAGGCGTGGCCCTTGGAGAAGATCAGATGGTCATTGGTCGGGAGCTTGGGGTGGGAGAAGTCGTAGCGGAGGTGCCGGCCGGCGAGGACCGCGATCAGATCGGCGGCGGACATGCTGGAGGTGGGATGACCCGAGCCGGCCCGAGTGCTGGCGCGGATGCCGTCGATCCGGAGCTGCTGCGCCACCTGGTGCAGGGTCTCCAAGTCCGTCGGAGCCGCTGGTTGTCCGGTCGCCGCCATCTGTGGTCCTCCTGGAAGGGCGCGGTCGAGGGCTCGACAGACGGGCCGCCGCTTCGGGGTGAATGATGAACGGAGCGGGTGATCGCCTGCCGGATGACCGGCTGCGAACCGAGGTGTCTCACGCCCTGACGCCGGCCGGAAGGTCGTGACCCGGCCGGGCCCCTGTGGGACCATGGACGGGCCCACACGATTCGGCCGACGGACAGGAGGGACGGCCATGCCTGACTTTGTGCCGCTGCCGGGAACCGCACACGAGTTGACGCCGAGCGAGTCGGGTCGCACCCGCTCCCTGGGGGCGCTGGGCGACCAGCAAGGCAGGGAGACGGGGGAGGTCACTCTCCTTCTCCGCGAGGATCCCGCGGGTCCGACGCTCGCCGAGACGATCGAGGCGATCAGCGCTCAGCCGGTGGGTCGGCGGCGCTACCTCAGCCGCGACGAGCTCGCGGCGGCGCATGGCAGTACCGCCCAGGACGTGGAGCAGGTGTCGGCCTGGGCGCGGAGCGTTGGGTTGACGGTCAGCGCGACCGACCCGGCGACCCGGCGACTCAGGCTGCGCGGCACCGTGGCCCAGATGGCGGCCGCCTTCCAGGTGAGCTTCGAGAGCTTCGCGACCACGCTCCCCGGTGGCGCTCCCCTCACCTATCGGGACCACCGGGGTCCAGCCTCCATCCCCGCCGCGCTGGAGGGGATCGTCGAGCATGTGAGCGGCCTGAGCACCCGTCCGGTCGCCCGGTCCCACCATCGGGCCGCCGACCCCGCCAGCGTCCAGGCGACCTTCACCCCGGAGCAGCTCGCCGCGGTGTACCGGTTCCCAACCGTCCCCAAGGGCGGAGCCGGGCTCACCCTCGACGTCGGGATCGCAGAGCTGGGGGGCCGGGCCGACCAGGCGGTGGTCAGCTGGTTCACCAAGGCCAACCCGGGGGTGCGGGTCATCGAGGACGCGGTCGACGGGCCCCTGCCACAGCCCGATCCCAATGGCGCCGACGTCGAGGTTGCCCTCGACTGGCAGGTGCTCTCCCGCGCCCTGCTGGCGGCGGCGCCGAAGGCCACGATCCGGCTGGTGCTCCGCTACGCGCCCAACACCGACCAGGGCTTCTCCGATCTCTGGAACTCCTTCGTCAGCGACCCGACGTACAGCTTCACGGGTGTCTCCACCAGCTGGGGGATGGCCGAGAACCAGTGGACCCAGGGAGGGGCGACCGCGATGAACGCCGCGGCCCAGGCCTGCCTGGCCGTGGGCATCTTCCAGATCACGGCCAGCGGCGACAACGGCGCCAGCGACGGCAGCGGCGACGGGAAGCTCTATGCGGACTGTCCGGCCTCGAGCCCCAACGTCCTCGGCGCCGGCGGCACCAAGCTGGCGGTGAGCGGCGGGAAGATCAGCAGCGAGGTGGTGTGGAACGAGGCCGCCCTCGGCGACGGCGCCGGCGGAGGTGGCGTCTCCATGTACTTCCCCGTCCCCTCCTACCAGTCGGCGAACGGGATCAGCGAGAAGTCGCTGGACACCGGGCGGACGGGCAGGTCAGAGCCCGACATGGCCGCCGATGCGGATCCGGTGACCGGCTACGAGGTGGTCACCGGCATCGACTCCTCGGGCCAGCCAACGACCATCACCGTCGGCGGTACCAGCGCGGTGGCGCCGCTGCTCACCGCGGGCTTCACCGCCATCTCGGCCATCCTGGGTGCCCGCCTGGGACGCATCCAGGACCCCGCCTACGCCATGGCCCACACCGGCCACGGCTTCTACGACGTCACCCATGGGAACAACGCCTACCCGACCGGCACCGAGGGGTACAGCGCCGGTCCCGGATTCGACGTTCCCAGCGGCTGGGGCAGCCCCATCTTCAGCGAGCTCGCTTCGGGCTTCTCCACCGCCGTCCCGACCCAGGCGAGCGGTGGGGCCGGCGCCACGCTCGCCGGCAGGCGGAAGCAGGCAGCCTCGGCACGGGGCGCCCCGGGGCACCGTCCGGCACGCCGCTGACTCCGGGGTCCGCGGCGCCGGCGTGCGGTAGGATGGCGGTGCGAGCCGGTGAACTCGGCGTGCGCCCATAGCTCAGTCTGGATAGAGCGTCTGACTACGGATCAGAAGGCCGGGGGTTCAAATCCTCCTGGGCGTACCACCCCTCACTCGATGTGCGGGCACGCCCCCCCGGCCGGGCGAGTGCGCCAGTCCGTGCCGAGATCAGTCGGCGACGGCTGCCGTCCTGCGCATCAATGGCTTTGCCTGAACGAGGACCGGCCGGATGTCCTCTCCGTGGATCGCGGCCAGCAGGACGTCGATGTCGGCCCCCTTGGTGACGAAGGCCGAGATCCCTGCCGCCCTGATCGTCCGGATCACCAGGGCCTCGTCGAAGGAGGAGTAGGCGACCAGCCGGACGTCGGGGCAGACTTCCCGCAGGCCGCGAGCCGCCGCCCAGCCACCGCCGTCGGGCATGTTGACGTCGATGACGGCCACCTGAGGATGGGTCTGGGCGGCCAGCCGGACCGCGTCCGCGACGCGGTTGGCCGTGGCCACGACGGTCAGCGTGTCATCGGTCTCGACGATCGCCCTCACCGACTCGAGCATCACCGAGTGGTCGTCGAGAAGGAGGACGGTCAGGTTCCCGGGGGGCTTCGGAGAGCCGGTGCCGGGGTCCGCGGGCTCGGGGTGCTCAGTCACGTCAGCGCTCCTCTACGGGTGGTGGTGACCTCATGGTGATCCCGTCACGCGGGGACGGCCAGATTCTGATTCGCCATATTCGGATGGCCCACCTGCATCAGGAAAACCTGAGGCCCCTGCATCTGTTCTCAGCGCTGCGGGCTGCCTAGCCTCGAAGAGTGAGCGTCACTGACCACCACCTCACTCGCGCCGGGCGTGATCGCAGGTTCGTCTGGCTCGTCGCTGCCGCGGGCGTCTACGCCCTCTTCAGCGTCGTCTGGATCGGCACCCACCCGGGGCAGGGTCGCTTCACGGTCGCCTTCGACAACGTCTCCCAGACGCTGGCCCCCCTGGCCGCGGCGTTCGCCTGCCTGCTCGCCGCCCGGAGCCGGCGCACCGCAGCTCGCCGGGCGTGGGCCCTCATCGGCCTCTCCGCGCTCAGCTGGGGACTGGGCCAGGCGGACTGGACCTTTCGCGAGGTGGTCCTGGGCCAGAGCCCGGCCAGCCTCTTCCCCTCCTGGTCGGACGTGGGCTACGTCACCGCCATCCCACTCGCGATCGCCGGACTGATCTCGCTGCCCGCCTTCCGCGGGGCCGGTACCCGGATCTCGCTGCTCCTCGACGGCCTGCTGATGGTCGGTGGCGCGCTCTTCGTGAGCTGGGCGACCATCCTCGGGACCATCTACGCGGATTCGGCCGCCGGCTTCATGCAGCAGTTCCTCAGCCTGGCCTATCCGCTCGGTGACGTCTTCATGGGGACGATCGTCATCCTCGCCCTCTCCCGCATGCCGTCGGGCGTCCGGCAGCCGTTCGTCTTCCTGGGCCTGGGGATACTCCTCAACACGGTCGCCGACAGCACCTTCGCCTATCTCACCACGGTGCAGCACTATGGCGCCACCAACCTCGCCGACGTCGGCTGGACCTTCGGGTATTGCCTCATCGGCCTGGGCGCGCTGCGGGCGATGACCTCCACGAGCCGGATCACTGAGCAACCCGTCCAGCAGAACCGCTGGCGGACGATTCTCCCCTACGTCCCGATGATCGCCGCGGGCCTCGTGGTCGCCGGGCGCGAGCTGCGCGGGGTGGGGCTCGACGCCTTCATGCTCTGGGACAGCTTCGGCATCGTGGGGATCGTTCTCACGCGTCAATTCATCCTCGTGCGCGACACCCGGTCGCTCGGCCTCCAGCTGCAGCAGCAGAACCGGCAGCTCGACCATGTCGTCGATGAGCGCACCCGTGAGCTGGATCAGAGCCTCGAGGAGCTGCGCGCCGCCGACGAGCGGCGGAAGGGGCTGCTGCTGCGCCTGGTCATCCTCCAGGACGAGGAGCGCCGCCGTCTGTCCGGGATCATCCACGACGACATGCTGCAGTGGATGGCGGTGGGGCACACCCGCCTCCAGATTGCGCGGCGCGGCATCGCCGACCCCAAGCAGGCGTCGTCGCTGGATCGCGCCGCCGACGCCGTTCAGGCGTCGATCACCCGGATGCGCACGCTGATGTCAGAGCTGCATCCGCAGGTCGTGGAGCGCGGTTTCACCACGGCCCTGGGTCAGTATCTCGAGCAGGTCGAGCAGGACGGCGATCTCCACTGCGTCCTCGCCGGCAGTTTCGCGAACGAGCCCTCCGGCACGATCGCCACCACCCTCTACCGGATCACCTGCGAGGCCGTCGTCAACGCCCGCAAGCATGCCGCCGGCTCCACCGTCACGGTGGAGCTGAGAGACAGGGCCGCGGGCTACGCGGTCACCGTCCGCGACGACGGGCCCGGGTTCGTCCCGGAGGGGACGGGCTACTCACCCACCGGCCACGTCGGGCTCAGCTCGATGCGGGAGCGCAGCGAGGCCTTGGGCGGATCCTGGTCGCTCGAGAGCCGGCCCGGCGCCGGGACCACGGTGAAATGCTGGGTGCCCCGCGAGGACGCGGAGGCTCCGGCGCCCGCGGTGGTGTCTGATGCCGAGCTGGCGGCGGTGGTTGCAGACCTCGGCGGCGAGGTGCCGGCCCCCGCGCATCCGCTGACGGCCATCTTGCAGCTCCCCGACTCCCCCGCACCCGTCGCCCTGGGGGTTGGGCCGTCGCGTTGAGCGAGGCGGGCCACTCGCCGTCCGATCCCCGGCAGCCAACGGCCCGACCACCTGCGGCCCGACCCCTGACCGCCCGGGCCGACGCCGCAGCACTGCTGTGCGGTGTTTTCGTCTTGACACCACGAACGCGCGTTTGGTATAATCACTCGCGATGACCGTCCGAGAGGTGGGGCTTCGCGGGGGCGTCGGCGAGGATCTCGCCGCCGTCGGTGCCGCCCTTGAGCGCTTCGTCTCCCGGCCCCGCGATGCCCGGCCGGGAGAGGTGGTTCGCAGCGAGATGGTCGGCTGGCGCCGCCTTATCGATCGGATGGAGCTGGAGTTCTCCGGGATGGTCACCGAGCTGGCCGCCGGCGGGGAGGTGGAGTGGCTGGGACACAACTCCCCGACCGACTGGGTCAAGGAGGAGTGCCACCTCACCGGGACGGCGGCGTGGAACGCCCTGGTGGTCGGTGAGCAGGCGGCCCGGATGCCGGAGAGCACCCGAGCCCTGGTCGCGGGCGAGATCGGCTACGCCCATCTGGCGCTGATGGCGCGCACCGGCGACTGGATCGCGGGCCTGCCCGTCGTCGCCGTGGACCTCCTCGCCACCGGCCGGCCGGATGCCGCCCCAGCGGACGCCGCCGACCCTGGTGCTGCCGCGCCGGGTGCTCCCCTCCCGCCCACGTTCGACGAGTGGGCGCTGCTCTCCCGGGCCCGGGGCCATTCGGTCGCCTTCGATGTCGCGGTGAGCAGCCTGGCCATCTCCAACATCCCATCGACCGAGGGCCGCAACCAGGCACTGTCTGAAGCTGTGAGGGTGCTGCGTGCTGGCGGCCAGCTGAGGATCGTTGATGAGGGAGCGGACCGCTATCCCGATGTTCTGCGCAAGGCCGGGTGCGTCGACGTCGTCACCCGGCGACTCGACTGGCGGACCTCGTACGGCATTCCCGGCAATTCTCAGATCCTGGTCTCGGCCAGAAAGCCCACTTGACCCAAGGAGCCCGATCAAGCCAGTCGTGTACCTGGGCAATCCCAACTTATCTGTAGGGGCGGGGTCCCAGGGGCGGGCGACGGCCTAGGTCGTGGCCGAGATGAGGCACCCTCGTTCCCCTAGCCAGTAGCCCTTTCGGTCAGGAACAGGAGTGCAGCCTGGTAACGACGGATGCGGTCGTCGACTTCCGGCGCTCGCTCGCCGGCTTTGTTGTTCCTGAGATTGTCGTGGAGGTCGGCGATCTTCACCCGAATGGCGGTGGCGTCGGTGGCGACGCGTCTGATGTATGCCGAGTACTCCTCACCCTCGAGGCGCGTCAGACAGTCCAGGGTTCGGAGCACGTCCGGTGGGATTCCCTCGCGCTCGAGCTGCTCCAGCGTGATCTCCGAATCCTCCACCACGTCGTGGAGCACGGCGGCGACCCTGGCGCTCTCGCCTTCGACGGCGGCCATGACGCGGAGAGGATGCAGGACATAGGGCTCGGGCTCCGGCGACGGATAGAGCTGACCGCTGTGGGCGCCCACGGCGATCAGGATCGCCCGATCCAGGAGGGAGGCCGGTGGCTTCATCCCGGGGCATCCTAACGCTAGCTTCGCTGGTGCCGGAGACGGAGCGGGCCCCGTTACAACCCCAACCACGCCGAGGCGTTCTCCTGCCAGAGGCCCTGGCGCATGATCGCCCGCTCGGGGGCGCCCTCCGTCGCCGCCTGGGTGGCGCAGCCGGAGCGGAGCGAGTGGCCCGCGAAGGCCTCCGGGGCGGGGAGGCCGGCTCGCTCGACGGCCGGTCGGACGATGCGCGCGACCGCCTAGGAAACTGCTGAGCAAGGCGTCCTGACGACCGGGTGAGGGGGCGGTGCGAAGGGGGCACCCCGACGGCGGAGGCAGGGGTCTTGTTGAGGCGGATGCGATCGAGGGCAGGAGAGGTGGCGCCCAGGGGTCAGGCGTCAGGCCTCAGGCCACCGCCCACCCTGTGTCGGTGCGGTACAGGCCCAGGT
>Ga0224555_1000517_pt1 | contig 58431 bp, 55 predicted proteins | sample 714S23034metaG_FD_180687 | JGI IMG/M metagenome (GOLD analysis project Ga0224555, IMG submission 180687) | Peat soil microbial communities from Stordalen Mire, Sweden - 717 S2 30-34 | ecosystem: Environmental > Terrestrial > Soil > Wetlands > Peat | place: Sweden: Norrbotten County, Stordalen... | reverse complement strand
CCTGCGGCTACGTGCTCGAGTTCTCGAATGGAGTGAAGCTGTACCACGCGGGCGATACCAACGTCTTCAGCGACATGGCCATTATTCGCGACCTCTACGCGCCGAAGATTGCCATGCTGCCGATCGGGGACCATTTCACCATGTCGCCGCGCGAGGCGGCCTATGCCTGTAAGCTGCTGCAGCCGGAAACGGTCATCCCCATGCACTTCGGCACGTTTCCGCTGCTGACGGGAACGCCCGGCGAACTGCAGAAACTTGTGCCGGACGTGGAAGTGCTGGAAATGAAGCCGGGGCAGACGATTTCGTAAACGGATAATCGCAGCAGTTTTTCACAGCAAGGAGCAAGATGACCGATCAACCCTCAAAGCCCGATTGGCGCATGGGCGGAATTACAGTTCCTGAAGTCGACGACTACCTTTACGCCATGCTTCCCCCGCGCGACGAAGTTCTCGCGGAGATGGAAGCCGACGCCAGCAAGAACGATGTGTCCATCGTCGGCCCCGCCGTTGCTCGCGTGCTTTATCAACTGGCCACGATCAGCGGCGCGAGGAAAATCTTCGAAATGGGCTCAGCCATTGGCTATTCCACCATCTGGTGGGCGCGCGCGGTGGGCGAAGGCGGACGCGTCGTCTACACCGACGGCGATCCCAAGCGCGCCGAAAAGGCCCGCCGCTACTTCGATCGAGCCGGCGTCAGCCAGCGCATCGCGGTTCGTGTTGGCGACGCGCTCGAAATTCTTTCGGAGCAGAAGGAACCCTACGACATCATTTTCAACGACGTCGATAAAACCGACTACCCGCGCGTCTTTCGTGCCGCCCTCCCGCGCCTGAAAAGCGGCGGCCTTTTCATCACCGATAACGTTCTCTGGAGCGGCAAACTCCACAAACCCAACCCCGACGCCCAAACCAAAGCCATCCTCGAATTCAACAAACTGATCTACGAATCGAAGGAATTGTTTACGACCATCTTGCCCATCCGCGATGGAGTTTCCGTTTGCGTAAAGAAGTAGGGAATCAGGCGCGCGACGCTGGCACCGCCCGGTGCTAAAATTGCCGGTTTGCATCCCGCGCGATAAAGGCCTGACAACCGTGTCTGTCGAACAGATTCCCGAAACTCTGCCCCGCACGCAATCGCAGTCGCGGCCCGACTCCTGGGCTGACGTCCTGGTCGTGGGCGCTGGCCCCACCGGCATGGCCTGCGCCATCGAGGCCCACAAGGCTGGCTTCAAGGCCCTGATCATCGATAAGGGATGCGTCGTCAATTCCCTCTATCACTACCCGAACAACATGGTGTTCTTCACCACGCCCGAGTTGCTCGAGATTGGCGACGTTCCTTTCACCACCTCGCTGGCGAAACCCACCCGGCTCGAAGCGCTCGAATATTACCGTCGAGTCGCCGAGCACTTTCAGTTGCACATCCGCCAGTATGAATGGGTGAAGACCATCACCGGCGAGGACCGTAATTTTCGCGTCACCACAACCGACCGGCAGAGCGCCATCCACGACTACCGTGCGCGCAAGATCGTGCTCGCCACGGGCTATTACGATCTCGCCAACCAACTCGAGATCCCCGGCGAAGACCTGGACAAAGTTTTTCATTATTACCGGGAGCCGCATCCTTATTACGACACTGATGTGGTGGTGATCGGCGGCAAGAATTCGGCAGCGGAGGCGGCTTTGGATTTGTGGCGGCACGGCGCGCGGGTCACGCTTGTCCACCGCGGACCACAGATGCACGAACACGTCAAATATTGGGTGCGGCCTGACATCGAAAACCGCATCAAGGCCGGCGAAATCGGCGCCCACTTCAACAGCACGGTGCAGGAGATTGGCGGCGATTACGTGGCGCTGCAAACGCCGTCCGGTCCGCTTCACCTGAAAAACGATTTTGTATTCGCGCTGACCGGGTACCATCCCGACTATGATTTTCTGCGCAGCGTCGGGATCGAACTTTCCTCCGAACAGATGCGTCCGGTCTGCGATCCCGAGAATCTGGAATCGAACGTTCCGGGAATCTACGTCGCTGGAGTGATCGTCGCCGGATCGCGGACGAATGAAATCTTCATCGAGAATGGGCGCTTCCACGGCAAACTGATCGCCGCGCACATCAGCGAAAAGCTGGGCCGCGGAAACCCGAATATTCCTCTTGACGCGACTTAACGCGTAACCGTATAGTTACGCATTAGTGGGTATGCGAAACCGCTCGGTTACATATTTGTCCGGGAAGTATTTGCCTGAGGTCACCTTCCACGCGCTGGCCGATCCCACACGCCTGGCCGTGCTCGATCTTTTGCGCGCGGAACCCCGGTCGGTCGGGCAAATTGCGGCCGCCTTCCCCATTTCCCGTCCCGCGATTTCCAAGCACCTGCGGCAGTTACATAAGGCGCGGCTGGTGGTGCCAAGCCGCCGCGGACGCCACCGGTTTTATCGGCTCAACGCCGAGCCGCTCGCAGCGGTGGATTTGTGGCTGGAGCGATACCGAATGCTCTGGGCTCAAAATTTGAGCAATTTGAAATGGTTTGTCGAACAGGAGCACGCCCGCGAAATGGGCAAGGTCTCAGGTAAGGTCCCGAGTAAATCACCCAGCAAACACAAATGAATCTACGGAGGAGTCTTATGAAGCAATTTCGCAAGCCAACCTGCAACATCGCCACAATCGCCGCAACCCTGATCATCGTCCTCTCCGCCAGCTTGGTTGTGGCCGAGTCGGATGGGCACAAGTCGTTCGACCTGCTCAAGGGCTTGGAAGGGAACTGGGCGCCGACGAAGAACTCTGAGGGCCACCTTCAAATCACCTTCCGCATGACCGCCGGCGGCTCCGCGCTGATGAGCGAGATTCTCGGTCATGGTCCCGAAAACATGATCACCATGTTTCATATGGATGGCGACCGCCTTCTGATGACTCACTACTGCGGAGCCGGCAACCAGCCGCGCATGAAGGTCATCGCCTCCGACCCGAAATCCGTCAGCTTCGAATTCTTCGACGGCACCAACATCGGCCCCGGCGATGGACACATGCAGCGCGTGACCTTCACACTACCTGACGCCGATCACCACAGCGAAGAATGGGTTTTCCTTGATCACGGCAAAGAAATGAAAGAAGTGTTCACGCTGGAGCGGGTGAAGTAGATGGCTCAGGGGCTGAGGCCCCTGTCTCTATTAGCTGCAGGCGGCGCGGCTGAAGCCGCGCCCCTTCAAAGACAACCATCACGAGCTCAATCGGAGACGCTTATGCCGAAAGCCATTATCACTGCCGACCAGGACGCTGTCATTGCTGAGATCGACATTGCCGCGCCGCCCAGCCGTGTCTTCGAGGCGCTGACCGATCCCGACCAACTCATGCGCTGGTTTACTGACGCGAGCTGCCCGGTCAAATCCTGGCAAATGGATGCGCGACTGGGCGGCAGCTACGGCTACGCCACGGAGAAGGGCAACTTCGTGGTCAATGGAGTAAGCGAGTTTGAATGTCACGGCGAGATCATTGAGATTGATCCGCCGCGACTGCTCGTCTACACATGGATTGCCAACTGGCATCTCGATCGGAAGAAGAAAACAATCGTGCGCTATGAACTCACGCCCACCGCATCCGGCACACACGTGAAAGTAACGCACAGCGGTCTCGCGCAGGAACCGGAGGCTCGCAAGGACTACAGCGGCGGTTGGATCGGCGTGGTCGAAAAGCTCAAGCAATTCGCAGAGACGGGAAAGGTGTAAACTGGAGCACTGGGCGCTCCACCTGGACGCCTATAGTCCGCCGTACCCATGGCCTGACCTCTGGCACGAAGATCGGCCCCTACGAAATTGTCGCGCTGCCTTTTTCCGGAAAAGGTCGGCGGGCCCCGGAGTCCCCGAATTCTTTTCACGCAGCGTCGTGAGTCTGGTCATAGCCAAGGTTGAGCCCAGTGAGGTTGAATAGCATTGGCGGACAATTGAATCGCCGATGGGAGCAGGTCTATATGCAAACCATGGGGGTTGGGAAGACGCCTGTCATCGCAGCACTCCATGGACTTGGTTGCGTGACGTCGCTACGAAGCCAGGCAGTGGGATTCCGGTGACTGGGCGCCGCTCCACGGGAAGCTGTGACTAAACCTGGATGTTCCCAAAGCGGGCCCCAGCGAGGGAGGACGATGGAAAACGCGGTCGGTCTGGTCATGACGGGCGGCGGTGCGCGCGGCGCTTATCAAGCTGGTGTTCTCAAGCGCATTGGAGAACTGAAACGCGTCCGAACCCACGGTAATCCTTTTCCGATCATAGGAGGCGCTTCCGCGGGAGCGATTAATGGTGTTGCTCTTGCCACAGGTTGCGACGATTTTGCTTCGTCAACCCAGATTCTTGCTGAAGTCTGGGCGACTCTCGAACCTTCCGAGATCTTTCACTGCGGTCTCTTGTCCCAGGCGCAGAATTCCCTGACCTGGATCTTCGATCTCTCCTTTGGAGCGATTCTGGGGGGAGGCAATGCCCGATCGTTATTAGATGCCACTCCCTTACACCATTTTCTCAATAAGCACCTTGACTGCGACCGGATCCAGGAAAACATCAAGCATGGGGACCTCTACGCGCTCGCGATTTCCGCGACCAACTACAACTCGGGAAGAAGCTATCTCTTCATCCAGGGCAAGAAAGGTCATCCGATGTGGAAGCGGATCCGGCTGGTGACGGTGGCCACGAAGATCACGGTCGATCACGTTTGCGCGTCCTCGGCGATTCCTATGGTTTTCCAGCCCGTAAAACTCAAAACTCCGCGTGGGGCGGCCTTCTTCGGCGATGGTTGTGCGCGCCTGCAACAGCCTCTCAGCCCGGTGATCCGCCTGGGGGCAGAGAAGGTTTTCGCGATCGGTGTCCGCTGCGGAAATAAAGAAAGTCAAGAGGAAGCCACGGATGAGAGACACCCTTCCATCGCGCAAGTGATGGGAGTTCTTTTCAACGTTATGTTTCTGGACCATCTGGCAACTGACCTCGAGCACCTTGAACATTTGAATCAGTTGCTCAACGATGGCCACATCAATCAGCTTGGGGTTGAAGGACATGAAAAGATACGGTCAGTGAAGGCCTTTGTCATCACGCCTTCGGTGAATTTATCGGATCTGGCGGAGCAGCACCAGAAAGACATGCCCGCTCTGATCCAGTACTTTGTATCCAGTTTGGGACGAGACGCGGCTTCCTGTGCGGATCTGATGAGTTACCTGCTATTCACGTCCAGGTACACGCGCGACCTCATTGCGATTGGTCACCATGACGCTAGCGAACGAATCGAGGAAATCGAAGACTTTCTCTATTCGTCCAAGGAGGGGGACGCTGAAATCCCACTGGCCGGTGTAACGGGAGGGAACGTGCCCAAGGCAGGTTCGGCAGCGAAACGGACCGGAACCTCGGTAAGATCCCGCGGGTAATCATCCGCCCGAAAGCGACCGCACTTAACCGATGAGACATAGATCACTGACAAACGTGCGCCGCCAGGGGGAGAATTTGTGTGTTGGGCACTCACGACTGGACGACTGGATTGTCGGCCGTGAAGGCATCCTTCTAATGAGACCTCATCGGGAAATTCACGCTCGCGGAGGAAATCATGACCACCGCACCTCGCTACCCTGGCATACGAGTTACCGCAAACGGTAATCAGCTCGTCTCCTATCATACGGAAACACGCATTGCCGATGCCGGCGTTTTCTATCCCATCACACCTTCGACCGAATTAGGTGAACTCTATCAACAGTCCTACGCCGAAGGCCGCCTGAATGTTTTCGGCGGCAGCACCCTGGCCGTCGAAGCCGAGGGCGAGCACGCGGCGCAGGGCGGAGCCATCGCGCATTCCGTATGTGGCAAACGGGTAGTGAATTTCACCTCCGGCCAGGGAATCCTGTACGGCGTCGAGCAGTATTATCATGCGCCGGGCAAGTGCTCGACGATGGTGCTGGAGGTGGTCGCTCGGGCGCTGACCAAGCACGCGCTCAACGTGCACTGCGGCCACGACGATGTCTACGGCGGCGCTCGACACGGGATGGATCATTCTGTTCGGCAAAGACGCGCAGCAAACCGCTGACCAGGCACTCATTCTGCGGCGCGTAACGGAACTGAGCCTGACGCCCGGCATGAACTGCCAGGACGGCTTTCTTACTTCGCATCTGGAGCGAACTTTTTATAAGCACGAGTCGGAACTGATCCGCCTGTTCCTGGGCGCTCCGGATGACATCATTGACTGTCCCACCGAGGGCCAGCGCATTCTGTTCGGTGCGAAGCGCCGCCGGGTGCCGCGCATGATCGATCTCACCAACCCGGTGCTGATTGGGCCGGTGCAGAATCAAGAGAACTACATGCAGGGCATTGCCGCGCGCCGCAACAACTTCTCCGAACCGATCGCGCAGTTCCTGGAAGAGGCGTATGCGGATTTCGGAAAGATGACCGGCCGCTATTACGGCATGATCAGCGCCTATAAGACCGCCGACGCGGATACCGTGTTTGTGTCGCTGGGCTCGGCGGCGGAGAACATCGAAGCCGCGGTGGATTCTCTTCGCCAGCGCAGAGGCGCGAAGGTTGGCTCCATCCACCTCAACGTGCTTCGCCCCTTCCCGGAAGCCGCGGTCATTAACGCGCTTGCCGGAAAGAAAAACGTCATCGTACTGGAGCGCACCGACGAGGCGTTGGCTGGCGACAACCCGATGGGCCGCGACATCCGGACGGCGCTCAACAAGGCACTGCAGACGGGCGATCGTCCCGCAACCAGCGGGCTGCCAGCGATCACCGCCGAGCGAATGCCCCGCCTTTTCTCGGGCATCTATGGCTGTGGCTCGCGGGACTTCCGGCCGGAGCAGATCTTCGGCGCGTATGAGTTTGCGACGGGCGCGCGCGCTCGCACCGACGGCAAGCGGGCCTCCGACGGAATTTCGTAAAGCTTGGCGGATGCTACAGAGCAAAGCGGGCATCATAAATAAGGACTACGCGGCGCAAAGGTCGATCCTGGCCGAGGTCGATGCCGGGAAGATTCCGAAGGAGGAGTTGTTCGCACGCGGGGAGCAGTTGCTGCGGGATCGCCTGCAACCCGCCGGTGTGACGAAGCCGGCGGAAGGGAAGCCCGGTCCGGTTTTGGTCTGATCGCGGCCGTTACCTCGCCCGCTTAACTCAAATTAGCGACGGAACGCTGCAACCCAAAATGAAGGTTGGTGGTATCTGGTGCTCGGCGACTGACGCGTGCCCTCTTCGCTACTGCCGCAAGCTCCGCCGCTTCACTGGTTTATACTGAAGCAGTGTCGGGGACTCAGCTTGGTCCGTGACCCAGGTATTGGTTCAGAACGGAGTTTGTTCAGCTGTGAAGATTGGCATAGATTTTGGTACGACCCGTATTGTGGTTGCGGCCGTGGATCGCGGCAACTATCCCCTCGTCAACTTTGAAGCCCCGGATGGGAACTCCCGCGACTGGTTTCCGCCGCTCGTCGCCGTGCGCGGAGAAACGCGCGTCTACGGATGGAATGCCTGGCATGTGCAGGGGCAACCAGGCTGGACCATCGTTCGCTCTCTGAAACGTTGTTTGAAGGACGCCGGTCCTGAGACTCGGATCGAAATCGGGAGTCAGTCTTTTGAAGTCAGGCAATTGTTGCGGGAAATGATGGCGGCCTTGCGCGTGCAACTGCGCGAGCATTCCACCTTGCCGGAAGATGGCAACAAGCCCCTGGAAGCCATGCTGGGAGTGCCGGCGAGTGCGAACAGCAATCAGCGCTTTCTTACCACCGAAGCCGCTCGCGAGGCGGGGTTCGACGTTCTCGGACTGTTGAACGAACCCTCGGCGGCAGCCGTTGAATTTGCCCATCGCGACCTGATGAACCGCAAGAGCCGCTCCGCGGGCCGGCTCCTGGTCTACGATTTGGGCGGCGGCACTTTCGACGCTTCGCTGATCGAACTGGGCGACGGCGAGCACTCCATTGTCGCCTCCGACGGCATTCCAACCTTGGGCGGCGACGACTTTGACGAGATTCTGGCCGAGCTGGCGCTGGAGGCCGCTGGGATTTCTCTCGACGAGAAGGTCACCCTCTCCGCAGCGGAGTGGTTTGTCCTCCTGGACGAGTGTCGCGAGCGCAAGGAAGCGCTCAGTCCCAATACGCGCAAGCTGACCGTCGATCTCGAACGCGTCCGGCCGAACTGGCGCGAGGTCCCGGTCGCTGCCAACGTGTTTTACGAACGGTGCCGGCCTCTGATCGAGTCGACACGCCGGGTCGTTGATGAGTTGCTGGCGATCCAGCCCCAGCGGCCGATCGATTCGCTCTACGTCACTGGCGGCGGTTCGGAGCTGCCACCGGTCGCGCGCATCCTGCGCGAGACGTATGGAAGGCGGGTGCGACGCTCGGCCTACATGCGATCTGCTACGGCCATCGGGCTCGCGATCCGGGCCGATACGCATTCCGGTTACGTGCTGCACGACCGCTTCATGCGCAATTTCGGATTGTGGCGAGAGGCAGACGAAGGGCGCGGCGTCGTGTTCGATCTGGTGTTTTCCCGCGGCACCGAGTTGCCGAGCCCCAAGCAACCGCCGCTGCGGAGCGTGCGTTCTTACCGTCCGGCTCACAACGTCGGCCATTTCCGTTATCTCGAATGCGCGCGACTGGCCGAGGACGGACGGCCGGTTGGAGAAATTACCGATTGGGACGACATTCGATTCCCGTTCGATCCAGGTCTTGAGGACCGGACGGACCTGGCCGCCGTGTCGGTGAGGCGAACCCCCGCGACGGCGAACTTTGTGGTTGAGGAAACCTACACTTGTGACAGTAGCGGCAATCTGGCCGTGGCCATTTCCAACAAGTCCACAGGCTATGAAAAAAGGTTTCGCCTGGGCCGGTGGTCGGAAAGGCAGCTGAAAACATTGTCCAGCCGCGCGGCCAAGCGCAGCGCCTAGCGGCGTGGGTCCCAAGCCGCAGGGGAGCCGGCAAACATGAGTATCTCCACGCGAAAGATATCGTTCATTGTGAGTCTCGCGTTTCTCTTGGGAATAGCCATAGCGTCGCATGCGCAGGCCACCAAACCAGCTCCACCGACCCCTATCGATGAGAAGAAGGTCGAACTGGGTGGGACGGCCTGGAATCCACAATGGGACCAGATCATCGAGAAGGCTCTGCCGCCCGAGATGCTTTCTTCGCAGGTTCCCCGGGGCGTCCGTCGATTCTGCCCGCGATTTTTCGAGATGGGCGAAACCGACAAACGCGCATTTTGGGCTTACTTCTTCCAGGCACTTGCGGGTGCTGAAGCCGGACTGAATCCGAACACGAGCGTCCGTCACGCCAAGCCGGAAGTCGCGAAACGCGACGAGGTGAGAGGAATGGCCGCGCGCCGTGAAGGATTGTTGCAGCTTGCGTATGCGGACCAGAAGCGTTACGGCTGCGATTTCAATTGGCAAGTGGACCGGGCGTTAAAGGCGAACGATCCGGCCAGAACCATTCTCCAGCCGAAGAACAATCTCGAATGTGGAGTGAAGATCCTGTTCAACCAGATCATCGTCCAGCACAAACCCTTGCTGACCCGGTCGGGATACTGGTCGCCGTTGCATCCGGACGGCCCGAGCTACCGTGTATTCGCCAAGCAGATGACAAATCCCCCGGCTGCATGTGGTCTGTCCACCAAGTCGACGATCGACAAGTCGGCTACGACGAAGACCGTGCAGGACGACGCGAGCCGCGGTGAAACTCCCAAATAGTTTGGCGCCGGCTGTGCTGTGAACCGTGCATGATCTCCCGCATCGTCGACTACCCTGCAACCGTCCACTCTTTAATTACTGCCGTGTTTTCGAATGGCGGAAATGTAACATCGGAGCGGGTCCCGAGCCACCCTGAAACTGGGGCGCCAGTCTACCTGTCGCCGCTGCCGTAGGGCCCGTCCCTTACGCTGGTTTATACTGGCTCCATGTCGGGGAGCGGGGACAAGACGTTTTACCTGGAGACCTTTGGCTGCCAGATGAATGCGCACGACTCCGAAAAGGTGGTCGGGACGCTTTTGCAGCAGGGGTATCGGCAGGTTCCTACGGTCGAAGAGGCGGGGCTGGTGCTGTATAACACTTGCTCGATTCGCGACAAGGCGGAGCAGAAGGTCTTTAACCGGCTGGCGGATTATAAGAAGTTTCGGGCGCAGGGGAAACAGTTTGGCGTCCTGGGCTGCGTGGCGCAGCAGGAGGGGGACAAGATTTTTGAGCGCGCGCCTTATGTATCGCTCGTCTGCGGGTCGGCTTCCTATCGCAATCTTCCGCAGATGCTGGTGCAGTTGGAGACCGGGTCGCAGCGGGTTACTGGCCTTGACGATCGCGCCACCGACAAGTGCTTTGAGACCGAGTACACGGCTCGCACCAATCCGCATCGCGGGTACATTACGATCATCGAAGGATGCGACAAGTTCTGCGCCTACTGCGTGGTGCCTTATACGCGCGGCAAGGAGCGCAGCCGGACTTCCTCTTCTGTTCTTGACGAAGCGCGGCAACTGGTGGACCTTGGCTATACGGAGATTCAACTGCTCGGGCAAAACGTTAATTCTTACCGCGATCCTAATGGAAAGAAAAGCTTTGCCGAGCTGCTGGCTGCGGTCGCCTCGGTCGCTGGAATTCGGCGGGTGCGCTTTACTACCTCGCATCCGCGCGATTTTGGGCGCGATATTGTCGACGTGATCGACGCCGTGCCTGCGCTCTGCGATCATGTGCATCTGCCCGTCCAGAGCGGATCTACGCGGGTGCTTGATGCCATGCAACGGCTTTATACTCGCGACCAGTACCTGGAGCGCATTGGCTGGATTCAGGCGGCGCGGCGGGATATATCTCTTACTAGCGATCTCATTGTTGGATTCCCGGGCGAGACGGAGCGGGAATTTGAAGAGACGCTTTCGTTGATGGACTTGGTTGGGTATGACAGCGTGTTTACGTTTAAGTATTCGCCGCGGCCGAACACTCCGGCGTTGCGGCTGGAGGACGCGATTCCCGATGCGGAGAAGGCTCGGCGGTTGGCCGTAGTGAATGACAGGCAAAAGCAGATCGGCGTGCAGCGCAATCAGCGGCACGTTGGGCAAGTGCTCGAAGTCATGGTAGAAGGGAAGAACCCGGCCCGCGGACAGTGGATCGGGCGGACTTCGCAGATTAAGGTGATGAACTTTACGGTTCCTGACGGTGTGGAGCTTAAAACTGGGAGCTACGTGCAGGTGCGCGTTACGGGAAGTTTCCCGAACAGTTTGGTGGGAGAGATGGCCGGTGGGTAGCGCGAGCAGCCCCTCTAAAGGGGCTTCTGGTTGCGACTGAGTTACGGCATCGCTGAAGCGATGCCCTGATACGAAGCCTCAGGTTTTCGGTAGCCTGCGCGACTGGCAACTGGTAACTGGCGGCTGGCAACTGCTTTTTGAGGTTCTTATGGAAGTTGAAATGAAAATTCGCGGACTGATGATGGATCCGGTTTCGAACATGCCGATTGTGCTGCTCAAGGACGTCGGCAGCGACACGGTGCTTCCGATCTGGGTGGGTGTGTATGAAGCCAATGCCATTGCGCTCGAAATCGAAAAAGTCAACACGCCGCGGCCCATGACGCATGACTTGATCAAGAACGTTCTCACCGGGCTCGACGCCATGGTTCATAAAATTGTGGTGACGGAGTTGAAAGACGATACTTTTTACGCGGTGATCTGGTTGGAAAGGGAAGGGCACGTGGTGAGTATCGACTCCCGTCCGTCAGACGCGCTGGCCCTGGCGCTGCGCGTGGATTGCCCGATCTTCGTGGAGGACGAGGTGCTGAAGAACTCGAAGCAGGCCGCGAATCCCGTCCCTGCTGTTACCAGCGAGGAACTCCGCAAGTGGCTGGAGGATCTCGGCGACGACGACTTGGGCAAGTACAAGATGTAGGGCAGCTGTCAGTTCTCAGTTGTCAGTTCTCAGTTTCGATCTGAGTTTGGCTCGGAATCTAGGGGCATGATGAGATTGTTCGCAACTGGCTGGTTCGGGCTCCTCGTCTTTTTTGCCGGTTTGTCGATGGCGCAGATCAATTCCACTCCTTCCGATGCGGCCGCCACGGCTGCGGTTTCCGGATCGATTTCAGGATCGAGCATTGCGCTGCACGCCACCTCCACCATGAACGTGGCCTCGGAGATGGGCGGAGCGTTCATGAGTTCCTCCAAGTGTGACGCCGACGGCAACCTCTACATTCGCAAGCTCGCAATGGATCGGCCATTGCTTGGGCCAGTGGTGAAGATCGACCCAGAGGGCAAGCGCATCGCGCTGTTTGACCCGGCCGCGTTTTCTCAGCTGGCACTCAACCGCGCTGACGCGTTCTCGCCCGCGTTTGATGGCGGCCTGTATCAGATCGCGCAGAGCGGCGTGGTGAAGCCGCGCATTTACGTGCTGCATTTTTCTTCCGACGGGTCGCCGGCATCGCCGACGCGCCTCGACGCGGACTTTGAGGTTTATACGTTCGCGGCGTTTGCGGATGGAAATTTCCTGCTCTCGGGCGTGCAGCGCGATGTGCAGAACAGGAACGATCGCGGGCGCAATTTCACTGCGGTCTTTTCGGCCGATGGAGGGGAACTGGCGCAACTTTCGTTTGCGCAGAAGGACGCTGAAAAGCTGGCGCCCACGCTCGATCTGGCGGATGCCGAGGTCGGAAGCGACGGCTACCTCTACGTCATGCGCGCTTCTTCTCCAGTGCTGGTCTATGTGATCGCGCCGAGCGGCAAGATTATGCAGACCCTCAAAGTCGCCGCTCCGCTGGCCGGCGCGGTGCCGAGCGCGTTTCACGTTTCCGGAAATCGGCTGGCGATTTCGTTCTGGAATGAAGAAAGCCAGAGCCGGATGGTGGTAGTCGCGGACGCGCAGACGGGTCGGAAGGTCGCCAGCTACGCCGATTCCACTGAGCTGGGGACATCGTTTGCCTGTTATGAAGCTAACGAAGGAGTTTTCACCTTTCTCAATCTGGGAGAAGGAAATGAGCTGGAAGTCATTCGCGCCGAGGCGCAGTAACACGCGCAGCCCCTAAAGGGGCATCTGATTTCGATTGACGTGCGGTATCGCTAAAGCGATACCCTGATACGAAACCGCGGGGGTTCCGTTTCTCCGGTTCGTGTCAAAGCCGCGACCTTTGGGTTTTCAAATTACCAAATTACAAATTACACAATTACAAAATTACAAGTTTCTCCCCATGCCTGATTCCGCCGAACAGCTTCAGCGACTTTATCTTGCGGGATTTGAACTTCAGACTTTTGAACGCTATCCGAAGTGCATTGGCGTGATGCGCGAAAGCTGTGTGGCACTGCTGGTCCCGGGCGTGGACGGCTTGCAGATCCTGGGCACGCCGGGATGGCGTATGGGCGAAGTGATGGGCGTGCTCACCGAAAGGGAGGGACGCAAAGTCTTCCAGGCGAAGAGCGAGGTGGTGGAGGCCACGCCGGAGCGGCTCGCGACCTTGCAGAAATTCCGCGACGACCTCAGGGAACTGCTGCGCGCATAAACGTAGAGCGAATCGAGAATCGCTGTTGCCGTGCTAATGTTTAGGCGGTTCACTTTGGTTACTTCACATAATACCTGTTATCGGACATTGCTGATTTGAACGCTGCTCTACCTCACTCACCCAGTTATAGGGTTCGTCTCGCCGGGCCAACGGTTCGTATTTCTGCAGCGCCCGTAGGCTGGCTTCTTCGAAAACTTCGCGGTAGGCCTCATCGCTCCATACGATGTCCTCGACCGGGCGTTGATCGGCGTGATCGGTCACAATGATGCGCACCTTGTCCCCTGACTTCGCGGCTTGGTTCTCGGGAAAGGCCTTCGTCGAAAACGACGCCCACTCGTGGGTGTAAATTTCCGGTCTGGAGACGATCAGCACCAGCTTTCCCTGCCGCTTGAGGAGGCGGCCCAGGTCGCGCAGGATGCGCAGCTTGTTATCGTGGCCCGCGATGTTGTCGAAGGTGAAGGCAGCGAGGACCAGATCATAGGTTCCGGATGGAAACGCGTCCAGGGCGTCCCCTGGAACGTTGTCGCCAGAGAGCAGGTGGTAGTCGCCGGAGGGGTCAAGCTCCCGCGCCTTGCGGATCATATCCTCGGCAATATCAACTCCGGTAACCTCAAAGCCGAGTTCGCGCAGGAAGCGCGTGGAGCGTCCTGTGCCGCAGCCGAAGTCCACACTCTTGCGGCCGCGAACATTCTCGGCGAGGATGGCAGGGATGTCCCGGTACGCTAACTGGTAAGTGTTCTTGAACTCGAGCGTGGCGTAGGCTTCGGCGCGGGTGTCATCTTCATAGCAGTTGGCCGAAGGTCAAGGATTCTCCCTCCGGCGGGGATTTAATTGGTCTCGCTGAGCCGGAGTATACCGCCCATCGCACTTTCGCGTCTGTGACGCGCGGGTGGGGCTCTCCATGGGACCCTTCGACTGCGCTCAGGGCAGGCTCGCGAGGCGCCCGTCACTCCACCGTATTACGCGGAGAATACGATCTTCGGATGGAACAGCGTCCCCGCGATTCTGGTGGCGATCGCTATCAATTCGCCTTGGCCGTAGAACACCTTTACTTGTGGAGCGCGCGACATTTCTGGCAGATTCACGGCGCGCCCGCTGCGGATGAGGGCGGCGCTTTCTTCGTTGGCGGTGACGCTCGGCAACTGCGGCACCAGCTTTCTGGGATGGATAAACAATGACTCAGCAATTCCCTGCTGCATCGCGGCTTCTAATGCTTGGAGCGAGTGGGCGTCTTCGATGGCGAACTCGGCGACGGCGGTGCGTCGCAGGCTGGCCAGATGCGCGCCGCAGCCGAGCTTCTGTCCCATCTCGTGAGCCACCGACCGCATGTAGGTGCCCGAAGCCACGCGCGCGCGGAAGGTGGCTTGATTGGCCGTGGTCTCCAGAATCTCGAATTCTTTAATTTCTACTTGCACCGGCTTGAGCACGACCTCTTTCTTCTTGCGGGCCAGCTTGTAGGCGGGCACTCCCGCAACTTTCTTGGCGGAAAACGGGGGCGGCATCTGATCGATGGTGCCGCGAAACTGGGCAGCCAGAGCGCGCACGGCGTCGCCATTTAGGTGCACGTCTTGCAGCGGCGTGGCGGGCTCGCCATCGGCGTCGTAGGTGTCGGTGGCGAAGCCGAAGCGAATTACGCCTTCGTACGTCTTCTCGGAGTGGGCGTAGAACTGCGCCAGCCGCGTGAGGTTGCCGAGGACAACCGGCAGGACCCCGGTGGCCGAGGGGTCGAGAGTTCCGAGATGGCCGACCGAGCGCTGACCGAGAATTCGGCGCACGCAATTGACCACGTCGTGCGACGTCAGGTCGGGCGGCTTATCGATGACTACTACACCGTTCATGAAATTTTGTAATTTGGTAATTTGTAATTTGGCAATTTGAGGACGGCGGCTGCGGATGGTGATTATGGTCCCCTCTCAAATTACCAAATTACAGATTACACAATTACCAATTCCCTATGATTCCTCTTCGTGACGATCAGCCCATTTTCTCGACGCCGTTCGTCAACTATTTTCTGATCGTCCTGAACGTGCTTGTCTTTCTGTGGGAGCTCTCGGTAGGGATGCAGAGCCATCGGGCGCTGAATGCAGTCATGGTCGAGTTTGGCGTGGTTCCTCACCACACGCTGGCCGTGCTCACCGGACACTCCTACGCCCCGTTGGCCACGGCAATTCTGCCGTTGTTCACTTCGATGTTTCTGCACGCTTCATTCTTACACGTGGCTGGGAACATGCTCTTCCTGTGGATCTTCGGCGACAACATCGAAGACTACCTGGGACACTTTACGTATCTGGTGTTTTACCTGCTATGCGGAGTGGCGGCCGGCGTAACGCACATTCTGCTGAACCAGGGCTCGCGCGTGCCGAGTGTCGGGGCCAGCGGCGCGATTGCGGGAGTGATGGGCGCGTATTTCATTCTGTATCCGAGGGCGCGAGTGCTGATCTGGTTTCCTCCGATATTTTTCTTTCACGTTCCGGCCTGGCTGATGCTGGGCTACTGGTTCGTGGGAAATTTCCTGAGCGGTGCTGCTACCGCGATCGCCGAAACCAGCCAGACTTCGGGCGGCATCGCCTTCTGGGCGCATGTGGGAGGTTTCGTCGCGGGAGTAGTCATGATCAACGTATTCAGTGAACGACCACAACGGTATCGGTATGGGACTTGGTAGATAGCTATCAGCTCTCAGTTTTCAGTTTTCAGCGGCGCCGTTCTGGCGCGGGACCGGGAGGCAGAATCTCCACGTCTTTGGTGTTGGAACTGCCGTTCACCTTCTGGCGGGTGACGAACCATACGGCTAGGGTCCAGGTGGGAAAGAGGTCTGCGCCGGGAACCAGTTTCGCCGCCGCCGTCGGCAGGAAGGCCCAATGCCATCCGAGCAGGCGAATCATCACGAAGGCGACAAACAGGTCGAGCACCGAGTCTGCGGGAGACATGGCACCCTCGGCGAAGAGTGGAAAGGCGACGATTTGGAGGACGTCAGCGGCGATGGCTACGGCCCATGCCATGCGGCGCTCGGGCTCTTTCAGCGATTTGAAGTATTCGAGGAATGACATGGTGCTTCTCGGTCGTGGGTCGCCGGGCTTCAGCCGTTGGTCGTTTGTCGTTGGTCGTTAGTCGTTAGTCGTTAGCAAAAGACGATGAACTGTAAACGGCGAAACCCGCTCTTCATTGGATGCTCAGTCTAGCGCCCGCGTCGCCATTACCTTCTGTCTTCCCTACAGTGTGCCGCTTGAGGGCATGACCACAACTTTTTCTACGGTCGCGTTTTCGGGCAAGAGCAGCGCGTCTACCACCGTGCGGGCGACGGTTTCGGCGGACATCATTTTGCGCCTGGGCGCTTTGGGCCACATCGTGTCCCAGATCGCGGTATCGGTTGCGCCGGGCATGAGAGCGATCACGCGAATACCCTTCGGCCGCAACTCTTCGCGCAAGGTGTTGGTGAAACCGAGGGCGCCATGCTTCGATGCATTGTAGGCTGCGGACCCCGGGAAGACGCGCTCGGCGGCGATCGAGAGATTATTCACGATGGTGCTGCCGCGCTTCATCACAGCGAGCGCCGCCTGCGTCATCAGGAACAGGCCGTTGAGGTTGGTGTCGATCACTTCCATCCAGGTGGGATAGGGTAACTCGCCGACGGTGCGATTGGGTTGTCCAATACCGGCATTGTTGATGAGGATATCGAGGGGCTTGCGCAATCCGCGGACAAGAGCGAAAAGATAGTCGATCGAGTGGGGGCTGCGAACGTCGCAGGACTGCGCCAGCACGGCGACATTCGGTGTCTCCGGCAACTTTTCCTGCTGGAGTTTGTCCAGTTCGATGCACGCCTTGGCCAAAGTGCGCTGGTCGCGACCGGTGATGATCAGATTGCATCCTTCAAGCGCTAGGGCGCGCGCGATGGCGAGACCGATGCCGCGGTTGGCTCCGGTAACGAGGGCGAGGCGGCCGGAAAGCCTGGGTTCGCGAAATATGAGTTTGCGTTTCGGCATGCGGTATTTTTCAGCTTATTCCAACCGCCGCGAGCTTTCGAGCCGGGAGTTCACAATTCGGCAATAGGGCTATAGAGAACATCCAGCGTCGCGGTGACCGCAGGCGGCCGTCCCCACACACGCAAAATCACACCCCATTCGAGCGCTGGCGGATGAGCGAGAGGAATTCGGTTCGCGTTTCTTCTTCGCTGCGGAAGCTGCCTAGCATGGACGAGGTCACCGCCGAAGAATGCTGTTTCTCGACGCCGCGCATCATCATGCACAGATGCCGGGCCTCGATGACCACGCCGACGCCCTGCGGCTCGATGGTGTTTTGGATCGCTTCCGCAATTTGCGTAGTCAGCCGCTCCTGGATCTGCAGTCGGCGCGAGAAGGCTTCGATGAGGCGGGGTATTTTGCTCAGCCCGATCACTTTTCCGTTTGGGATATAAGCCACGTGCACCTTGCCGAAAAACGGCAAAAGGTGGTGCTCGCACAGGCTGAACATTTCGATATCTTTCACGATCACCATCTCGTCGTAGCTGACCGTGAACAGCGCCTCGCGCAAAAGCGCATCGGGATCGTCTTTGTAGCCTTTGACGAGAAAGCGCATGGCTTTTTCGACGCGCTCGGGCGTGCGCGAAAGCCCTTCGCGATTGGGATCTTCGCCGAGGCGGACAATCATTTCGCGCACCAGTTCTTCGTAGCTGGCGCTGGTCAGGGTGGTTGGTAAGATAGTGGATTTCATAGGTTATGAGTCGTCGGTCGATGGTCGTTAGTCGTTAGCAAACTATGTCCGCGAACGACTAACGACCAGCGACTAACAACTGTCTTCTCCAGCATATTCAAACGAATTCATCATCGTCTCTTCAATTCGTATCTTTTCTAGATGAGCGTTGTGGAAGCCGCGCTTCACAATTTCGTAGATCGCGATGCATAGGTTTTCGGTGGTCGGAACATCGCTTATGAAGTCTGGAAGCAGGTTCAAATTCTGATGGTCGTAGCGTTCCAGGATATGACTGTGCACGAAGCCATCCAGATCGACCAGATTGCAGACCATGCCGGTCTGGTCATCGACCGGTCCACTGACCGTGACTTCGATCATGTAATTGTGCCCATGTCCGTAGGGATTGTTGCACTTGCCGTAAGTCACGCGGTTTTCTTCCTCCGACATTTCGTCGCTATGCAAGCGGTGCGACGCCGAAAACATGTAGCGGCGGGTCAGGTGCGCCTTCATGCTTCCCCGTAGAAATCGACGAACAGGTTGGGCGTTTCGTAAACGCGCACGCGATGCAACTGCGCCGCGTTGAGTTTTGGCGCGAGGCGTTGCCAGATAGCAATGGCGAGGTTCTCGGTGGTCGGGATTTTGGTGAGGAACTCGGGTACCTCTTTGTTCAGGAAGCGATGGTCGAGCGCATCGAGCACTTCCCTGCTCATGACGTCCTTCAATTGCTTCAGGTCGACTACGAATCCCGACTTCGGATCGACGGCGCCTTTCACGGTGACTTCGAGGGTGTAGTTGTGGCCGTGCCCGTTGGGATTATTGCACTTGCCGAAGACGCGCTGGTTCTCTTCCGGAGTGAACTCCGGATTGTGATAGTAATGCGCTGCGGAAAATTCCGCTTTGCGTGTCAGGTAAATCATCCCTTGCCTCGGTACGGTCAGCTAGGCTGTGGTGAAACTCCGGCGCCTAAAACCAGCGCCTAAAGGCGCATTGAGACTATCCACATGCGGCACGCCTGAAGACGTGCCCTGATACGAATCTTACTTGCACCACGGCTTGTCAGTATATTATCCGGCAAAGCGCATCGTTCCGGCCCTGAGCGCCATAAATTCTTCGAGCTCGCGCAAAAACATTCTTCCCACCACTGGCGCGTCAAAGCGGCGGACAAACTCGCGGCCTGCGTTGCCCATTGACTCGCGCAAGAGCGGCTCGCGATAGAGTCGTTCGATCGCATCAGCCAGTTCCTGATCGTTGTCCGGCTCCGCCAGCAAGCCGTGTCTGACCACTTCGGGTGCCGCTCCCGCCCGCGCGGCCACCACCGCCTTGCCGTTTGCCATGGCCTCCAGAAAAACGATACCGAATCCTTCCTGAACACTGGGCAGGCAGAAGAGGTGGCATTGGCTGTACTCGCGAGCCAGTTCCGGCCCAGAAAGGTCGCGGCGCCAGACCACAATCTTTTCCAGATTTTTTTCCCGGCAGATAGCTCGCAGACGGTTCTCCTCCGGCCCTCCGCCCACTATCCGCACTTCCAGTCCCCGAACGCGCGAGCGTAAGCGATCCGCAGCCGCGAGCAGAACCGGCAGTCTTTTTCGGGGGTAGAAGCGGCAAACCGTGAGCACGATGAACTTGTGCACTGGGGTGGGCGCGCTGTTCTGGGCTAAATGTTCCCATGCCGCCAGATCGATCAGTTCCGGGACAATGCGCGGGGGTTGGGAAACGCCATAGAGCTGGCGGATTTGCCCGGCCGCATAGGCACTCGTCGTCATCACGAGATCGGCCCGTCGCACGTGCTCGGCTTCGCAGTCTGCCTGCAGCCGCATGGTCATTTTCGTCAGGCCCGATTCAAAACGCATTTCGTCGGCGATCACACCCTTAATCGAGGCCACATGAGCCTTCGGGCCGGCCCTGGCGCTGGTGTGGCTCGCGCTGACTTGGCCAGCGCGGCTTTGGCCGGCAATGGTATAGCCGTCCATGTCAAAGCCCACGGTCACGTCGTAGTTCTTCCGAGGGCGGAATCTCAAGGTCTGATTGAACAGCAGGCGCTGCGCCGTCAATACGGGAAACTGAAAGCGGGGCGTGACCATGTCGACCTGCACGCCAAGATCTCGGATCGAACGCGCCAAGGCTTCGATCCCGACGTACGTCCCACTTCCCTGGAACACATTCATGGGAGTGGACGAGATGAAACGAATACGCATAGATACGGTTGTCAGTTCTCAGTTGTCAGTTGTCAGTAGAGTCTTGCGTCTTTCGATTGCCGACGGCCAGATCTTGCCGATTAATCTGCCAGCAAAAAACAACTGAATTTCCGCTATTATAACGCTGTGAAGCAAACTGGCCTTGCGATTGTTATTGTGATTGGATTGCTGTCGTCCCTGATCGGATGCTACAGCGGGAGCCATCCCGCGCGCATCGGCTCGAATGCTCCGGATTTCACCGTGCAGGATTCCGACCATAAGGTCACGCTCAGCCAGTTTCGCGGGCAGGTGGTGGTGCTGAATTTCTGGGCGACGTGGTGTCCGCCATGTGTTGAAGAGACTCCGTCGCTGGTGCGGATGCAGGCGCAGCTCAAGAATAAAGGGGTAGTGGTGCTCGCCGTCAGCATCGACGCCGATGACGCGGCGTACCACAAGTTCCTCAAGGAATATGGCGTCAACATGGTCACGGTGCGGGATGAGGCGCAGAAGGCGGCTACGCTCTACGGCACATTTGGCTGGCCGGAAACCTACATCATCGATCGCAACGGACTTATTCGCCGCAAGTTTATCGGACCGGTGGATTGGACCAGTCCGGAAGTCACGGACTATCTGAGCAAGTTGTAGCCAGAACTTACCACGGAGACACGGAGGCACGGAGAACGAAAAAGGGCTTCTCCGTGTCTCGGTGTCTCCGTGGTGACCCCTTCAGAGCTTCAAGTTGCGCAATCGTAGCGAATTCGTAATTACCGACACCGAACTGAAGCTCATGGCGGCGGCGGCTAGAATCGGGCTCAGCAGCAATCCGAATACTGGATAGAGCACGCCGGCGGCAATCGGCACTCCGATCGAGTTGTAGAGAAACGCGAAGAACAGGTTCTGGCGGATGTTGCGCATTGTCGCCTGGCTCAGCTTGCGGGCTCGCAGAATTCCTTCAAGGTCTCCTTTAAGCAGGGTGATGCCGCCACTTTCCATGGCGATGTCGGTTCCCGTCCCCATGGCAATTCCGACTTGCGCTTGCGCCAGCGCGGGCGCGTCGTTGATGCCGTCGCCGGCCATCGCCACCACGCGGCCTTCTTTCTGGAGACTCTTGACGATCTCGGCTTTTTGCGCTGGCAGAACTTCGGCTTTGAAGTCGTCGATTGCGAGGCTGCGCGCAATCTCCTGGGCTGTGGCCTGGTTGTCGCCGGTGAGCATGACCAGGCGGATTCCCTGGGCTTTCAATTCGCGCAGTGCGTTGGCAGTGGACCGCTTCAGCGGGTCCGCGACTGCGATGTGCCCGACATAACGGCCGTCGAGGGCAACATAAATCACAGCGCAGCCCTTGGGTTTGAGAACTGAGATCGCGGTCTTATTCTCGAAAGCTCCGATCGCTCGCATCAGAGTGCTGTTTCCAACGGCAACGCTTTTCCCTTCCACGATGCCGCGCACGCCTTGGCCCGGCGTGGATTGAAAATTGACGGGCTCGCTCAAACTCAACTTCTCTTCATTCGCCTTCAGCACAATCGCGGCGCCCAGCGGATGCTCGCTGGCGCGCTCCAGGCTTGCCGCCAAGCGCAGAATCTCGTTGCCCGAAATGGGTGGTGAAATCTCCGCGGGCGAAATCGCTACCACTTTCGGTTTTCCCTCGGTCAGGGTGCCGGTCTTATCGAAGACGATGGTGTCCACTTTTTCCAGCGTCTCCAGCGCCTCGGCATTCTTGATGAGAACGCCCGCATGCGCGCCGCGTCCGGTGCCTACCATGATCGCCATCGGCGTTGCGAGGCCGAGCGCGCACGGACACGCGATGATCAGCACGGCCACGGCGTTCACGATGGCATGCGCGAAACGCGGCTCCGGGCCGGCGCTCACCCACACGATGAACGTCACTACCGCAATCGCGATCACGGCCGGAACAAACCAGCCGGCAACTTTATCCGCCAGCCTTTGGATGGGGGCGCGGGTGCGCTGCGCCTGGCTTACCATCTGCACGATTTGTGCCAGCATCGTCTCGCTGCCGACACGCTCGGCGCGCATCACTAGAGATCCGTTGCCGTTCACGGTGGCGCCGATCACGTGCGAAACCGCCGTTTTCTGCACGGGAACGGATTCGCCCGTGATCATGGATTCGTCCACTGCGCTCGAGCCATCGAGGACCACGCCATCGACCGGAATCTTTTCTCCCGGACGCACGCGCAGGCGATCTCCTGGCTTCACCTCTTCGAGCGGAATGTCGCGCTCACTTTCAGAGCCGTCTTCGCTACCATTCTCGCTGGCATCATTGCTCATGAGGCGCGCCATCTTCGGGCTTAGATCGAGCAGCCCGCGGATTGCGCTCGACGTCTGGCTGCGGGCGCGCAGTTCCAGCACCTGCCCCAGTAATACGAGCGTGACGATCGCCGCTGCCGCTTCAAAGTAAACATCCGGGCGGTCGCCCATGCTACGGAAGGACGCAGGAAATATCCACGGGAACAACGTTGCTACCACGCTGTAGAGGTACGCAACGCCGGTGCCCATCGCAATCAGCGTGAACATGTTGGTGCTGCGATTTACCAGCGACGCCCAGCCGCGCTGGAAGAAGGGCCAGCCACACCAGAGCACGACAGGCGTGGCGAGCAGCAGCTCAAGCCACGGCAAACCCCAGTTCCACGGCGATGCCATGAACGCGTGCGGCCACAACATGCTGCCCATGGCAATCGCCAGGAGCGGCGCTGTGAGCGTGAGGCTGATCCAAAACCGTCGCGTCATGTCGCGCAGTTCGGGATTGTCTTCTTCTACGGTCACTGTGCGCGGCTCCAGTGCCATTCCGCAAATCGGACAACTCCCCGGCTCGGCTCGCACGATCTCGGGATGCATCGGGCAGGTGTACTCGCGCTTGGTCGCGGGGAGCGCGGGGGACTCGGGCTCGAGCGCCATTCCACACTTGGGACAGGGGCCTGGCCCGGTCTGCCGCACCTCGGGGCACATGGGACAAACGTAGGTCGGACAAACATGGGCCCGCGTGTCTTTTAGGGACTTGGCCGCCAACGGAGCAATAGGAGGCGTGGCCGGTTTGGTCATAGCCGGCATGATCGGCGATGGCATGATCGTTTTCGGAGAGCTGGTCGCAGCACCGAGAGACACCAGTCCCGACGTCATCGTCGTTGTCGTTGTCATTGTCATTGGCATTGGCTTGGGCGGGGACGACAGAACCTTCACGGGATTCGCCTGGAACTTGGCGAGGCAACTGCCGCAGCAGAAGAAATACTCTTTGTCGTTGTGCAGCGTCTTGAAGCGAGCAGTTGCGGGATTCACATCCATCCCGCAGACGGGGTCTTTGGCTTTGGCGGCGGACGGCGCAGGGTTGAGAGGGTCCATAGATTTAGTTGCCAGCAATCCGTGGTGCAACTTGAATTCCGAGAAACAGCACCTAAAGGCGCATTTTATTGAGGGCGTTTCGGCACGCCTGAAGGCGTGCCCTGATACGAACCACATTTGCACCACAAACGGCCAGATCGCGCTTGGCGGAATCCAGCCATTATTAGATACTCAAAGAGTAAACCTCGAACCTTATTAATCCTTGGGAGAAATGAAATGACGTACCTCGAAGTCGTCTACCGCTACCAGACTCCGCCCGGAGAAGCTGAGTTGCGGGCCATTGACAGTGTCCGCGAGGTCTATGGCATCCAGCGCATCCAGTTCAACGAGAAAGAGCGGACGGTGCGGGTGCGGTTCGACGCCTCGCGATTGAAGGGCGACGCGGTCGCCAAGTTGCTGCGCCAGGCCGGTGTCGACGTGCAGGACCAACTGGTTCTCGCCTGAAGTTGAAGAGCTTGTCTTTCTAATAAGGGATCAAGCGGAGAACGGATCAAGCGGCACTCCGCCCGTTTCCCTGCAGTTTCCTCGACTTCCAGGAGGAAGCTTGGGGGAGGGCGGCCGGGAAACTGGGCGGAGTGCGCCTTGGCGACAAACGGGGAATTGCAAGGGGGCATTCGGAAAGACCTCTGGCCGAAGTGATTTCCCAAATGCCCCGTTGCGCGCCACTTCGTCTGGCCCAAGGAGAAGCATGTCGGGTACCATCGCTAACGCGTTGCCAACATGCATTTGTAGAACGCTGGGGCGAGTAGGTTTTGCGCTGGGGCGGAAACTTTTACTCAAATTTACAAATCAATTGCGCCAAGGCGGCCGATTTCCACAGCCGGCGCGGGATTTGGCGTGAAGCGGAAGGCGAATCCAACTCACCTCAGGGTTTTCCGGCGAGCGTATCCAGCGGCCGGGTTGGGCGAAACGATTCTGTTTCCGCTATAATTCAAAGACACAATTTCATCAGGATGCGCCCGTAGCTCAATTGGATAGAGTGCATGGCTACGAACCATGAGGTTGGGAGTTCGATTCTCTCCGGGCGCACCATCTTTTCAAAGACTTACAGCCGATGCGGTTCCCACCTTCAATTTGCTGTAGTGAAAATTGTAGTGACCGGCCAGCATGGTGTCCACTCTTCTAGGGGATCACGCCTAAGACTGACTTGGCCCTGATCTCCCAAATGACGCGTCCGAGGAGGTTCATCTCCGACAGCACATTCCATCCTTCGATCACCGTACGCTTCAGCTCATCATCCGCCGGATACAGGGTCGCCGCCACCTCGCACTTGCCCTGGATAACCGAGAGGGCGCTGTGCAGCAACGCGGGGTCCACAACTTCCTTCTCGAAAACGTCTTGTCGTTGATGGTCCGAGAGGAGCGACCTCTGAGGAGACCTTTCCCAAAACGCATTCTTCAACATCCACGCTTGGGCGGAGCCGTGAGCGAAACCACAGAGGCGTCGATACTTGGGATAGAGCCGCATCAGCATCCGTTTCTGTTCAGGGTCAGTGACCCTCTCGATTACCCTCATGGGTGTCGGGAAGGGTTTGATCTTGGCCTCGTTCATACCAACTGGCATCGGAGTGCCGAGTTCTTCAAATTCAACTGTGGCCTTCTCATCATTCGTCACACCAGCACCTTGTCGGAGCATCTCAAGCGTTCTTGGCCCACTCTGGCTGAGATACTCGTCGAACCGCTTCAGACCTTTGCACTCCTCGCGTACAAGGAGGAACCGAACATAGTTGTCCCTCCAGAAGCTCTTGACGTAGATGTCGACGAAGCTGGGATCTTGCACCATGAGGCAGACAGAGTAGAGTGCCTCCAGTTGTAGCCTGGCCAACGCTAATGCATCCACGCACGCGGGCGTTTTTGTTCCCTGGGTTAGGAGATTCCGGATAGTGACGTGAGTGAATCCCATCGCCTCGAACATCCAACTCATGTGAACCGTTTGAAGCTCGGAGTCCCTACGACTGGATTGTAGATCGCTCACGGCCAACGTATTGCACCGAATGTTTGGAGAGATCCTGCAGGTTACGCCGAAGGCGTGAAGCAATCCTATCGAAAAGACTACTGGGAGATGCAGCCCAACTACTGTGAACTTTGGTGCGAAAAAGACGCCATCATCGGCAGCATTCAAGATTTGACGGATCAGCTTGGGCTCACCGTTCGCGTGGGTCGCGGCTCCCCATCGGCTACGCGGATCAACAACATCGCGAAGCACTTGAACAGCGTCAACAAGGCAAATAAGACAGTGTTCTACCTGGGCGACCATGATCCATCGGGTCAAGACATTCAGAGAGCCGCACACGTTCGAGTACAGCAGCGAGCCCGCGAATTATGGTTATCCGACCGGGATTCTTTCCCGGAAGAGGATGACCTGACCCCGTGGTTCGACGTCGAGCGAATTGCGATCCACCCGGCGGACATCAAGAAACTCACTCTGCCTCCGCTACGCATACGGACGAAGGAAGACGGAGAGTATGCGGATCCTCGCGCCAACAACTTTGTGAAAAAGCACGGCAAGCAATGCGTTGAACTTGACGCCCTACCGCCAACCGAACTGCGTCGTCGCATCCAGAAAGCCGTTGAGTCGAAATTAGACATAGCACTCTGGAATCGAGCGGTTGCGATTGAGGAAGTCGAACTACGCTCCATCGTGGAGACGGTCAGCCGATGGCCAGGGCTGAAGGCGCCGGCATCTGGGGAGACTTCGCCCAATAGCAGTAGTTCAAATTTGAAGGGTGGATGAGCGGATCAGCGGAGCTTCACGAGTTTAGTCATGCCAAAGGCAAAGGCTTTAGTAGATCACGATCAATCAAGCTCCGGAAATAACCACCGACGGCCAGAGCGAATGCACGGTCGCGAATCAGAACACCGAGCTCGATATTTCTGTCCAAGGCAGCCTCGGTAAGCAGCACAGCTCACAGGAACGCCAGCAGTGTACGGAGAAATGTCGGAGAAGTGGAGAGAAGTGCGCTTCTTGAGCACGGTTGTCTGGGCGGCCCGTCAGTGACCACAACCGCGTTTATCGGTACTAATCCGCGAGGCACTACTTCCGGCTTGCCTGCCATCCGGGCACCACGTTGCCTAGGCCACAGATCACCAACCCGAAATCTATATTACGCTGCAATGTGACCATGGGCACAGACAATTCACCTTGGATTGCTATCAATTAGATTGGTCGTAGACCAAAATCTTGCGTGAGCGAGAGACGGAAAACTGCGGGTCTTTAGCTTGCAGTAGTTTGGGCCCCGCGTACGGTGCAAACTAGCCGAGTTGGCCGCATACGGCGATCGCAAAACCCGAATGTTGTGACTCGGTTTTTGCTTTTGCGAAGGGATACGAGAAAGGAGTCGTGTCGGCGAATGGATTCTTATCTTCATCCTGTGCCGACAGCGATTGCACCGTGTTGATCAGGGGCGGAAACGGGCGCGGGCAAGGAACTGGTTTCCCGCAGCAATCCACAATCTGAACTTGTAATAGACACCGATATCGCAGCGATCTGTATTACCGGCTGACTGGCGGAACTTCGGTTCGGGAGGGTGGAACGTTGCAGCTGGAGAGATTGAATTCCTTCATATTGGCTGACACCGAAAAATGTGTTGGCTGCCGCACTTGCGAGATTGCCTGCGCGCTTGCCCACATGGCAATTCCTCCCGAAGTTGCAGGAGAGTTGAACGCCAGGCTCACTCCCAGGCTTTTTGTTGTAAGCGCAAGCGAGGTTACGGCCCCGGTCATGTGCCGGCATTGCGAGGACGCGCCCTGCGCAAATGTCTGCAAGATGTCGGCGATCTCGCGGGCGGACGGCAAGGTCCTGGTCAACACCGAGCGCTGCGTGGGCTGTCATCTCTGCCTGATGGCCTGTCCGTTTGGGGCCATCGAATTTGCCCCGCTAAGCCCTGATGCCTCACCCATCTATCCGATGGCAGCAAAATCCAGCGGCGAAAAAAACAAAACAACCATGTACCGGGCCAACAAGTGCGACCTGTGCAACGATCGCGCAAATGGGCCAGCCTGTATCGCCAACTGCCCCGAAACTGCTTTAGTGCTGGTGAATGCGGTGGCGGCGACACGACGCCGCCGGAACGAGGCCGCGCTTGACCTGTTGGCAGAGCAGAACGCGGTTTGGGTGTAGATCGAGGAAGTGACGATGAACACCGGCGGGTTCATCCAGATCGATCAGGAGTTGTGCACCGGTTGCCGACACTGTGCCGGCAACTGCCCGGTGCAAGCCATTTCGGGCGAGACCAAGAATCCGCAATCGGTCAGCGCCGACCGCTGTGTAGCGTGCGGACAGTGCGTGCAGATCTGCACCGCGTTCGATTCGATCTTCGACGAGCGCTGGGGAAGACGCACGGAGCGGCTGCACGAACGCGAAATGCCGCAGTCGGTGATGGAGCCTTTGTTCGCGGCGCATGACTGCAACTTCCTTCCTGAAATCAAAGCGGCGCTGATCGAACGGAATTTGCGGACCGTGGTGCACTGTGACGCTTCCGTCATTGGACCCCTGGCGGAGGAGTTCGGGCTGCGCACCGGAAGCATCAAGCCGGGACAAGTGGTCGCCGCGCTGCGCAAGCTGGGCTTCCACCGGGTGTACAGCAATACCTTCTCGGTGGGAATTGCCATCCTGGAGCAAGCCAGGGAAATCGCCGAACGAGTGCGGAAGGGCGGGAATCTTCCGGTCATCAACTCCTCTTGTCCGGCGGCCGTGCGCTTTATCGAGCAGTCCTTCCCGGAGTTGATTCACTTCCTGTCGGGCTGCCGTTCACCGCGGCAGATTGCGGGCAGCCTGACCAAGGCCTATCTGGCGCAGCAATTCAAGACGGATCCGGCCTATCTGTTCAATGTTTCTCTGGCGTCGTGCACGGCGCACAAATTGGAAGCTACGCGGAGCGAGTTGCGGGTGGGAGAGCATCGCGACATCGACGCCGTGCTTACAGGGCGCGAACTGGCTTGGATGCTGAAGCATGAAGGCTTCGAGCCTTCGCTGCTCGAGGAATCAGAGTTCGACCAGGAGCTGCCGCCGATTGATGAGCTACGGAAGGTCTTCTGCCATATCGGTGACGTTGCCCAGGCAGTTCTGGAAACAACGGGGGAACTGTTGGGCGTGGACCAGGCAGCGATCGAGTGCAGCGCAGCCGATGGCGGGGGAGCGTGTTTCCCCAAAGTTCGGATCGGCGATCAAGAGTATGGGGCGGCATCGGCTTCGGGGCTGCAAAACGCGGCGCCTTTTCTGGAAGCGGTGCGAAAAGGCGAAAGCCCGTTCCACTATTTGGAGCTTATGGCATGTCCTCAGGGCTGTGTCAGCGGTGGAGGGCAGCCCAAAGTTCTTTTGCCGGAACGTAGAAATCCGATTTATGCCACGCGGGCGAAGTTGAAGGCGCTCGCGCCGGCAAAGCCGGGAGCAAGGCTTTCCACGAATGCCGCCATCCGCCATCTCTATGACGACTTTTTCGGCAAAGCGTGGGGAGACAAGTCAAACCATGTTCTGCAGACGCGATATGTCGAGAGGTCCTTTGAGGTGCAACCGGTTCAGGCCAGCAGTTCGTAACCACCCTGGCCGAAGGGAGTAATGCGTTTTCGACTTACAAATTCCTGGTCCTTCGAGGTGAGGCAATGAGCTATTTATCTCCAAAAGAAGTTGCTGCGAGTGCGGTGGAAATCGAGTGCAGTAAGGCCAATCTCAGCATAAGCAAGATGATTGTTCTTGGATTTCTGGCGGGCGCGTTCATCGCGTTCGGAGCAGAAACAGCCACCTTGGTCGCCCATGACATTCCGGGAATGGGCTTGGGGCGGCTGGTGAGCGGCATGGTGTTTTCGGCGGGCCTGATGATGGTTGTCATCGCCGGCGCGGAACTGTTTACCGGAAATGTGCTGATGTTCCTGGACGTGTTGGATGGCGAGGTCACAGTCACCAAACTGTTGCGCAGTTGGTTCTGGGTGTACTTCGCAAACTTTGCCGGTTCGCTGGCGGTTGCCTATCTGATGTATCTCTCCGGGCTGTGGGCACTCGACAACAACCTGGTGGGCGCCTCTGCGATTAAGATCGCGCTCGGCAAATGCGGACTCTCTTTCACGTCTGCGCTTGTTCGCGGCATTTTCTGCAACTGGCTGGTCTGCCTGGCGATATGGATGGCGTGGGCCAGCAAAGACATTGTCGGCAAGATCTTCGGAATTTTCTTCCCCATCACGCTCTTCGTCGCCAGCAACTTCGAGCACAGCATTGCCAACATGTATTACATCCCCGCCGGAATTCTGGCGAAGGCGAACCCGGGAGCAGTCGAGGCGAGCCATGTCGCCGACAAACTATGGATGCTCAACTGGCACACCTTCCTGGTCAACAACCTGGTTCCGGTGACGATTGGCAACATTCTCGGCGCGGCAGTATTTGTCGCGGCTTTCTATTGGTTTACCTATGTGCGCGGCAGCCATATTCAGGCCGCGGCCGCGGCGCCTGCCCCGGATGCAACCTCGCTGAGGGAGGCGTTGGTACGCCGCGCGTTCGCCGAGAACTGCCCGGCGTTCCAGTCCTGTCCAGCCGTGGCGGGCGCGGAGAAAAAGCTGGAGAAACCGGACGTGGTTGGAACTGGCAGGTAGCACAGCAAAGAGAGTTCGGGGCGGCTTTGCGGCCGCCCCGCAACGGAGCGGGCACATGGGAGTCTTGCTCATAACACCGGAGAGATGCACGAACTGTCAGGCCTGCGAACTGGCGTGCTCTTTCGCGCACGAAGAGGAATTCAATCCGGCGCGTGCGCGGCTGTCGGTCATGTTCTGGGATCGCGAAGCGCATTCGGTCCCGGTCATGTGCCTGCAGTGCGAAGAGGCGGCCTGCGTGGCAGCCTGTCCGGCGCAGGCGATCAGCGAGGACGCGCGGACCGGAGCGCGCCTGGTGAACCACACCCGGTGCATTCAGTGCCAGACCTGTATGAACGTGTGTCCTTTCGGGTGCACCTGGTACGACACCCAGGGCCGGAAGATTCTGAAGTGCGATCTGTGCGACGGAGACCCGCAGTGCGCGCAGGTTTGCCCGTCAGGGGCGATCACCAGCGTCGATCGCACCTCGGTAAACGTTTCGCGGCGCAAGCAGGCAGCGTCGAAGCTGAAAGCAATCATGAGTCGGGGAATATGGCCATGACGTTTGGCTGGCGCGGACAATTTCTTCGAGTGAACCTGACGAGCGGAGAGCTCGGCACCGAATTGCTCCTTCCGGAAGAGATCAAGGATTCCATTGGGGCGCATGGTCTCGCCCTTTATCTCTACAACAAGGAAGTCCCTGCCGAAGTCGAGCCGGGATCTGCCGAGAACGCCCTGATCCTGGCGACTTCGCCGCTGACTGGAACGCTGCTCCCCAACGGCGGCCACTATAGCGTTGTAACCCGCGCCACGCGAGGCGCGGGCCTGAGCTGTGCCAACCTCGGCGGCGCCTGGGGACCCGAACTGAAGTATGCGGGATTCGACGCCATTGTCGTGCAGGGCAAGTCGCCCCGGCCGGTTTATCTCTGGATCAGCGACGGCGCGGCCGAACTGCGAGACGCCAGCCACCTGTGGGGCAAGAACGTGCGGGAGTGCGGCGATCTGCTGCGCGCGGAAACCGACAAGAAGGCGCACGTGTGCTGCATTGGTCCGGCGGGCGAAAATCGGCTGGGCGTGGCGGCGATCGTCAGCGATGCGAAGTTCGCTTCCGGCGCGAAGGGCGTGGCCGCGATCGGTGGCGAAAAAAAACTGAAGGCGATCGTAGTCCGCGGAACCAAGGGGATACGCCTGGCCCGTGCGGGCGAGTTCATGGCAACCACCCGGAGGCTGCGCCACGACTCGGCTGCCACGCTTCTGCGCGGCAAGGGAAGCAGGCTGCAAGGCCCGGTGCTGCTGGTGACCTCGGTCGCCGAGGACATCGAGGCGTTGACCAGCGACGGCGTGCGCCCGAGGAGTTGTTTCGGATGCACAGCCGCCTTCTCCTCGTTCGTGGATGACTTGACCGGCGAGACCATCGCCAGATTCCACAATGAAAGCCTGCCCCAGGTTGACGCCGCGCAATTGCGGGAACATCGTGCGTTTGTCGATCTCGGCCTCGACTATGTGTCGGCCAAGGCGTTGCTTGCCTCGGGCAAATGCGACGGCATGCAGGACGGGATGCAAGACCCGGTGGAACTGGCGGCCAAGCTGGCGCGCGGCGAGCTTGGCGAAAACACGGGGGCAGATGTGAACCCGGGGGAAGTCGGCAATAGCGGCTGTGTGGTCGGCGGCTATGTTCTGGTTGCAGCGATCGCGACCGCCGGGCTGGGAGATGATTCAGGCGTGGATGCGTCCATGTTTGCTGCGGCGGAGTCGGCGGGGTGCTGTCCCTTCGCGGCGGCCTTGATGAAGGCTCCGGAGATTGCATCTCTGTTGAGCTCGGCAACCGGAATGGACTATTCGCCGGAAGATGTTTTGCGGGCCGGAAGGCGGATCGCCACGGCGGCTGGAAAGTGAGAGTAGATGATGCCAGCGACGGTCACTGAACCGCCAAATTCGCAGCGCAGTGCTCCCACGATGCCGCCACGGCGCGAGAATCTGCCGCCAGTTCCACCATCGACCGGAGGCAACGGACTGTTCTTGCTCGCGTTGTTGCTCTCGGCGCTTGCCATGTGCGGCTCGCTGGGGATTGTGATCCGCAGCCGCGGCGCGATTCTGGCCATCGATATCGGCAGCCTGCCCTGGCTTCCGTCGAAGGAACCCCTATTCGGAGTGCGCATTGACGCGCTGAGCTGCCTGATGCTGCTGGCCGTGACGATCTGCGGCTTCCTCATCATTCTGTACTCTGGCGCCTACATGAGCCGCGGCAATCGCGAGCACCCCTCCGACAAAGGACAAGGCCGCTATTACTTCTTCATGGTGCTGTTTGTCGCTGCCATGATCGGCCTTGTCTGCTCGCCGAATCTCTTCCAACTTTTCATCTTCTGGGAGCTGACCACACTCTGCTCCTGGGGGCTGATCTCGTTTTACGGAGACCAAACGGCGCTGCTTGCCGGCTACAAGGCCCTCCTCATGACGTACGCGGCGGGGATGTTTCTATTGGCCGGAGTCACCCTGGTCTACATCAATACCGGTTCCTTTGCCTTCAGCGCCATTAACCTGCTGGCGCCCTCCACCAAGTCCCTCGTGATCGTCTTCCTGGCGATTGCGGCCTTTGGCAAGGCCGCGCAATTCCCATTTCAGACGTGGCTGCCGAGCGCGATGACGGCGCCGACGCCGGCCACGGCGTATCTGCACGCCGCAGCCATGGTGAAGGCGGGCGTTTACCTGATGGCGCGACTGGTGCTGACGGCGACGGTGTTTCCGCCGAAGCTGGCACTGCTGTTCAGCGCCATGGCGATCGTCACCATGTACATCGGCGTACTGCAGTATGCGGTGCAGGACGATCTGAAGCGGCTGCTGGCCTACTCCACCATCGCGAACCTTGGCTACATGATGCTGGGACTCGCCATGGGCGCCTTGGGTTCGCCGATTGCCTTGCGTGGCGGCCTGCTTCACCTGATCGGCCACGCCTTCACCAAGAGCCTCTTGTTCCTGGCCGTGGGCGCGGTTTCCTACGCCACCGGCACGCGGAGCATCGCCCATCTCAGCGGTCTGGGTAAACGGATGCCGGTGACGGCCTTGGCCTTCGTCATTGGCGCCATGGCAATCAGCGGCGTGCCTCCGTTTAATCTCTTTTGGAGCAAGTTCCTGATTGTCGCCGGCGCCATCCAGTTGAACACCGCTTGGGGAGTGGTTTTGGCAGTGCTGGTGCTGGCAGAGAGCGTCATCGGCTTTGCGTGCTTCCTGCGAGTGGTCCACAAGGTCTTCCTGGGGCCCGTTTCCGAGGCCGCCGATGCGGCACAGGATCCCCCGGCTGGCATGTTGACTGCTCTCATTGTGCTCATGGCGTTGGCGCTATTCTCCACGCTTTTTGCGCTGCCGCTGATCGGCAGGATCGTGCACGGGTGAGTTGAGATGAATGCAGCTGAAATCTTCATCGTTGTGATGTCGCTGCTGGGAGTGACCAGCTTGCAGTCACTGTTGTGCGGCTCGCAGCGGATCCTGGCCGGAGTGCTCAACTTCATTGGGATCCTTCTCGCCAGCGTGGGAATGCTGTTCCTGGCGGTTCGCGCGCTGATGGGCGGCCCGGTGCAATTCTCCTTCGGAACGGTGCGCGTACTCGGGCTGAATTCGCAGCTTGCCTTCTCCATCGATGCGCTGGGCGCGGTGTTCCTTGTCATCATCACGGTTCTCTCCACCGCTTCCTCGCTCTATAGCATCCGCTATCTGACGCATTACACGCACGAAGATCCGCGGCGCTACTACTTCCCGTTCCCCTTGTTCGTGGCGGGAATGCTGGCGGTGGTCGCCTGCTCCGACTGGTTCTGGTTTCTGGTCTTCTGGGAGGTGATGACGCTGGCCTCTTACTTCCTGGTGATGTTTGAGAACGTAGAGCAGGAGAACTTGTCCGCGGGATTCATCTATTTCTTCATGACGCAGATGACCTCGATGGGATTGATGCTCGGCGTGATTCTCGTCGGCCACTGGACAGGTTCCACATCGTTCACCGCCATGCCCGGACTATTCCACAGCCTGGCGCTGAACAGCCCCCTCGAGCTCAACCTGCTGCTGTTCCTCTTCTTCATTGCTTTCGCCACCAAGGCGGGCATGTACCCCTTGGGAGTCTGGCTGCCTCTGGCGCACCCGGCGGCGCCAGCCAGCGTAAGCGCGCTGCTTTCCGGCGTGATGATCAAGCTGGGTGTTTATGGCCTGCTGCGGATTTTTGTGTGGCAACTGCCCATGGGTTCGTCGATGAAGCATTGGGGCGTGCTGATTGCAACCTTCGGCGTGATTTCCATGCTGATGGGAACGCTGCGCGCGCTCGGCGAACATGACTGCAAACGGCTGCTGGCACAGCACAGCATCGGGCAGATGGGGTACATGCTGCTGGGCCTCGGACTGGGCATGGCCTTGATGCAGAGCAACCCGCTGTTCGCGATTGTGGCGCTTGTCGGATGTCTCTATCACGTCATCAACCACGCCTGCTTCAAGTCGCTGCTGTTCTTCAACTCCGGCGCAATTTTGTATCGCACCGGCACGCGCGATCTGGACAGCCTGGGCGGACTGGTGAAAATGATGCCGGTCTCCGCCGCGTGCGCGATCGTGGGTTCGCTATCCATTGCCGGCACGCCACCGTTCAATGGATTCGCCAGCAAATGGCTGCTCTATCAGAGCGCGATCTTTGGCAATCTCAAGATGCCGCTCTATCTCTTTTACGGTGTGATTGCAATCTTCATTGGCACGGTCACGCTGGCATCATTCGTCAAGTATCTCGGAACCGCGTACCTGGGCACGTTGCCGGACCGATTTGCGAACCAGCCGAAAGGCTGTCCGTTTTCGATGGAATCTGTCGAGTCCTTGCTGGCTGCGGCCTGCTTGCTCCTTGGATTGGCTCCCGGCGCGGTCGTGGCAGTGTTGCTGAATGCGCTGCGCCCGGCGGTGGAAGCCGCGGACTTGACCTCGACCGCGGGCGCACTGACGGCGCTCCCGTGGGCCGGAATCTCTCTGCAATGGAACGGAAGAACATCAGCGGCCGTGATGCCGGCGATCGTGCTTTGTGGACTGGCCCTCTGCGTTGGGATTGTCTACTGGATGCATAACGCAGTCAGCGTCTCCAGCCGCCGCGCCGAGATCTGGAATTGCGGCGAACTGGTCGCCGACGAACGCATACGCTATCGCGCTAGCAGTTTCTATCAACCGTTCAAAAAGATGTTCAGTCCCGTTTATCGCCAGGTCAAGCTGCCCTCGATTTCGGTGCCCAGCGCGCTGATTCGCGTCTTCGACTTCGACCGTTGGATCTACTATCCCGTCTCCGCCGCGTTCTCGCGCCTGAGCGCCGGATGCAGCCGCTTACATAGCGGCGTTCCTCAGATGTATCTGCTGTGGCAGGCGTTGGGCTGCGCGCTTTCGATTGGGCTCGTGTTCTGGCTGATGGGGGGAGTGAAATGACAACCGCAGAGAATGTGCTTTCCGGGATCCAGGAGAAGTTCCCCGCGACGTTGCTCAAGGCGCAGCAGCCGCAGACCGACCGGCTCTACCTGACGGTGAAGCGGGAAGAGATCCGGCCTCTGACGGATTACCTGTTCAACACGCTGCATGCCCGGCTGATCATGTCGGTGGGCACGGATAAGACGCCGATCGATGGGAACTATGAAGTAAGTTACATCTACTCGCTCGATTCCCGGAATCTCATCCTCCTTGTAAAGGAACTGGTGCCGCCGAACGATCCGCAGGTGCCTTCGGTGACCAACATTATCCCGGGGGCCAACTGGCACGAGCGCGAGGTCTATGACCTTCTTGGAATCAAGGCCGAAGGTCATCCCGATCCCCGCCGCCTGGTGGTCTCCGACGATTGGCCCGAAGACGTGTATCCGCTGCGCAAGGACGTTCCCTACAACTTCAGGCCTCCCATTGTTCGAGAAGTCAAGCCTCCACTGCGCGAGCCCAACGAGAATGAGAAAAAGGCGACCATCCTGAGCGTTGGCCCGTTCTTCCCAACGCTGGAGGAGCCTGCCTATTTTCGCCTGTTTGTGGAGGGAGAACAGATTGTCGGGAGCGATTATCGTGGCTTCTTCGCGCATCGCGGAATCGAAAAGCTGACCGATACGGTACTCGACTACAACCAGATTCCGTTCATGGCGGAGCGCATCTGTGGCATCTGTGGCTTCGTGCACAGTGCTTGCTACTGCATGGCCGTGGAACAGGCGGCCGGCATCGAGGTTCCCCCGCGTGCCCAATACATTCGCAGCATCATGATGGAACTGGAGCGCGTCCACAGCCATCTGCTCTGGCTGGGCCTGGCAGGTCACTATCTGGGCTTTGACACCGTGCTCATGCAAGCTTGGCGCATCCGCGAGCCCGTCATGTGGCTGGTGGAGGCGATTACCGGAAATCGCAAGACCTATGGTCTGAACCTGCCGGGAGGCGTACGCCGCGACCTCACTCCGGAGCTGTGCGACCAGATCCTTCAGACCATCGAGAAGATGGAGAAAGAGACGCGCGAACTGGTGGGCGCGGCGGTGGAGGACCACACGCTGAAGATGCGGCTGGAAAATGTCGGCCGGCTCTCTCCGGAAGATGCGCGCAAGATCTGCGTCGTCGGCCCCACCGCGCGTGCCAGTGGAGTGGACATCGATACCCGCAAGGATCATCCCTATTGCGCGTTCCCCGAAGTAAAGTTCAAATCGGCGCTGCAGCAGAGCTGCGACATCTGGGCGCGGACCTTGATCCGCGCCGAAGAAACCTTCACATCGTTCGATCTCATTCGGCAGCTGATCGCCAAGCTGCCTCCGGGTGAGTTGATGGCAAATGTCGGCAACATTCCGCCGTGGCGCGAGGGTATCGGCATCGCCGAAGCTCCACGCGGAGAGGTCGCGCACTACATCCTGACCGGACTTGACAACCGGCCATATCGCTGGCGGGTGCGCGCGGCAACCTACCCGCAACTGCAGGCCGTGCCGCGGATGCTGGAAGGGATGCAGGTGGCCGACTTTCCGATCATTGTCGGCAGCATCGATCCCTGCTTTTCATGCACCGAGCGGGTCGTCACCGTGGATCGCGCTACGAAGACGCCCCGGATCTACACCAAGAAGGACCTGTTGGCAATGAGCCGGCAGAGAACCCAGGCACTGAGGTAGAGGTCTCATGCAAAACCTCGCGGTGGGAGTGTTCAACATACTGTTTGTGCTGCTGGCAGCGCCGCTTTTGGATGGCGTGATGCGCCAGGTAAAGGCGCGCATTCATTCACGCCAGGGTCCGTCGATCCTGCAGACATACTTCGATCTCGGCAAGCTGATGGTCAAGGAGGATCAGCGCGCGGTGAACAACACCATCTTCAGCCTTGCGCCGATTGTGGGCTTCGCCGCAGTGTTGCTGGCTGCTTTGTTCATCCCGATGGGCGGTGTGGTTCCTCTCGGCTTCGCCGGCGATGCGCTCGTCCTCTTGTATGTGCTGACCATGGGACCAATCTGCCTCTGCCTGGGAGGAATGGCCTCCGGCAGTCCCTATGCGTACGTCGGCGTGAACCGCGAAATCATGATGCTGATGCTGGTGGAGCCGGTGATCGCGATCTCGCTGATCGCCTCGGCCGTCAAGGCGCATTCGCTGATGCTGTCCGACTGCGTTCGGCAGTCGCTGACTGGAACTCCTTCTTCTTCTCTGTTGATCTGTGCCGTGGCGTTCTTCCTGGCGCTCCAGCCGGAGATGGCGAAGATTCCGTTTGATTTGTCGGAAGCCGAACAGGAAATCATGGAAGGACCACTCGTCGAGTACTCGGGACGCAAGCTAGCCCTGCTGAAGTGGTCGTTCTACTGTAAGCAGATCGTGTTACTTACCTTGTTCGTGGAGTGGTTCGTGCCCTGGCCGGCGGTCGGCAGCCTCCCGCTCCGCATCGTGTTGACGCTGGTGAAAGTGCTCTTCGGAGCGGTCCTGGTGGAAGTCATTGCGCAGGTCTTCCCGCGTTTGAAGATCGCGCAGAGCATGCGGTATTTCGTTTCCGTGATCGCATTTGCGCTGACCGGCCTGATGCTGGCCGTGATCGGACTATGAGAGGTGAAGGAGCGGTTAGAGGAGAGGTTGGAGAAATGATTAGCAAGATCAAAGAAGCCCTGATCTGCCTGCGCGCCGGCCGGGTCACATTCCGCTATCCGTTGGCGCCGATGCCTGCGCCCAAACGGTTCCGCGGGCGCCCGACGATCGACGGCTCGAAATGCCTGGGCTGCGGCGCGTGCGCTTCCGTGTGCCCGCCACGGATGATTTCCATGCACGACGCAGATCGACGGCGAACCGTGGAGCTGAACTATTCGCGTTGCACCTATTGCGCGCGCTGCCAGGAGATTTGTCCGGTCGGCTCCATGACTTGCACCGAGGATTTTGAACTGGCGACCAAGGGCCGGGAGAACTATTCGGTCGCGGTCGAACTCGAGATGGTGCCTTGCCGCGACTGCGGCACGCCCTTCATGACCCAGCGCATGCTGAAGAAAATGATCGCTGAGTTCTGCCCGCCCTGGATGGAGAAAAGGCTACAGGCGCCGGAATGGTTCTGGCTCTGTCCGGACTGCCGCATCCAGAGCACCGGGCTGACCATGGAAAGGAATATCAGGAATGAGTAGCGATTTGATTATGTGCATCAGTCTGCTCATGATTGTGACTTCGTTTGTTGCCATGGAGTGGCGTAACTTGCCAGGGGCAATCTATACCTACCAGCTGCAATCGGTGCTTATCGCGCTCATCCTTGCTCTGTATGCCTACTCCCTGTCGAATTATTACCTGTACGTTTGGTGCGCCACCGTCTTGGCCAGCAAGGGAATCATCCTTCCGTGGTTACTGCGCCGCTATGTTGCAAAAGTCCATTCCGAGGAAGTTCCGCCGTTGCTGAGCGCCACGCCCTCGGTTTTGCTTGGGCTCCTGGCGGCTCTGCTCGCTTTCTGTTGGGTTTTTGTTCATTACGACAAACTGGTCATCTCTCCCAATCTGGCCGGCGAGCCATTCCGCATGAACCTCGCGGTCGCCGCGGCCATCCTGGTAACCGGTTTCTACACCCTGCTCACCCGAAGGGATGCGTTCAAGGTCGTGATTGGGCTTTGTCTCCTGGAGAACGCAGTGCATTTGAGCTTGGTAAGTCTAGCGCCGTTTATTCCTGACACAGCCCTGATCGGCGTAGTAACAGATGTAGTTATATCGGTGTGGATGTTGCTCTACATCGTGGCGGGAGTTTATCGGTCGCTCGGCTCCGTCGATACGTTTAGCCTGTCGAAGTTGCGCGGGTAAAGGAGTTAACGTGGCAGAATCATCGCTACTAATAGCGCTGTTCAGTGTACCCGCACTGGCGGCAATCGTGGAATATGTGTTGGGCAAAAAGAGCCCGGACTCGGCTGGCAGGGTCGCCATTCTGGGGGCAACGGCCACCTGCGGTCTGGCCATTGCGATTGCGAACCAGACTTTGCACGGCCTTCACCCCACTGCTCTCGGTCAGCAATTGTATGCCGACGGATTATCGGCTCTGCTGGCATTGATCGTTTCCGTCGTTGGTTTGATCACCACGATTTATGCCTACTCTTACCTGCGCCACGAAGTAGAGGAAGGGAAGATTTCCCGCGAACGGCTGCCGCTTTATTTCGTTCTCACGTTGGTGTTCATCAGCACCATGGCTGCGGTCACGGTAACCAATAACCTCATCATGATGTATGTGCTCGTCGAGGCCACTACACTGGCGTCCGCTTTGCTGGTTACTTACTACTGGCAGCCGGAATCGCTGGAAGCAGGGTATAAGTACCTGCTGTTGTGCTCGGTTGGAATTATTGTCGGCCTGCTCGGTTGCGTCGTCTTCTATTCCGCCGCTGTTCCCTTTGTCGGCGGCAGCAAAGCGATGTTGATCACGGAAGTGATGAAAGTTTCCTCGCGATTCCCGCCCGCTGTTTCCCTTATCGGAGGCGCGCTCATCATCATAGGTTTCGGTTCGAAGGCCGGGCTTGTCCCTTTCCACGCCTGGCTTCCTGATGCTCACTCCCAATCGCCGAGTCCGATGAGCGCTCTGCTCTCGGGCGTAACCATCAAGGTTGCCGTTTATGCAGTAGTAAGAATTGCCAGCATGGCGTCTCCGGCCCACAGCGTACTTGGCACATATTGTGTCGTGCTGGGGATAGTCACGATGCTGGTCGGAATTTTGTGCGCCTTCGCCCAGGCCGACCTCAAGCGTCTGTTGGCTTTTCATAGCGTAAGCCAGATGGGATACATAATCATGGGATTCGGGATTGGTTCCTATCTCGGAGTATATGGCGGCATCTATCACCTTCTGAACCACACCCTGTTTAAGTCCTTGCTCTTTCTCTGCAGCGGCGCCCTGTTGTACGCCCACGGCACCACCAACATCCACGAACTCTCCGGGAAGAAACATTCTCCGCTGGTGGCGATCTTGTTCTTCATCGGCGCTTTCGCCATGAGCGGCTTGCCGCCGCTCAATGGATTCTTCAGCAAATTTGCCATCTTTGTTGCCGCCGCTCAGGCGCATTTGTGGTGGGCGTTCGTGACCGCATTGTTTACCAGCTTCGCCACTATGGCCTGTTTGGTTAAGGCCGGTTACGAAATATTTCTTAGTCCCGCACCGGCGGCGGCTTCCGCGCCGGTTTTGGCTAAGACAACGTTTACGGTTTCTGCTCCGCCTTTCGGCTCGACGTCGGTTGCTGTCGCCGGTCGTACGGGAACCAAGGGTTGTCCTGGGGCCATGGCCGCGGCGATGGTGACTCTTGCGCTGCTGGTTCTTGCCAGCGGATTTAGTGGTGGTGTTCTAAACCGGCTAATCGATATGTCGGCCAAGGCTCTGCTGAATCGGTGAGGTGAACATAAGGCGATGTCAATCTACCAGTTTCTCTTGAAGCATTGTTTCCGACGGTCGCTCTGGGTCTATCACGCCAACGCAGGCGGGTGCAACGGTTGTGACATCGAAGAGATCGACGCCTTCACCCCGTACTATGACGCCGAGCGCTTTGGAATGAAGCTGGTCGCCTCGCCGCGGCACGCGGACGTGTTGCTGGTCTCCGGGCCTGTCACCCGCACCGCACTGCCGCGCCTGCGCCGCCTCTACGATGCCACGCCGGACCCGAAAGTCGTAATCGCCTGCGGCTCTTGTGCCGTGGGTGGAGGCATGTGGTTTGACTCCTATCACGTCATCGGCGGCGTGGACAAAGTAATACCCGTGGACTTCTATATCCCGGGCTGCCCGCCGCGACCGGAAGCTATTCTCTGGGGCGCCGCGGTCGCCATGGGATTGGTGCGCGAAAAGGTGAAGCCTTATCGCTATCGCCAGGAGGGCGAGCCCATTCCGGTACTGACGGCTCCTGAATCGGAAGAGCAATCGACGGTGACGACGGATTCACCCAGGTAGTTGTGAGGACTTATGCTGCGCGATGACCTGAAAGCACGGCTGCAGGGAACGGTTCTGGTGGTGGGAATCGGCAACACCCTGCGCGGCGATGACGGCTTTGGTCCCAGCATGATCGAGCGGCTGGAGGGAAAGGTGTCAGCCCGACTGCTGGATGTCGGCGAAGTGCCGGAAAGTTACCTCGGGCGGGTGCTTGAGCAAAAGGCGCGGACGATTCTTGTACTGGACGCGGCGGACATGGGTGAGGCGGCGGGCACGGTGGCGATCCTCGAGGCGGAGGACCTGGCCGAATGCAATGTATCGACTCACCAAATGCCGTTGGAACTCTTCTTCCGTTACCTGCGCGAGAACAGCCATGCGGATGTCTTTGCGCTCGGTGTGCAACCGAAACAGATTTCGCTGGGCAGCGAAATGAGTCCTGAGGTCGAAAGTACCGCCGCAATTTTGTCTGAAGTTCTAATTGAATTGTTGAGCGAAGCGCCGGCGCAACTCTCCGGCGCGAGCAGGCAGGTGAACTCATGAATACGTTTGTTATCGCAGATCCCAAAAGGTGCATTGGATGCCGCACCTGTGAGGTGGCTTGTGTCCTGGCGCACTCGAGCGGCGCGGGATTGCAGTCGATGTCGGCCGCACACTTCATCCCACGATTGAGGCTGATCCGAACCGCCAAGGTGAGCGTGCCCGTGCAGTGCCATCAGTGTGAAGACGCGCCTTGCGCCAAAGTGTGTTCGACCGGCGCCATCATGTTCAGCGCCAACTCGGTGCAGGTGAACCAGGAGCGCTGTGTGGGGTGCAAGAGCTGCATGATCGCCTGTCCCTATGGCGCCATGGAGATCGTTACCATGGAAAAGCTGGAGCTGGTTGAGCGCGGTAAAAGTGAGCGCATGGTTCGCGTGAAGACGGTGGAAGCGCAGAAGTGCGACCTTTGTGCTACCTATAACGAAGGTCCCGCCTGCATTCGCGTATGCCTGACCAAGGCGCTGCGGCTGGTAGATCAGAAAGTGATGTCGGTTGCGATGAAGAGCCGTCAAGAGAACGCCGCAATCGAGGCTGTGGGGATGACGACCTGACGGTTGGCGATTAGTGGGTGTTTGGAGAATGCGGTTAGTAATTCGTAAGTAAGAAGAGTTTGTGCAAGGAGAATCTATGGCTGAAACAGTTCTTACGGTGTGCCCATACTGTGGTGCGGGATGCACGCTCAATCTTATAGTGGAAAACGGTACCATCGTGCGTGCGGAGCCCGCTCCTGGACGTACCAACCAGAGCACCCTCTGCCTGAAGGGCCTATATGGTTGGGACTTCCTGAATGATACAAAGCGGCTAACCCCGCGATTGAGGAAACCATTGATCCGGCGCACCCGCGACGCGGAATTTGAGGAAGTGTCATGGTACGAAGCGATCGACTTCGCGTCCGCTCGTTTGCAGGAAATTAAGCACAAACATGGCGCGGACTCCATCATGCTTACGGGGTCGGCGCGTGGTCCGGGCAACGAAGCGAACTATGTTATGCAGAAGTTCGCGCGCGCGGTGATCGGCACCAACAACATCGATCACTGCGCACGGGTTTGACATGCCCCATCCGTGGCCGGTCTGGCCGCAACGCTGGGTAATGGGGCTATGAGTAACTCTATTCCTGAGATTGAGGATTCCAAGTGTCTCTTCATCTTCGGATATAACGCAGCGGACTCGCACCCCATTGTCGCGCGGCGCATCGTGGCGGCGAAAGAGAAGGGCGCGAAGGTCATAGTCGTCGATCCGCGATTCACCGAATCGGCGCGCATAGCTGACCTCTGGCTGCCCATCCGAAACGGGACGAACATGGCGCTGGTCAATGCCTTCGCATACGTCCTCATCGAGGAGCAGCTCTACAACAAGGATTACGTCAACAGCTTTACCGAAGGCTTCGAAGCCTATCGGGAAATTGTCGCCAAATATACTCCGGCCTACGCGGAAAAGATCACCGGAATTCCGGAGCAGCAGATCCGTGAGACGATGCGAACCTACGCGGCGGCGGAGAGCGCCTTCATTCTCTATGGCATGGGCGTGACCCACTATGGACAAGCCGTCGATGTCGTAAAAGGGCTTTCCGGCCTGGCCTTGCTAACCGGAAATTTTGGCCGTCCAAACGTCGGAATCGGCCCGGTGCGCGGACAGAATAACGTGCAGGGTGCTTGCGACCACGGCGCGCTTCCCAATGTCTTTCCCGGATATCAGAAGGTCACCGATCCCGAGATCCGCGCCAAGTTCGCCAAAGCTTGGGGAGTGCAGGAGCTTCCGGCGAAGCCGGGATATATGCTCACGGACGTTCCGCATCTGGTGAAGGAAGGCAAGCTGAGGGCGTTTTACATCTTCGGAGAAGATCCGGTGCAGACCGATCCGGATGCGAACAGCATGCGGGAAGCGCTGGCGCAGATGGAAATCGTGATTGTGCAGGACATCTTCATGAACAAAACAGCGCTCTGTGCCGATGTCATCTTCCCGGCCACATCCTGGGGTGAACACGACGGTACCTACTCGACCGCCGATCGCGGCTTCCAGCGCTTCCATAAGGCTGTGGAACCGAAAGGCGACGTCAAGCGAGATTGGGAGATCATTTCCCTGATGGCAACCGCCATGGGCTATCCCATGAAGTACCGCAACACGGAGGAGATCTGGGAGGAACTGCGCAATCTCTGCCCGATTTACTACGGCGTGACCTACGAGAAACTCGAGAGGATGGGGTCGGTTCAGTGGCCCTGCCCAACCCTGGATCATCCCGGCACACCCTATCTTTACGCCGGGAATAAGTTCGACACACAGAGCGGCAAAGGGCAGTTGTTTGCTGCCGAGTGGCGTCCGCCGCTGGAAAGCACCGACGAGCAATATCCCCTTGTCCTCTCCACGGTGCGTGAGGTCGGACATTATTCCTCACGCACGATGACGGGGAACTGCGCTGCTCTGCAGACACTCGCCGATGAGCCGGGGTATGTGCAAATCCATAGCGCCGACGCAAGTAAGTACGGCATCGAAGACGAACAGTTGCTCTGGATTTCATCTCGCCGCGGCAAGGTCATGACTCGGGCTCTGGTAACGGATCGTGTAAATCAAGGTGTGGTGTACATGACATATCAATGGTGGGTAGGAGCCTGCAATGAGCTCACGATTGATTATTGTGATCCAATCGCGAAAACCCCTGAATACAAGTATTGTGCCGTAAAAGTCGAGGCGATCAACGACCAGAGTTGGGCGGAGTCGAATCTGCAGGAGCAATACAGCGAGATCAAGGCAAAGCTACGTCATCCTGTCTCGTGAACAAATCATGTTTTCTCCGCCTGCTCCGCCCCCAACGGAGCAGGCGTGTTAACGTGCGAAACCCTTCCGTACGGCCGGGCTTTACGCTTTAAGTTCGTTCTCGAAGTCCTCCTTACCCGCAGCCGCCATTTGCTTCCGCCATTCCTTCGCTACGTCTTCGGGCACCATTCGATGGTTGGAAACGCCTTCGGGCGCGCAGAATCCGACTGGTCGATCAGAACACTAACACCTTCGTTGCTTCCTCTGTCCAAGTGCGAAGGTCGTCCAAGGTGCGGCGGTTGATGCCAGCGACGAGCGCGGCATCATCAATCCCACGCGCCTCCAAACAAGTGCGGCAGGCACCGATTGAGACACCTTGCGCAGCCAAAAGCCGCAGCATTTCCTCAGCGTTATAGGACGCATCTGCCGGGGATTGCATCCGCAATCCGCTGACCACCCCGTCGCCCAACAAGAAAATGGAGACTCCCATGGTTGCGCCCTTCGCCAGCGCGCCGGCCAAGCGGAGTGCGTTGTAGGTACGCTGACTTCCGTATGGTGAATCGTTCAGGACAAGTAGATATTCCATCATTCCTCCGATGCAGCGGTGGTCAGGGTCTTGCCGTGAAGTATACGAGAAGGAATTTCCTTTTTGACTTCGAAAACGGCAGCGATTATACCCTTGACGTATAGCAAAAAACAAAGTTCCATTTCAAAAACCACGGGGAGACGCTGGCCACGTTCCGGTTGGTCGCTAGCCTTGATCGGAAACGCCTCAGGCAGACTTTTGCGGCGGAGCGGGATCTCGATCCGAGGCGCTTTCGATAAGGAGACTAGGAGGAAGCCGCTGGCGTTTGCGGCGGACGCGGTGCGCTATGGGATTTGAATGCCGGTTGGCTGCCGAGTCGAGAAGCGGGTGAGCAGTGGCGGATGGGAAAGGCGGGGTGGAGATCGTTGAGAGCGGTGCACGTGACCGCAGGAGTGTGCGCTGATGGTTGACGCGGAAGCGGGTCGACAGGGAGAGAGCACAGGGATGCATCGGCGTGCCGGGGCACATCCACGGACCGCGCGTGATGAAAGCGCTACGAAGAATCGAAGTAGGAACATAGGAGGAATGCGAGGCACAGAACCAGTGTGCGCGCCGAAGCACGAGAGAGATTCGAGGCTGGGGATGTGGATTCATGCTGCGCACCGGCTGGGATGAGGCGGAGATCGGACGAGGAGTTGGGCGACGGAGAGGCGGTCGACAACCTGCATGGTTCCGCCGCAGAGCGGACAGTTCCAGTGTGGGGGAGTGGGGAGCGCGGCCGGCGAGTGGGTGCCTGCTGCGGGCTGATCGGATTGCTGGAGCAATCGGAAACAGAGTGGAAGAAACTCGGCTCGCCTCCGGTTAGCAAGAAATCCGAAGTTGCGGATGCGCATAAAACCGCGCGGCAGCAGGTGCAGGAGGAAGCGTCGCAGGAACTCATCGACGGGCAGAGTCATCAGCCGCTTCTTGTTGCCGTGAGCGGAGTCGCGCCAGCGAAAAATTACGGCCAAAGCGAGGCGATCCTTGAAATTCGTCTCTCCAGCAATTCTGTCGGCAATCTCCTTCGCCGCGTTCGGATTACTGGCAAGGGATGAAGGACCCCCACGTTGTTTCGCCGCCTCGTAGGCCGCCTCGAAGGTTGCATTCCAGTACACTTGGCTCACTTCGGTAAAGTGAGCAATCGCGTCACGCAAGAGCGCTTTCTTTTCCACGGGACTGTACACACAGGGCGCAAAGCAGACCAGCGTATCGACACCAACTGGCGGCCGCAGTGCTCCCAACTGGAAAGCTAAACTGACCCCACTCGATCCGTGCGAATAACCCGCGCCACTGACTCAGTTGATCCTCAGCAACGGAGAAAGAAGCAACGAACACCTGAAAACGATCGGGTTGCAACAAGCTATTAAACGCGTAATCGACCGTCTTTGTTAGGTACTCTCTCACCGGGTAGAAATGCTTACCGAGTAGCGGAGCCTCTGCAACCACCTCACTGGCGATCTCGCGAGCATGGATGAACTCTTTACGATCGTTGAGGAATCGAATATCCGTCGCGAAAATCGTCTTAACTCGTTATGATGCCGTGGAAACCCTTGACCGACGTATAGTGCCAGAGCTTGCTGGCGATATTGCAACGATCTCCACTCGCCACAAGGCACTGAGTCAACGACTCGCAAAACGCGCAGCGCTAACGCAGGAGAGCGCCCGTTCCATCTCGTATGTCAAGAGCCCGCGATGCTGACTTCAAAACACTGTAGTGAAAATTGTAGTGACTCATGATGTAGCAGCGCTGCTCAGCACCTCTCACTCATTTTGCTAACCTGCTGAATTGATGCGCAGTTATCAATGCTGAGATACCCTGCGATAGTACCCCGGAAACGGCTACGAACCATGAGGTTGGGAGTTCGATTCTCTCCGGGCGCACCATCCTACCGGCTGAACGGCGCTCGCGAACAAGTTTCTATCGTTTGTATGATTCGTCCCGAGCGAGAACTCTCAACCTCTCGATCGTTTGCCGCGTCAGGCTTATTGTCCCGTTCTGCTTGGACATATTCCGTGAATCTGCTATGCATTCACTGTAGTTGCCACCGCCGTCAGCACCGTAGTCGTAACTTGCTTGAAGGCCTCCGAAGCGGGATCAATTAGATCGAAATGGCCGGCACGCGGAATCTCGATCAACTGAACCGATTCGCCCTTGTTTTTTTTCTGCTCGACATAATCGCGGCTGAACTGCGGCGGCACGGTGTCATCTTCGCTACCCTGGAGTAGCCGTCTCCGCGGACGCTGCGGGTGGACGCTGCAAGCGGAGACGGGGCAAGCCCCGTCTCTACACAACGCAGTGCTAACCCTCTTTCAGCTTCAGCTTGCTCTTGTTTTCTTCAATAAAAGCCTTAAGATCGGGGACAGCGCTGAGCAGCTTGGTCCACTGTTCGTAGTAGAGCGTCACCGGAAAGCGGCCCAGTCCGTACACGCTGACGCCGCCCTTCTCACTCACGCGGAACTCGATGGCGCCGCTTCTCTTCTTGGTTTCCACCTGCTTTTCCAGATCGGCCAGGCGAGCTTTCAATTCCTCGTAACTTGGTTCTGTCATCAATGCACCTCGAATCATTCTTTTTTATCATAGGGGCGGCACGCTTCTCTCGTCGAGCCGAGTCTTTGCAACTCAGTGGAACGACGGGCGTCTCATCCGCCTGCGTCACCTTCCCTTTAGGTGAAAAACTTTTCACTATAGCTTCTCCCAGCGGGCGCTTCCCTGCCATCTCTCGCCGTTACAGCCTGTTCCGGTCCCTATTCTGGGCTGGGAATGGAAGAGCAAATGCTAAAATAAGTTGGGCAAGAGATTTTGAGTGGAGAACACAAAATGGCAAAATTGCAAAGGAAGAGTGCACTGCTTGAGAGCGTACCCCTGCTGATACTGCTGGGGCTGCTCGCTGGCGCCGTGGGAGGCTTGGGAATCGGCGCGTTCCAGTTGCATCAAATGGCGGCGGCCTCATCTTCGAGCGCCGGTGGCAAGTAAGTTCCAATTCCCGCAAGAATCAACCAGATCCGCTTCCTCGGCGGAAAGTCGCCGTCCTGCCCAAAGCCTGTGAGTCCTAGCAGCAGCCCATCTTCACGTCGCCGGCAGCGGTGAGCGGGGGACCGAAGGCCTCTTGCGGCGCGGGAGCACCATTCAGCACCTTGATCCAACGTCGAACCGCCTCAAACACCACCACAATTACGCCCACGATAAAGATGGCCATCAGGACTGAATCCAGATAGCCGGTAAATACTTGACCGGGCTTGGAGGTCAATGGCCAAAAGATGTTCTTGATCGACAGTACTCCGGCCGTAAGCGTAATACCCCCTACGAGGCACATCGGAACTGCCGTAATCCAGGCATATTTATGCTTGCCCATGTTAATGAGGAAGGTCGTCGTCACCGCCAGCGCGATGGTGGCCAGCAACTGGTTACCGGTTCCGAACAACGGCCATATCGTCGAAATACTTCCGGTGTAGATCAGGTATCCCCAGGCCAGAACCACAAAGAAGCTGGTGATCAGATTTCCGGGCAACCAGGCAGTGTTGCCGAAGGGCTTGTGCACTTTGCCCATGAGTTCCTGCAGGACGTAGCGGGCCACGCGGGTTCCGGTGTCGACCGTGGTCAGGATGAAAAGGGCTTCAAACATGATGGCGTAGTGATACCAGTAGCCCATCAAACGATCCATCCCGGGCAGGCCGCGGAAGATTTGCGCCATGCCCACAGCGAGCGAAACTGCGCCTCCCGTCCGCCCCGCCAGTTTCTCCCCGACTTCGCGGGAGAACATATCCAGATTGACGGTGCTCAAGCCGAGATGGGCGAAGACCTGGGGCGGAGTGTTGATGGCAAAGTAGTCGCCCGGATACAAGGAGCAGGCCGCAATTAAAGCCAGCACACCCACCAGCGACTCCGCGACCATGGCGCCATATCCGATGAAGCGGGCGTCACTTTCCTTATCCAGCATTTTGGGCGTGGTGCCGGAGGCGACCAGCGAGTGAAAACCCGAGATCGCACCGCAGGCAATGGTCACGAAAAGAAATGGGAACAGAGGTCCTTTGATGATGGGGCCGCCACCATGAATAAACTGCGTGACGTTGGGAAATTTAATGTTGGGATGAACCACAAAGACGCCGACGACCAGAACGGCAATCGTGCCCAGCTTAACGTAGGTGGAGAGATAGTCGCGAGGTTCCAGTACCAGCCAGACGGGAAGAACCGAAGCCACTAAGCCGTAAATGGCGATGAGGATCGTGATCTCGTGGGGCGTGAAAGTAAGCGCCGATGCAGCTCCGCTCTGAGCCACCCAATGCCCCGCGATCACGCCGCCGACTAAACAAACGACGCCAAAGATACTGGGACCGGTGACTGTAATCTTTCCGGCATGGCTCTTGAACATCCACAAGCCCATGATGACGGCGATGGGGATGGTCATGCCGATGGTGAAGACGCCCCACGGGCTACTCGAAAGCGCATTGACCACTACGATGCCGAGGCCGGCGAGCGTGACCAGAAGAATGAAGAGCACGGCGACCATCGCCACCAGGCCGGCAAAGTGACTGATCTCGGTGCGGGCAATATCCGCTAAGGAGCGGCCGCGGTGACGTATGGAAGCCACCAGCACGGTGAAGTCCTGTACACAGCCGGCCAGGACAGCGCCGATCAGCAGCCAAAGGAAGCCCGGCGCGAACCCGAACTGCGCCGCCAGAGTCGGCCCCACCAGCGGCCCTGCTCCGGCGATGGCTGCAAAGTGATGCCCGAAGAGCACCCATCGTGGCGAGGCGACATAGTTGTGCCCATCGGCGTAGGTGTGTCCGGGAGTGATGCGGCGATCGTCGAGCGCCAGAGCCTTCGCGGCAATAAACGCGCTGTAGTAACGGTAGGCAAGGGCGTACACGCACAACGCACCCAGCAAAACCGGGAGGGTATTCATGCTTCGCTCCAGATCAAGCAGTAGTGACCGATCCCACTAGCCCAATCGGAAGCATCCTACACCCATCGCGGAAACCGACACAACGACTTTCCTGCTCAGGAGCGCGGGGGCTCTGCGATGTCACAACGGTCACGCTGCAGAGTGATTCGCGTCACAGCCTGCCCGGTTCTGCGGTCCTACGGTTGACCTGTCGCAGCCTGCGATCGGCAATGCGGTTGGATTTTTCGTTCGAAATTCAGTAATATCCGCACCGCTGGTGCGCAGGGCCTGTCAGATGGCAACTCTAGAAGAAAGTAGCTGTCAACCTTTGCCCAGCAGGACGGGTGAAAACTTATGGCAACTCCCATTACTCCGGTAAAGACGCCGGTCAAGACGCCGCCTCCTCCGCAAGCGAACCTCTTTGCTTTCGCGGCTGTCATCATCATTGCGGCGATTGCCGCCATAGCGATCCTCAGAATTACTCCTTTGTCATCTCCGTGGGCTCAGGGCTACGATCCGACCGGGCACTGGTGGCTTTCGACCATCCTGGCCGCGCTGCCGATTATCGTGTTGCTCGGCGGCATCGCGTTCGGACACGTAAAGGCGCACTACGCGGCGCTGGCCGGCCTGGCGACAGCACTGCTCGTCGCCATCTTTGGCTTCCATATGCCGGCGCGCATGGCCGGGGCGACGGCAGTCTATGGCGCCGCTTACGGTCTTTTCCCGATTGGCTGGATCGTGCTGAACGTGATCTTCATGTACCAGCTCACGGTTGAGGCCGGACGATTCAACGTATTGCAGCACAGCCTGACGGGCATCACGCAGGACCGTCGCCTGCAGTTGCTGCTGATCGCTTTCTGCTTCGGCTCATTCTTTGAGGGTGCGGCGGGGTTCGGCACACCGGTGGCGGTGACTGCGGCCCTGCTGATCGGGCTCGGATTCAAACCGCTGCAGGCTTCCGGCCTGTCGCTGATCGCGAATACCGCGCCCGTGGCCTTCGGCGCACTGGGCACACCGATCATTGCCCTGGCGAAGGTCACAGGATTCAGCGAGATCACGCTGGGTGCGATGGCGGGACGCATCCTGTGCCCGTTCTGCGTGCTGGTGCCGTTCTGGCTGATTTGCGCGTTCGCCGGGTGGGGCGGAATGATGGAGATATGGCCGGCCATCCTGGTAGCTGGTGTCTCGTTCGCGATACCAGAATTGCTCATGTCGAACCTGCATGGCCCGTGGGTGGTCAATATCGTCGCCGCCATTGTCTCCATGGCCTGCCTGATCGGCTTCCTCTTTATCTGGCATCCCAAGCGTGTCTGGACGTTCGAAGGCGAAGAGACCAAGACGGACCACCGCGCCGCTCACGGCTTCACTCGTTCCGAGGTCGCGCGATCCTGGTTGCCGTGGATCATCCTGAGCGTGATCGTCTTCATGTGGGGCACACAAACCGGCAAGAACCTGATGAACACGCCGGAGAAGGTATTCACCTCGATGGCAAGCTGGAGCACTCCACCGAGCAAGATCACCAATCCACAGTTTCCGGTCTCGGGGCTTAACAATATGGTGCTTCGGGTGCCGCCGGTGGTGCCCAAGCCAGCCAAGGAACCTGCGGTTTTTGGATTGAACTGGGTGAGCGCAACCGGCTCCAGCATTCTGCTGGCGGGCATTCTGTCGGGCCTGGTGATGGGGCTCAGCTTCCGAAAAATTATTTCCGTGTACGGACGAACCATCGTGAAGGTGCGCTTCTCTCTGCTGACGATTGCCGCCATGTTGGCGATAGGAGTGTTGACCCGCTACTCCGGACTGGACGCGACCATGGGACTGGCGTTCGCGCGCACCGGCCATCTCTATCCGTTTTTCGGAACGATGCTCGGCTGGCTGGGCGTGGCGCTAACCGGGTCGGATACCTCGTCGAATGTGCTGTTCGGCAGCCTGCAGAAGATTTCCGCGCAGCAGGTCAATGTCTCTCCGGTGCTGATGTCAGCCGCCAATTCTACCGGAGGCGTGATGGGCAAGATGATTGACGCGCAGAGCATCGTCGTCGCCAGTACGGCAACGCAGTGGTACGGGCATGAAGGAGCAATTCTGCGCTACGTCTTCTGGCACAGCATTGCGCTGGCCGCGCTGGTCGGTATCTTTGTCTTTCTCATCGCCTATGTATATCCGTTCACACATCTCGTGGTGCGATAAGTAAGTGCGATAACTAGGTGCGACAAGAAGAGCAATACGAAGTGTGGTGGACAGTGCGACACATGAAAGGCATGACGTATGGATGCCGTCTTTGACACCTTCAAACTCCGCGCCGAAGCGGTGAGCGCGGAGGTCCACCACTTTCCCCGCAAGAACGAGGCTCTGGAGTTCATCCTTCACTATTTGCACGACGCCGGAGTAAGCGATGCACCGCAGGCGTATGCGGTGTGGGCATCGTGTCCTTTTCTCGATGGCGTCGACCAGAAGCAACTTTCCACCACGCTGCCCGGCTTGCTTTTCGACGTGAATCGCGAAGTCTCTGCCGCTGCGAAAGTGGGAATCAGCCAACTCGACTGGGCGATCGCGAACACCGGAACGCTGGTGCAGGACGCCGCACGCGTCGACCAGAGGCTTGTTTCCACGCTTCCCCTGATTCACATTGCGCTGATTCGGAGCGATCGCATCGTGCCCGACTTGCCGTCGGCCCTGGCGAAGATCCGCCCGGAGCAGACGAATTACATTTCCTTTATTACCGGGCCCAGCCGCACGGCGGACATCGAGCGTGTGCTCACCATCGGCGTGCACGGCCCGGAGAAGCTCATCATTGTCTTCTACGATGTCTTGCTCGATGAGCCGGGAAGCGTGAACTAATGGAAACAAAATTTCGTGAGTCTATCAATAAGGCGCTGCACAATCCCAACCTTACCGGGGCACTGGGACGATTTTCCGAAGCCTACCGGATCAGCCGCCAGAAAGCTTACGAGGGCTATGACTTTGAGGCGCTGCGAACCCAGATTGCCGAACGAAAATCCTATGCGGCTTCGCATCTCGACGAACTTGCAGAGCGCTTCACGAAGAACGCCGAAGCCCGCGGGACCAAGGTATTTCGTACCAACGATCCCGCCAAGGTGCGCGAGTACATTCTGAATCTCGCCCGGGTGAACGGCGTCAAGAGCGTCGTGAAATCGAAGTCCATGGCCTCGGAAGAGATTCATCTCAATAAGCATCTCGAGGCTGCCGGCATCGAGGTGGGCGAAACCGACCTGGGAGAATGGATCGTTCAACTTGCAGGACAAACGCCGTCGCACATGGTGATGCCTGCGATCCACATGTCCAAAGAAGAAGTCACCACGGTTTTCAACGAGCAGGTTGAACAAGGCCAGAAGCCGGACATCCCAAAACTGGTGAAGTTTGCGCGCGGCAAGCTGCGGGCTAAATTTCTCAAAGCCGAAATGGGGATTACCGGCGCGAATATCGCAGTGGCGGAGACCGGAACGCTGGTCATCGTTACGAATGAAGGAAACGCCCGGCTGGTAACGACTCTGCCGAAAATTCACGTTGCCATCGTCGGCATCGAGAAGTTGATGGAGAAGTTCGACGACGTGGTGCCGGTTCTTACCGCGCTGCCCAAGAGCGCTACGGCGCAGTTGATGACCAGCTACGTTTCCATGATCAGCGGCCCCGTGCCCAACACCGACGGAACACCCAAGCAACTGCACATCATCTTGATGGACAACCGGCGCACCGAGATGTCGCAGGACCCGAAGTTCAAGCAGGCGATGCAATGCATCCGCTGTGCCTCATGCCTGAACGTTTGTCCGGTCTTCCGTCTCGTGGGCGGGCACGTGTTCGGCAAGATCTATACCGGCGGCATCGGCACGATTCTCACCGCCTGGTTTGACGCGCTTAAGTCGTCGGACGACATTCAGAGCCTGTGCATCCAGTGCGGCAACTGCACGGAAGTGTGTCCCGGCAAGATCGATATACCGGGATTGATTCTCGAACTGCGGCGCCGCCTCGCGGTCGAACAAGGACAGCCCCTGGCGCAAAAAGCGATCTTCTCGGTGGTCAACAACCGCAGGCTCTTCCACTCGATGCTGCGCGCGGGGTCGCTGATGCAGAAGCCGCTTCAAAAGGACGGCTTCATTCGTCACCTGCCTTTTTTCCTCTCGGAGATGACGGAATTCCGCAGCCTTCCCGCCATCGCCGAAGCTCCCTTCCGGGACACTTTCAAGAAGATCCAGCAACCTGCGGCGAAGAACAAAGAGAAGATTGCGTTCTACGCGGGCTGCCTGATCGACTTCGCTTATCCCGAGATGGGCGAATCGCTGGTGAAGATACTGAACAAAGCTGGCATCGAGGTCGTGTTTCCCGAAGGCCAGACCTGTTGCGGCGCGCCGGCGCGTTATAGCGGGGCCTATGAAGTCGCCGCGCAGAATGCCAACGACAACATCAAAGCGTTGCTGGCCGACGATGTAACTTATGTCGTCTCGGCGTGCCCGACTTGCACGGTAGCGTTGAAGCAGGAGTTCATAAGTACATTCGAAAGCCTCGGACAAACGGGTTCACTACCGCGGGCGCGCGAGTTAGCCGCTAAGGTAATCGACTTCTCCAGCTTAGTCAAGAAGCTGGTCGATGAAGGTCGCTTGAAGTTCAAAGAAGGGCAGCAGTTGGGAAAGATCACTTATCACGACTCCTGCCATCTGAAGCGTACGCTGCACGCCAGCCAACCGCCGCGCGACTTGCTCACCCAAGCGGGCTACGAAGTAGCGGAAATGTACGAAGCGGATATGTGCTGCGGCATGGGCGGGTCGTATTCCCTGAAGCTGCCGGAAATTTCGGCGCCCATCCTCGAGCGCAAGCTGACTAACATCAAAAACAGCGGCGCCCCACTTGCGGTAATGGATTGTCCCGGTTGTGTTATGCAGATCCGCGGCGGCCTGGACAAGCAGAACTCAACCATAAAGGTCGAACACACGGCTCAGCGACTGGTGGACGAACTGGAATAAACCGCAGCTGGTTCGTTCTTACCTTGATCGTTTTTGTTTTGATCGTCTTTTATTCGGAGAAGAAGAATGGCGGTGGCCAACGTAACTCCGGTGCAGATTTCTTCCGAGAAAATCAAGGCTGGACTTGCCGCCTCTATCGACAGCGGTCGCATCCTGATCCGTCCGATCGACCTGATCGCGTACGCTTCCGATGCCAGTTTCTATCGTCTGATCCCTAAAGCGGTGGTGCAGACCCAAGGGCTGGAAGAGATACGAGCGTTGTTTGCATTCAGTCAGCGACAGCGCATACCCATGACGTTTCGCGCCGCCGGTACGAGTTTGTCGGGACAGTCGATCTCCGACGGCCTGCTGGCGGATATCGCGCGGAACTGGCGAGCGGTCAAGGTCGAAGATGGGGGCAAGCAAATTCGAGTGCAGCCGGGGGTGATCGGCGCGCGAGCCAACCTGGCGCTGGTGCCTTATCGCGCGAAAATCGGGCCTGACCCCGCGTCAATCGCAACCTGCACCATGGGCGGTATTCTCTCGAATAACTCCAGCGGTATGTGCTGCGGCGTCGAGCAAAACGCCTATCACACCCTCAAGTCCATAAAGTTCATGTTGCCTTCTGGCACTGTCATTGACACGTCGCAGCCCGATGCGGACGCCGAGTTTCATGCGCGCGAACCAGATCTGGCACTCGGCGTTCTGGATTTGAAGCAAAAGCTGGAACGAAATGCCGACCTGCGCGAACGAGTGCGCAACAAGTACAAGCGCAAGAACACAACCGGTTATTCGCTGAACGCCTTCCTCGATTTCGACACCGCCGTCAACATTTTTCAGCACGTGCTGATTGGAGCCGAGGGAACTTTGGCTTTTATCGCAGAAGCCGTATTGAACACGGTCCCCGATTTGCCGGTAAAGTACACGGGCCTTTTGTTGTACTCCGATTTGTATGCGGCTGCCGATTCCATTGTCCCCTTACGAACGGCGGGCGCCAAAGCGCTGGAGATCATGGACCGGGCTTCACTGCGCTCGGTTGAGGATCAAGCAGGAGTGCCGGCCTCGATCAAAACGCTTCCCGACGAAGCTGCTGGACTGCTGGTCGAATTCCAATCTGCGGACGAAAACAATCGTTCCGAGTTGGAAGGGCTGGCCAAGGATGCGGTCGCTGGACTTAAGCTGTTCGAGCCCGCGCGCTTCACGCACGCCGCAGCGGAGCAGGCATTGCTCTGGAGGATTCGTTCCGGAATGTTTCCGTCCGTCGGGTCGGTGCGTAAGAGCGGCACGACTGTGATTATCGAAGACGTCGCGTTTCCGGTGGAGAACCTGGCCGATGCGGCGCACGATCTCAACCGGCTGTTTCGTAAGCACGGCTATTCCAATGCCATAATTTTCGGCCACGCTAAAGACGGCAACCTGCATTTCGTTATCACCCAGAGCTTTAACGATCAAGCGACGATCGATCAGTACTCTCGCTTCATTGACGACTTAGTCGAAGTAGTGGTGCATCGCTACGATGGCGCGCTGAAGGCGGAACACGGCACCGGGCGCAACATGGCTCCGTTTGTGGAGACGGAATGGGGCAGTGACGCCTACCAGATCATGCGCCAACTGAAACACCTGGCCGATCCTGACAATCTGCTCAATCCGGGAGTAATAATCAACGCTGATCGGAAGGCGCACCTCGCCGATCTCAAGCGATTTCCCACTGTTGAGGCGGAGATCGATAAGTGTATTGAGTGCGGTTACTGCGAACCTAAGTGTCCCAGCCGGGAACTAACTCTAACGCCCCGTCAACGCATCGTTGTGCGTCGCGAGATGGCCAGGCAGCAAGAGGCTGGTAAGGGCCCGGGGCTCTGGAATGCCCTGGATCGTGACTTTCCGTACATGGCGCTCGATACCTGCGCCACGGATGGCCTGTGCGCCACTGCATGCCCGGTGAATATCGATACCGGGAAACTGGTGAAGCGTTTTCGCAATCTTCGCGCTTCCGCCGGAGCGCAGGACTGGGCGGTCCGCGTTGCCAATAATTTCAGTTCAACCGAAATCGGGCTGCGCTTGGCGCTACGCCTGGGGCACGCGGCAGAGAGAGTAATCGGCGTTAGTGGAATGCGCGCAGTTACTCGTTTGATGAAGCGCTTTGCGGGAGAGAACCTTGGCGAATGGATGCCGGATACTCCCTTCGCGGCAGGAAGAGTTCCCACAACTAATAAGGAAGGTGCGAAGGCAGTTTACTTCCCGGCGTGTATCTCGCGCATCATGGGCCGGTTGCCCGCCGAGCCCAAGGAAAAAGGCCGGTCTCTTATGGAAGTAACCGTGGAGTTAGCCCGGCGCGCGGGAGTGCCAGTGTATATTCCATCCGACGTCGCCGGAACCTGTTGCGGTATGCCGTTCTCTTCCAAGGGATTCACTCGCGCTTATGCGATCGCGGCGAATGCGGCGGTCGAACGGCTCTGGCGATGGTCCGACCAGGGCAAACTACCGATCGTGATCGATACCAGTCCTTGCGCCTATACGCTTAAGACGGCGCGAGATTATCTGACTCCTGAAAACCAGGGGCGCTTCGATCAATTGAGGATGCTGGATGCCATCGAGTTTGTGCACGATGAACTACTGCCCAAATTGACGGTGAAAGCAAAAGCCAACTGCGTCGCGCTGCACCCGGTGTGCTCGGTCACGAAGATGGGGATTACGACGAAGCTGGAAGGCATTGCGAAAGCATGCAGCCAGGAGGTATTGATTCCAGCGGACGCAGGTTGTTGTGCCTTCGCGGGCGACCGCGGCTTTCTGTTCCCCGAACTGACGCAATCAGCTACCGAGTTAGAAGCAGCCGAGGTCAAGGCCAAACATCCCGACGCGTGTTACTCCAGCAGCCGAACCTGCGAGATCGGGATGACCCGAGCCACCGGCCAGGTCTATCGTTCATATATGTACCTGCTGGAAAAGGCAACGCGCTGACGGCTGCCTTACTGCCCCTGCGCCACAGCCTTCTCCAGATCATCCGCGGCTTTGCCAATCGCGACCGCGACGTTTTCGAGCACTTGGCCAACGATGGGAACCTGGGCCTCAGCTTCCTTCCATTTTTCCTGATCCATGTATTCACGAACCGCTGCAATCGGCTTGGCCCCGTAACCGGTGTAGGCGCCGGGAGCATAGACCTGATGCTTGAACCATGGGCGCTCGGGTA
>Ga0224555_1000515_pt1 | contig 58761 bp, 41 predicted proteins | sample 714S23034metaG_FD_180687 | JGI IMG/M metagenome (GOLD analysis project Ga0224555, IMG submission 180687) | Peat soil microbial communities from Stordalen Mire, Sweden - 717 S2 30-34 | ecosystem: Environmental > Terrestrial > Soil > Wetlands > Peat | place: Sweden: Norrbotten County, Stordalen... | reverse complement strand
ACGACCCTCATGCCTCTTCCTGCCTGGATTGGCCAACGCGCATACGTGCGCTACCCCCTCATGGATCTCATGCCTTTCTGTAGTGGTCAACGATCTTGGTCACCGCATGAATCACGTCTTCCACATCCTGCGCCGTCATGGAATGAAACATAGGCAGGCTGATCAGCCGCTCATAAGCACCTTCGGCAACCGGATAGCCTTTCTTGGATTGGGACTTGAAGCGCTCGCGGTAGTACGGATGTTGATGCACCGGAATGTAGTGAACATTCACACCGATGTTTTCCGCCCGCAGCGCGCGAAATATTTCTCCCCGCCCCACTACCAGCATTTCCAGGTTCAGCCGGACCGGATACAGGTGCCACGCCGGATTCACGCCCTTGCGCACCGTGGGAACCACGACCGCATTTAAATCCCGGAATGCCTCGGAGTACTGCGCCGCAATTTCCCGCCGCCGCGCCAGGTTCGCGTCCAGCCTTTCGATCTGCGACAGACCCAGCGCGCAAGCAATATCTGTCAGCCTGTAATTGAAGCCCAGCAGCACCATCTCGTAAAGCCACTGCCCCGATTCCTGCCGCTGCCGAGCTTCGCTGCTGATGCCGTGATTGCGAAAGCGCCGCAGCGTCTCGGCCAACCGCGCATCGTTGGTCGCAACCATGCCGCCTTCCCCGGTGGTCAGGTGCTTCACGGGATGAAAGCTGAATACGGTCATGTTGACAATGCTGCCGACGCGTTTCCCCCGGAATTCCGCGCCCAGCGCATGGCAGGCGTCTTCAATCAGGAGCGGGCGTTGGATTTGCGCCGTCGCCAGTTCCGCTAATTCGTCAAGCGCGGCGGGATGCCCCGCATAGTCGACCGCAATGATAGCCTTCGTGCGCGAAGTAATTTTTCGGGAAACTTCCTGAGGATCGAGGTTCAGCGTGTCCGGCGAGACGTCGGCAAAGACTGGCGTCGCGCCCTGATACAAAATGCAGTTCGCGGTCGCGCAGAAAGTCATGGGCGTGGTGATCGCCTCATCTCCAGGCCCCAGTCCGGCGGCAAACGCCGCACCATGCAAGGCGGCCGTGCCCGAACTGAAGCTGACCGCATGCCGCGCCCCGACCCACTCTGCAAACCGGTCTTCGAACTCGCCGACCTTCGGTCCCGTGGTCAGCCAGTCCGACTTCAGAACCTCAACCACTGCCTGAACATCTGCGTCATCCAGGCTTTGCCGCCCATACGGCAACAGTTTCTCCCGCACGGGCCTACCCCCGTGGATGGCCAGCGTTTCCAGTTTTGTAGGCAAGGCACTCATGCTACGCCGAGGTCGGAACCGCCTCCGCACCGCTGGTTTCCGGCATTACCAGTTCTTCGAGTTCACGCCGCGTCAGCCAGCGTTCATTGGTGTCGCTCGAATAGCGAAAGCCTTCCGCAAGCGGCTTCGCGCCGACCCAGTTTTCCGGTTTCCACCACGGATGCGACGGCTGAATCACGTACATGTCTTCGGTCTCCAGCGTTTGCCGCGACTCGTCTTCCGACACCAGCACTTCATGCAACTTCTCTCCCGGACGAATCCCGATGTAGTCCACCTGGCATCCCGGAGCAACCGTTTCCGCCAGATCCAGCAGCCGCATGGAAGGAATCTTCGGAACAAAAATTTCGCCGCCGTGCATCTGCTCTAGGCAGCGGACGACAAACTTCACGCCCTGCTCCAGCGTCAGCCAGAATCGCGTCATGCGCGGATCGGTGATCGTGATCTTCCCGCGCCGCCGCTGTTCCAGAAAAACCGGAATCACGCTTCCCCGGCTCCCCATCACGTTGCCGTAGCGCGCACAACTGAAGCGCGTATTGCGAGCGCCCGCATAAGCATTAGCCTGCACAAAAACCTTTTCCGCGCATAGCTTGGTAGCCCCATAAAGATTGATCGGATTCACCGCCTTGTCGGTGCTGAGCGCCAGAATACGGCGCACCCCCTGATCGATGGCCGCATCAATTACGTTGCGCGCGCCCATGATATTGGTCTGGATCGCTTCGAACGGGTTGTACTCGCAAGCCGGCACCTGCTTGAGCGCCGCCGCGTGCACCACCACGGTCACGCCCGCCAGCGCGCGCTTCAACCGCTCCACGTCCCGAACGTCTCCAATAAAATACCGCAGGCTCGGATGATCGAACCCCGACGTTCTCATCTCATGCTGTTTCAACTCGTCCCGGCTGAACACCACCAGTCGTTGCGGCTGGTAATCGCGCAGCATGATCTCGACAAACTTCTTCCCGAACGATCCCGTTCCACCAGTTACCAGTATCGATTCCTGCGACCAATTCACCATTCGTGTTCCTTAAGAAACCGAGTTACACCCGAAGAAAAACGCGGGCTTCGTAAAGTATGCGCCCGGCCTGTACCTCGTATCAGGGCATCGCTTTTAGCGATGCCATAAGCTCTTCGAGCAGACGCCCCTTTAGGGGCTGGGCGTCGAGTAATCGACGTTTTCCCGGTCTGCCAGAAGAATCTTCTCTTTTCGGGTAAGCTCTTGTGTTCGACAGTATAGCTGAGGATTCATCGCGCGTCCGCATCTGCCCGCACCCAGCCTCACCCAGAACAATACCGCCAACCTGCAAATTTTGGCCGGTTCTCACTCCGGAGATGCTAAAATCAGGCAAATTCTTCATAACGGCCTGCTTCTGTCTGCCCGGCTTGCTGCGGAAAGGCCGGCTGGAGTGGAGCCTGTGTGTCGGGTGCGGCGCGCTATTGCATCGGACTGGTGGCGGCTAAGGAGTAACGATGTCATTGGGACCGCTCGTTCCACGAGGTGACGTTCGACAACGTAACGACGGATCGCGCGAGTTGCTACCCGGCGAACCGGCTGAATTCCTCAGGCCGGCCGGCCCCGCATTTTATAACGCGTTGCCCGTGCAGGAATCGACACTGCGCGAGTACATGCGCGTTCTGATCAAGCGCAAGTGGATGGTCATCGCAGTCGTGGCGGGCATCTTCATCGTGGTCGCCATTGCCAGCCTGCGCCAGACTCCCGTCTACCAAGCGGTCGGCCGCATCGCTGTCAACAGAGCCGATCCGAACCTTATCACCTTCAAAGACTCGGGGCCGGTGGTCGACTACTACGACCCGGCCGATCTTGATACCGAGGTTCGCATCCTACAGAGCGATCTGATGGCGCTGCAGGTGATCCGGCAACTGAATCTGGATAAGCGACCCGAGTTCGGCGGCCATTCCGATCAAAAACCGACCAACCTGGTCGCCGATCCCCTGCAGACCGATTCGAATCGCACCTCCGCCCTGCTGGGAAGCTTTCGCGGGAACCTCCACGTCACTCTCATTCCCAACACCCGCATCATCGAGATTCAATACAGCAGCACCGATCCGCAACTCGCCGCCAGTGCCGTGAATACCCTCGCGGACACTTATATCAAGCAGAACTTCCAGACCAAGTTCGAATCCACCATGCAGGCTTCCGACTGGCTTTCGAAACAGCTGGTCGACTTGCAGATGAAAGTGGAAACCTCGCAGGAGAAGCTTGTACGCTACCAGAAGGAACACGAGATTCTCGGGACTGACGAAAAGCAGAACATCATCACCGAAAAGCTCGACGAACTTAACAAAGAGATGACGGCGGCTGAATTCGACCGCATGCAGAAAGAAGCCGCTTATCGCCAGACCCAGTCGGACGATCCCGACGCGGTCGCGGCGGCGATCGCTTCCGACAGTACGGCAAATGGCGCTTCCGGGCTTCTGAACAGGTTGCGCGAACAGCAGGCCACGCTCAAAATTCAGGTTGCCGAACTCAGCACCCAGTTCGGTCCCTCGTATCCGAAAATCGCCCAGCTCAACAGCCAACTGAAGGAGATTGATCGGCAACTGCAGTCGGAAACCAACAAAGCCGTCGACCACCTCAAGGGGCAGTACCTGGCCTCTATGCAGCGCGAAAATATGTTGCGCGGCGCCTTTGAAAAGCAAAAACAGGAAGCGAACAAACTGAACGAGAGCGCCATCGAGTACAGCCTCCTGAAGCGCGATCTGGACAGCAACCGCACACTCTACGAGGGATTGCTGGAAAAACTGAAAGAAGCGGGCGTTACTGCGGGATTGCGCTCCAATAACTTTCGCATCATTGACGCCGCCCGCGTTCCCACCTACCCCAGCGAACCCAACATTCCGCGCAACCTGTCATTCGCGCTCATGCTGGGCATCATCTCCGGCGTCGGCCTGGCTTTCCTGGTCGAGAACATGGACAACACCGTGCGCACCCCCGAGCAGGCACACGCGCTATCAGGCCTTCCCTCTCTTGGGATGATTCCGCTCGGCTCCAAATCAGGCAACTATGGACCGACTGGCAAACGGCTGGCATTGACGGCCTCCAAGGAAGTGGTGGAGACGGTGACTCAGGTTCGCCCGCAGTCGCAGATGGCCGAATCGTATCGCGCGCTGCGGACTTCCCTTCTGCTCTCCAATCTCGGAGCGCCGCCGAAAGTCATCATGGTGACCAGCGCGCGTCCGCAGGAAGGCAAAACCACGACCAGCATCAACACCGCCATCGTGCTGGCGCAAAAAGGAGTCCGCGTTCTCCTGGTCGATGCCGACTTGCGCCGCCCCAGTGTTCACAAAACTCTGGGCATGGGCCCGCGCAGCGGTCTCAGCAACCTGTTGACCGGAAGCGCCACCCTGCAGCAGACCATTGCCACCTCTCCGATCCTGCCCAATCTTTTCATTTTGCCCGCGGGCACGCCGCCTCCGAATCCTGCCGAACTGCTCGCGTCCTCCAACATGAGGGATCTGATCGCGGAATTGCGCCAACAGTTCGACCACATCGTGATCGACACTCCGCCGACCCTTTCTGTCACCGACGCGGTCGTGCTCTCACCCCGCGCCGATGCCACAATCCTGGTAATTCGTTCCGGCCACACCACGAAGCAAGCACTGTGCCGTTCCCGCGATATATTGATGCAGGTCAATGCTCACGTAGCCGGTGTGCTGCTGAACGCCGTAGATCTAACCTCTCCCGATTATTATTACTATTACGAGTATCAGGGGAAATATAACCACTACTATCAGGAAGAACCTCTCGACGCGGGGAACGCAGAGGAGCCGAAGGCGGGTTGAGGCGGCGTTTGAGACTGATGGCCATTCCACTTTCAGAACGGCGACGTTGGCAGTTCGCTGGCGGTGTGGCCTTGCTGGCCTGCGTCTATCTTTTTCTGACGGGCGCAGAGTTTGCCGCGAGCGTGTTGGCTTCGCACGCGGAGTTGCCGAAACTGGAGCGCGCGGTGCGGCTCTCACCGGGAAACGCGGACTATCGCCATCGGCTGGGACGCTACTTTGCATTTGTTGCCGGTGATCCGCAGTCCGCCATCGAGAGCTTTCGAGCAGCCGTCGCGCTCAACCCCCACGATGCCCACTATTGGTTCGATCTGGCGGGCGCATATCAGGTAACCGGAGACCTCGCCGGTGAGCGAGCCGCACTGGAGCGTGCGTTGCAGGCCGAACCCACTGCTCCCGATGTGGCGTGGGAAGCGGCCAACTTTTTTCTCATCGACGGCGACATCGATCGCGCGCTGCGCGAATTCCACGTCGTCATCGAGAACGACACTGCACTGGTAAACGCCGCACTGAATGCGTGCTGGCGAGCGCGTCCTGACCCGGACGCGCTGCTCCGCGAGGCGGTGCCGGCGCGCACCGATTCGCTGATTTCCTTTCTCACGATACTGACGAGCAATAAGGAAACCGAAGGCTCCATCAAAACTTGGGCGCGGCTCGCGCAATTGCACGAGAAATTCGAGAACCGCTATCTATACGCCTATGTGCGTTATCTGATTGAAATGCATCGTCCCGACGCCGCCATGTCGGCATGGGAGCAAACCGCTGACGTTCTTGGCCTGTCTGCCTACCTGCCCACCGAGGACAACCTGGTGGTGAACGGCAATTTCAGCCTCGACATCCTGAATGGAGGCTTCGACTGGACCTACGTCGATCGACCCGAAATCTCAAAAGTGCTCGATCCGAGCGACTTTCACCAGGGTCATCGCTCTCTTTTCCTCAACTTCTTAGGCCCGGGAATCCACGACGCGGGGATTCAGGAACTGATTCCGGTGCACGGCGCAACCACTTACGACTTCTCCGCGTACTACAAGTCGGCGGACTTTGAAGGAGCTGGCGGCCCGCAGATCGTTCTGCGCGATGCCTACACGGGCACGCCGCTGTTTACCAGCGACCCACTCAACGATGCCGGCTTCTGGAAGGAAGTTCACTCGAAAGTTACGACCCCGAACTCCACCACACTGCTGGTGCTGGCGATCGAGCGCTTTCCGGCGGGCTCGCCGATTCGCGGCAAGCTGTGGCTCGACGACTTCGAACTTTCTCCCGATAATTCGACCGGCAATTCTCCCAGTGAGTCCAAGGACCACCCGTGAGTTCCGCCCTGGCAACGCCGCCTGAACCCGCGCCCGTCGCTAAAGCGTCGCAGCCGAGACTTACCAACACCGCGCTCCTGATGGGCACCAGTGCCGTGCTGTTGCTGGGGCCGTTGGCCTTTGGCGCGGTCGAGCCCTGGTCGATTTTTGCGTTAGAGGCGTGCGCCATGCTGCTGCTTTCGCTTTGGGCGTACCGGCAGTGGATCAACCGGGAATTGAACATCTCCGACAACGTGCTCTACCGCCCCATGGCGGCCTTTTTTGCGCTGGTGCTGGCGCAGTGGATGGCGGGAACGACAGCCTACCGTCACGTGACCTACACTCACTTGCTGCTCTACGCTGCCTACGGCATGCTGGCATTTGTGGTGACCCAGACTCTGCGTCGATCTTCGCAGTTTGAGCTGCTGGCCAAGTTCTTCACGGGGTACGGGGCGGTAGTGGCTTCGTTTGCGGTGCTGCAGGGTATAGCACCGAATGGAAAGCTTTACTGGATCTGGCCGCTAGAGCAGGGTGGCGCGATTTATGGACCCTACGTCAACCACAATCATTATGCCGGCCTGATGGAGATGCTCACGCCCTTCCCACTGGTGCTGGCCGCAACTCACTTCACGAAGGGGAGCCGCAAGATTGCAGTGGCGGGAATCGCCGCGCTGATGGCCGGAAGTATTTTTCTTTCCGGTTCGCGCGGAGGCATGGCGGCGTTCGTGGCGCAGATGGTGGTGCTGGGCGTGCTTCTGGTTCGCAAGCGCGAAGGCAGTTGGAAACAGCCGCTCATGCTGGGCGCATTTCTGGCGCTGGTGATTGTTTTTCTCGTCTGGTTGGGTAACAACGAACTCACGCGGCGCCTGATCAGCATTCATTCCGAAGCCCGTGAAGAGATCAACGGCGGGGTTCGCCTCAGCATCGATCGCGATTGCTTGCGCATGCTGCTCAAGAGGCCCTTTCTCGGTTGGGGCCTCGGTACTTTTCCGATCGTCTATCCGGAATTTCGCAGTTTCTACACCACCTTCTTCGTGAACCAGGCGCACAACGATTATCTGCAACTGCTGGTCGAGACCGGCCTGGCGGGATTCTCCATCGCGGTCTGGTTTCTGGTGCTGGTCCTCCGGCAGGCGGCGGGCAAGCTCAAGAATTGGACCGAAACCACCAACGGCGCGATGACCATGGCGGCGCTGCTCGGGTGTGTGGGAATTCTGGTCCACAGCTTGCTCGATTTCAATCTGCAGATTCCGGCAAACGCCGCGCTGTTTTACGTTCTTTGCGCGATTGCGGCCTCCGCGCCGCTACAGGAATCGCAGCGGCGGCGCGTGCTTCGGCGGCATAGTTTGACTGTGCAAGCTGGCCCGGAAACGGCGGCGTCGTGATGGGTAGTTATCGATCCTCCGCATAGACTCCGCCGCATAGACTCCGCCGACGGTCGCGTAAAAACCAAACCCACTCCGGTGCTGGCGGTCGGGCGTCCGCAAAGGGTTTGACGGCGCTCACCCCCGCTTTTTGCAAAAAAAAACGCAAGGAGCGGGGCACCACCGGTTCATTTTGGAGGCACCCCGGTTCGTCACGAAAAGACCAGGCTCTTACAGCATTTCTGCAAAGATTTTCGCCCAGTACCCATGCATGAGTAGTGGTCCAGTTTCAAAAAATGAACTTCATATTTTGGCGCTATTCTTGCAAACGATTAAGCTTGGACGGTTCTTCAAAATGCACCACGACCCATGCGTAGAATTCGTTGTGTTCGGGGCAGGAGAGGCGTACTATACGCGAGCTGAGCTTCACCTCCCCGTCGACGCTCGATCAAAAACTGAAAACGAAACTCCAGCTATTGTCAAGGAGAAGTCATGATTCGAAGGTTAGGTCCATTCCTGCTCACGGTCGCCGCGATGATGTCGGTCCTGAATGTGGTTTGCCAGGCAGAACCGCAGCCCCTGTTGACGCGTCATGTGCGCGAAGTGGTTGTCAATGCGCAGGCGCAATCTGTCGGGCGGCTCCCCGAACGACAGACCCTGCACTTCGACATTGTTCTGGCGCTGCGCCATCAACCCGAGTTGGAAAATTTCCTACAAGAGCTCTACGATCCTTCCAGCGCCTCCTATCGGTACTTCGTAACGGTGCCGGAGTTTACCGCGAGGTTCGGTCCGAGCCAGGAAGATTATGATGCCCTGATCGGTTTCGCGAAAGCGAATGGCTTTACGGTGGTTGGTGGCTCCCGCGATGCTTTCGACGTGCAGCTTACGGGCACGGTCGCGGACATTAATAGAGCTTTCCACGTGACCATGGGCGTCTACCAGCACCCCACGGAAAACCGCACCTTCTATGCTCCGGACCGGGAGCCCACGGTGGACTTGTCGACCCGCCTCTGGCACATCTCGGGGCTGGACAACTATTCGATCCCGCGTCCCGCGCTCGTGCATAGGGACCTGAAGGTGAGGTCCAATGCCACTACCGGCTCCTGTCCTAAAACCTCGTTCTGCGGCAGCGACATGAGGGCGGCCTATTACGGGGGAACGGCTCTCACCGGCGCCGGTCAGTACCTCGGTTTGCTGGAATACGCCGGATATGATATCGCCGATGTGAATACCTACTATAAGAACACTGGGCAAACGCTCAATGTCCCCATCAAAGGCATTTCCACGGATGGAACGCCCTTGAAATGCGTCTATCCGGGGTGTGATGATACGGAACAGACCATTGATATGACGCAGGCAGCCGGCATGGCCCCGGACTTGAAAACCTTGTATGTCTATGTGGGGTCTAGCGATACGGCCCTTTTGGCTGCCATGTCTACGGACACTCCGCTCCCTGCTCAATTGAGCTCTTCGTGGACCTGGGAACCGTCGGACCCCAGCACGGACGACCCGTACTTCAAGAAGATGGCGGCGCAGGGTCAGAACTATTTTCAAGCGGCTGGCGACAGTGGCTACTTTACGGTAGATTCCCAGTATGTTTGGCCGGCGGATTCTGCGTATGTCACGGTGGTCGGCGGCACGGACTTAGAGACCAAAAGCGCGGGTGGCACCTGGAGTTCGGAGACCGCTTGGGTCGACGGTGGCGGCGGCTACTATACGCCGGACGCTATTCCGATTCCCGCCTGGCAGCAGCTGTCTGGAGTGATCACCAAAGCTAACAAGGGGTCCACGACTTTGCGGAACTCCCCGGACGTCTCGGCAAACGCGAATTTTACCTTCTACGTTTGCGCTGACCAAACCACCTGCACTGCAAACGTATACGGCGGAACCAGTTTTGCGGCGCCGATGTGGGCCGCTTACCTGGCTCTGGTCAACGAACAGGCGGTTGCCAACGGCAATCCGGTGCTCGGCTTCGTCAATCCCGCCATCTACAACATCGGCGTGTCGTCCAGTTATGACAGTGATTTCCACGACATCACCAGCGGCAGCAATGGCTTACCGGCCGTGACTGGCTACGATGACGCGACCGGTTGGGGCAGTCCCAACGGGAGCGCCCTGATCGCCGCTCTTGCCGGATCGGGTAGTGGCGGACCAGTCGTCAGCCTGTCGCCGACCTCGCTGAAGTGGGGCAACATCGTCGTGGGCGTGACCACCGCCGCGAAGACGGTCACAGTCACCAACACGGGGGCCTCGACGCTGAACATCAGTAGCATCGCGGTCAGCGGCGATTTCGCCCAGGCGGTCGTCGCGAAGTCCTGCAGCAGCACTTTGGCCGCGGGAAAGAGTTGCGTGATCAAGGTTACCTTTACTCCGACCCGGGTTGGAGCGCGCACCGGGGACATTACGATTACCGACAACGCTTCGGACAGTCCACAGACGGTGCCGCTATCGGGCACGGGCGCAGCCGAGGCCACGTTAACGCCTGCCAGCAAGACATTCCCGACAGAAAAGGTGGGGACGAGCAGCAGTCCAGCAGAGGTGTTTACGCTTGCCAACAAACAGGAGGTAGCGCTTACAAGCATCGTGATCTCGACGACCGGCAACTTCAGTGTCTCGGCGAAGACCTGCAAGACCAGTCTGGCGGCTAAGGCCACGTGCACAATCAGCGTGGTGTTCAAGCCAACCAAGACGGGCACGACGACGGGGACGTTGAAGGTGGCCGATAGCGCCGTCGGTAGTCCGCAGACTTCGAGTCTGACAGGCACCGGCAAGTAACCCTAACCAGGAAAATGAACCAGGCAGGCGGGACTTCGGTCCCGCCTTTTTTCTTGCCAGGAGCGGGGCACGCCGGGTTGATTGGAGGATTTCTCCTCTCTTGGTGCTGCCTTTGGTGGTGCCTCGGGCTGCTTCCGCCGGCTGGGCTTGGGGAGGTATCTAGTTCCTACAGGGATTACTTCGGTAATCTGGGCTTCTTTTGGGGTATTTTCCGTGATATAACGCCGATAGCTGCTTGTCAGGCTCTGGGCCGGGAGTTCCGTAGTTTCTTGGCTTGGTCTTCTGCCTTTGGGTGGGAGCGCAGAGCGAGAGTAGAGGAGGAGTCGTGACCGAAGCACGTACCGGAAAAAGGTTTCCGCTGCAGTTGCCGATCAAGATTCACAAGGAAGATACCGCGATTGACACCAGCGGCATAACCGGCAATCTGAGCGCTGCCGGCGTGTACATCCGCGCCGACGCTTCGCTTGAGGTTGGGTCACCCGTAGAGTTTGAGATTACCCTGCCGCCGGAAGTGACCGGGGGCAAGGACGATGTTGTGATCCAGTGCCGCGGCCGCGTGGTGCGGACCGATGAGCCCAATGCCAGCGCCGAGTCCGGAGACAGCCGGGGCGTCGCTTGCGTAATCGATTCTTACGAATTCGTTCGCAATAGTTAACCGGGAGCGCGATCCATGCTAAAGCTTATTCTGGCCGATAATCAGGCGATTTTCCGAGCTGGCATCGCCAAAGTGCTGGCCGTTGAAGACGAGATGCGCATTGTGGCCCAGGCGCAAACTGCTGAGCAGATGTTCATGGCGCTCGACAAGTTTCGCGCCGCAGTGCTGATCATTGCCGGAGGTTTCCACTCCGACTTCAACTCCGTCCTCGCGGCTGCCAACAAGAACAAAACTCGCGTGGTCGTGCTCGCCGACACGGGCGAGAGCGCGCAGCGCTACATGGCGGCGGGCGCCCATGGCGTGGTTTATCGCAACGTGACCAGCCCGGCGCTGGTGGACTGTGTCCGCAAGATCGCGCGCGGCGAAAGCTGGGTGCAGGACATGGCGGTGCCGAGCGAGTTGACCGAGAACGATATGGTCGGGCTGCGCGTCCGCGACCGGCTGACGGCCAAGGAACTGCGCATTGTGGCGCTGATTGTGCAGGGCTACAAGAACAAGGAAATCGCGACCCAGTTGGGCACGACCGAGCAGGTGATCAAGAATTATCTGCGCAACGTTTACGACAAGATCGGTGTGTCGGACCGGCTGGAGCTGGCGCTGTTCACCATTCACCACCGCATCCTGAACGAAGCCGCGGCGGCCACGGCGGCCGCAGCGGTGCCGTTACCACCGCAGAGTGCCGGGATTAGCAATTAGCGTTTTCGCTGGAACGATAAGAGGCCGCCTGCGGGCGGCCTTTTGAATTTGCCCTCACAAATCACTCGGAATCCTTTTTCTCCGCACCGGACTCGAGACCGGCGCGGGCTAGCGACCTGCGCAGGCGCCTCTCACCACCCGATCCGCGTTGCGTATCGACGATCTTGCCTTCGCGATCGACGACGACGTAGATGGGATAGCGGTTGGCGGCATACATGGCGGCGAGATTCGTATCGCCGGTCATCACGATGTGACACTTGCGAGGATGCTCCTTCAAGTATTGCTGCACTACCTTCTTGGACTCGGCGACGTCAACCGCGAGCACGACCAGCCCTTTATCGGCAAATTCGGCGGTGATGTCATTCACCAGACCTTCTTCGCTCTTGCAGTAGGGACACCATGTAGTCCAGAACTGAAATAGGACGACTTTCCCTTTCGTCGAATCGTTGGTGAACTGCTCTCCGTCGAGTGTCTTAGCGTGAAAACGAGGCGCGGGCTCGCGATCGTCGTCAATAGTGATGTCGCGATGAACCGATTGAGCAAAAGCCGGAGAAACCGTCAGGACCACGGCCCACAGAATGCAATTAAGTACCACGCGTTTCGCTAGCATGGCTCGAAACTATAACACGATTTGCGGGTTGCGAAAAAAGTCGGTTGTCGATGGCCCAGCCAGTAAAGGGGCGTCTGATTTCCCGTAGAGGCGCGGCTTGCCGCATCTCCTGCCGCAGAGTGAGACGGGGCAAGCCCGGTCTCTACGCTACCCGATCTTCTCGCCCACGCTTTTGGCTTGGGTGAACAGGTAGAGATAGTCCGGGCCGCCCGATTTTGAATCGGTGCCTGACATGTTGAAGCCGCCGAAGGGGTGCGCCCCCACCATTGCTCCGGTGCACTTGCGGTTCAGGTAGAGGTTGCCGACGTGGAACTCGCGCACGGCGCGATCGAGTTTCTCGCGCGAACTGGAGTAGACGGCGCCGGTCAGTCCGAACTCGGTGTCGTTGGCGATTTCGAGAGCGTGGTCGAAGTTGCGCGACTTGATCACCACCAGCACTGGGCCGAAGATTTCCTCCTGCTCGAGCGTCGACTTCGCCGGGATGTCGGCAATGACCGTGGGCTGAATGAAGTATCCGCCTTCGGAACTAGCACTCGTGTCGCGCGCGCCGCCGGTGATTAGGCGTCCGTCTTTCTTGCCGATTTCGATGTAGCGGAGGATGTCGTTCATCGAACCCTCGTTGATGACGGCAGCCATGTTCGGGTTTGCCGTGGGATCGCCGACGGTGATGCGCTCGACGCGCGATTTCAGTTTCTCGAGGAACTTGTCGTAGATGCGCTCGTCGACGATGGCGCGCGAGCAGGCCGAGCACTTCTGGCCCTGGAAGCCGAAAGCGGCCGCGGCTACACCTTCGACGGCGGAGTCGATATCGGCGTCGGCATCGACGACGATGGCGTCTTTGCCGCCCATTTCGAGGATGGTGCGCTTGATCCAGAGCTGGCCCGGCTGCTGCTGCGCGGCGCTTTGGTTGATGTGCAATCCAACTTCGCGGGAGCCGGTGAACGAGATATAGCGAACCTTCGGATGCGACACCAGCGCGTCGCCAAAGCTCACGCCGCCGCCGGGGCAGAAGTTCACGACGCCTTCGGGCATGCCGCATTCTTCGAGCAGCTCAACGAACTTCGCCGCAATCGTCGGCGAATCGCTCGACGGTTTCAGGACGACGGTGTTGCCGCTGACGATCGAAGCGAGAGTCATGCCGGCCATGATGGCGCAGGCGAAGTTCCACGGCGGAATCACGGCGCCGACGCCGAGCGGAATGTAGGCCAGCGTGTCGCGCTCGCCGGGCAGTTGCACGGGCGGTTCGACCTTCGAGAAGCGCAGGGCCTCACGACCGTAGAACTCGCAGAAATCGATGGCCTCGGAGATATCGGCATCGGCCTCGAACCAGTTCTTCGAAACTTCGAAGACCAGCCAGGCCATGTATTCAAGCTTGCGCTCGCGCATCACATCGGCGACGCGGAACAGGAGCGAGGCACGCTCCTCGGCCGAAGTGCGGCTCCAGTGAGTGAAGGCCTGCAACGCGGCGTTCACGGCGGGCTCGACGTGCTCAATGTCAGCTTTCTGGTGAACCCCAACCACTTCCGAGGGCTTGGCGGGATTGATGGAACGAATCTTGCCGGAAGTCTTGATGCGCTTGCCTCCGACAATCAAGTCGTACTCGCGGCCCAGTTGGCCACGCACTTTCTCGATGGCGGCGCGCATCTTGCGCACGTTGTCTTCTTTGGTGAAATCGACGAACGACTCATTCTTGAACGCGCCTTCATGCAGGCGGACTTGCAGACGCGGCGGGGCTTCCATGGTTGCCATAGGAATTCCTTTCCAGGACGGAATGTTGCGCGCGGATATTCGCGACCTTTGATTTTACACCGCGTGGGCGTTGCTGGCGGACTGGGGGAAAGCAGTCCGCGCCATCGTCCGGCTCGCGTTTATACCTTGCCGTGCTTATACCTTGCGGCCCGCTGTTAACTTTTGAGGTACCCTACCCCCCCTCCCCCCTGCCTAGTGGAATCATGGGCTTAGGGAGAGAAAACCAACCTGGTCTTTGATTCTAAAGGACTTACATATAGAGTCTTTGAGAACAAAGGACTTAGCTTGTCAAAGAGCGCTGAAAATGGGTTTGGGGCAGCTTCGAGGGCCGTCTTAGTTGACAGGCGCGCCTCTTCACTGCCCCAAATCAGATGACTATTGTCGCATTGCGTGGGTTGGAGGTATGTGATCGTGGTCACTGGCTGATTGTGATGAAAAAAAGTCGAAGGGCCCCGTCCAGGCGAGGGCTGGGCACGGGCCGCCGGTCCAGGACGGAACATTGGACACTAGCGCGGATATTCGCAACCTTTGATTTACACCGGCTGAGGAGTTGGGCAGGCCTCGGAAACAGTCGCCGCTGCTGGATCGCCGTCCGCGGTGGAATCGCACTCGTCGCAAGGTGCGCGATGAGTGGAGAGTCCGGCTTGCCTTCATTGCCAACCGCGTGAGAACAGGCTACCATTGCGGCATTCGGCCGGATGGACTGGACTCGCTACGGGCCGCCTTCAACCGCGACATCTGAGTCCGTGTCGCACACTCAGCAAATTGTGGAGCCCGGATCAAGACGACTTGATCGGGTCGCAAGCGCATTGGCTTTTCAGTTCCGACTTTACGCAATTTCCCAGGAGGAAGTAATGAACAGAAAGAACGGGGCAGCAAATGCAGGTGGCAGTTTTCGATGGTTATCTATCGCATGGTTATCTATCGCAATGATAATCGCAATGAGTTGCGCGTTTTCGTCCGCTAGTACCGTGAGCGGCCAGTTCGTTGCACACAACACGCCGAGATACGTAGCGACGGCGAAGAATCTTGGCGCCGAAGATCCAGCCAAAGTGATCGAAGTCAGCCTCTGGCTGCAGCTTCACAACCGGAGCCAATTCGATGCTTTGACGCAGTCGCTTTACGATCCCAGTTCTCCCAACTACCGGCATTGGCTGAAGTCGAAAGACATTTCCGCCCGCTTTGGACCGACGGCGGAAGAAGCAAAGACGGTGCGGCAGTTTTTTACAGACCACAACTTGACGGTGGTGAAGACCGGCCCCAGCAACTTTTATGTGCGAGCGCGAGGCACGGTTGGCGACGTCGAAAAAGCATTTCATGTTCAACTCAACAACTATCAGCTCCGTGGCAAGACGGTCCGCGCCAATGTTGGCGATCCTTATGTCGAAGGAGCGGCGGGAGCGCTGGTGCGAGCCGTTTCAGGATTGGATAGCGGCGGCTTCGAGCAGCAGTACATCGTGCGGCCAAACAGCATTGACGGTACGCAGACTGCGATGACAGGCGTAGCGAAACCGGCGGCGATGAGTAACGACGAATTCTTTTCGTCGCAGTGTTTCGCGGGCACGGAGACGGAGACTTTTTCCAGCGACAATAACGGCTCGTTGCCCATTGCCACTTTCTCCGGCAACAAAATGAACCTGGCGAGCCAGACCAGCGTGGGGTGCGCATACACGCCACCGATGATCCAGACCGCATACAATCTGACTGGGCTATACAAGGAAAAGAGGGGAGGGCACACGTTCGAGTACGACGGCACAGACCAAGTCATCGCCATCATCGACTGGTGCGGGACGCCTACGATTCTTTCCGATGTGAATGCGTTTTCGGCGCAGTTCGGGCTGCCGCAGTTGATCGATTATAGCCAGCACCAGCAGCCTTTCCTGGAGATCACCTATACCGCGCCCAATAATTGCGAAAACTGGGACAACCTCGAAATCAACCTCGATGTGGAGTGGGCGCATGCGGTTGCGCCATACGCGAACATTAACCTGGTCGTTCCTCCGTCGAACAGCTTTCAGGATGTGGACGAAGCCGAGTTCCTGGTCGTGCATGATGGGCTGGGCATCGTGCTTTCGGGCAGCTACGGTGTGCCAGAATGGGACACTCCAACCGCCGAACTGGAAACGGAGAGCCTGATTGCACAAATCGGCGCTACCGAGGGCATTTCAACCAACTATGCGACGGGCGATGACGGCGACTGGACATTTTGGGGATTGCCGCAGACGGTCGACGCACCGGCGGATTCTCCCTGGGCTACGGCCGTTGGCGGCATAAGTCTGGCTCTGACTGCCAAGAACACGATTGCCTGGCAATCGGGGTGGGGGACGAATTGGAGTACTCCTGTAATAGCAGGAGTAATCAACGATCCGCCAGGCATGGCGTTTCAACCCTTTCTTTATGGATCGGGCGGAGGCACGAGCAACTGCGTTTACGAGGATCAGAACCTTAACTGCCTCGGCGGATTCCCCAAGCCGTCGTACCAAAGCCAACTGCCTGGAATCTACCGGAAAGTTCCAGACATCTCCTGGCTGGCGGATCCGACCATGGGAGTTGCGGTCCTGATCAGCATTCCAGGGTTCACTCCTCCACAAGTATGGCAAGTAGTTGGCGGCACCAGCGTCGCCACTCCCATGTTCTCCGCTTTGTGGGCCATTGCTAACCAGGAAGCTCAATTCAGTAACAATCCACTGCCTGGTCAGGCCGCGCCTTATCTTTACTCGATGCCGGCAGGAACGATCTACGATATCCTTCCGATTGCTACATCGAAACACAACGTGACCGAATCGATTCAGGACTCCTCGGGTACGACCAAGTACAACATGAGCCAGGTATTCGACGGCCCCGCGGAGATAAACTACCCCTTCCTTAGCGCGCTGTGGGATTATCCGTACGAGGCAGACACGCTGGTCGTATATGCGTTCGACACGGATTGTCAGATTCCACACGATTTCAGCACGACGACGTTTTGCGACGATCCTAACGCCTTGGCCACACAGCCCGGCTGGGACAACGTGACTGGCATGGGAGTGCCGAACGCGAAAAAGTTCGCCGATTACTTTCGCGATAAATAACGATGGGTGACTGAACTTCCCCTGCCATCCTTTGGGTGGCAGGGTTTTTTTCTTGGCGGAATTCGTACGGGATCGTCCAAGGAAAAGACCCGCCAAGCAGGGCTTGGACGGGCGCCTCAGCTTGTGTGATCTACACAAATGAGGTTTGCACGACGGCTGCTACTTCTGCTGGCTCCGGCTCCAGCTTGGCGGTGAAGTGGCGCAGGAATGGGGCTTCGTAGCTTAGCTTCATGCCGTGAATCTGCTCGCGCTTCTTCCAGACTTCTAAGATGATTTCAACTACGTAGTCGATGTGGCTCTGGGTGTAGACGCGGCGGGGAATGGCTAGACGCACCAAATCCATTTTCGCCGAGGCTCCGAACATGAGTGTGCCGATCTCTACCGAGCGGATGCCGCCTTCGAGATAGAGTTCGTTGGCGAGCGCTACGGCGGGAAAGTGAGCGGGCGGAACGTGCGGCAGAAAAGCGCGGGCGTCAATGTAGACGGCGTGGCCGCCGGGCGGCTGCACGATGGGCACGCCCTCGGCGGCGATGTGGTTGCCTAGATATGCGGTGGAAGCTATGCGGTATTCCAGGTAGTCCTCTTGCAGCGCTTCCTGCAGTCCTACGGCGATGGCTTCGAGATCGCGACCGGCTAGGCCGCCATAGGTGGGGTAGCCCTCGGTCAGGATTAGCAGGTTCTTCTCCTGCTGCGCCAGCAGATCGTCGTTGGTGCAGAGGAATCCGCCGATGTTCGCCATGCCGTCTTTTTTGGCCGACATGGTGCAGCCGTCGCCGTAACTGAACATTTCCTGCGCGATTTCTTTCGGCGTTTTCTTCTCGTAGGCTTGCTCGCGGATCTTGATGAAGTAGGAGTTCTCGGCAAAACGGCAGGCATCGAAGTAGAGCGGGATGCGATGCTTGCGGCAAACCGCGCTTACGGCTTTGACGTTCTCCATCGAGACGGGCTGGCCACCGCCGGAGTTGTTGGTCACGGTGAGCATGACCAGAGGCACGCGGACTTTTTTCGTGCCGGCGTTTTGAATCAAGGTTTCGAGCGCGGCGACGTCCATGTTGCCTTTGAAGGGATGGTTCAGGCTGGGCTGGCGGCCCTCGGGGATGACGATGTCGACCGCTTCGGCGCCGACGAACTCCAGGTTGGCGCGGGTGGTATCGAAGTGGGTGTTGTTGGGGACGACATCGCCTTTTTTGCACATCACGCTGAACAGGATGCGCTCGGCGGCGCGGCCCTGGTGGGTGGGGATGACGTGCTTGTAGCCGAAAATATCCTGCACCGAAGAGCGAAACTGATCGAAGCTGCGGCTGCCGGCGTAACTCTCATCGCCCTCCATCATGGCCGCCCACTGGTGGGTGGACATGGCGCCGGTGCCGGAATCGGTGAGCAGATCGATGAGGACATCGTCGGCGGGCAGGAGAAAAAGGTTGTAGAACGCGGCGCGGAGCGATTGCTCGCGCTGGGCGCGGGTCGTCCAGTGAATGGGTTCGACGCTTTTGATGCGGAAGGGTTCGATGATCGTGCGGGGCATGTTGGCTTCTCCTTTTTACCACACACCCTTTGGCTGTTGGTGTCAAGGGCGGGGATCACGGGTGGGTGGAAGGGAGCAGACTGCGCGGCGAAATAAAATCAATAATTTAGAGAATTGTGCAACTGGTTACTCTCGTAATTCGTCTTAATTCGTGTGGGTACATTCGTGATGTACCAGTTCTGAGATTGACCGCGTAGAGTAAACTATAATGCCTAAGACGAATCACAAGAAGGAATGCCGCGTGGCTACGTCACCGCTGAAGAAGAAAAACGCGATGCACTCGCTGCTGGAGAGCATGGACGAGCTTGCGGTCGCTGCTTCCAAGAGGATGACTACGGACGAAGTGCGCAAGGTACGCAAGGAGATCAACGACCTGGTAGATCGGGCTGTTGTTCGTAAACCGCGTCGCGAAACTGCCTGATCAATTCCCTCCGCCTTTCTGCAGTCATCTTCGGATCCAACTTGTTGATAAGCTCCACGTATTCAGGTTCGGCGTCAAGCCCCCTTTTTACCAGTTCTTGGACTCGCTGCACGTCACGGCGGAGTTTTGCTGCCTCTTCAGGGTCACAGTAAGTGCGGCCCGGATCGCGGCGCGTTTTCGTCCACTTGGTCATCGGTTAACTTAAACTGTAGCACCTAGCCTCCCTTGCCCAGCCCCTGAAGGGGCGTCTGATTCGAGCGCTAATGGCATCGCTAAAGCGATACCCTGATACGCAGCATGCAGCGAGCTTCGCTCGCCTGGACGGCCGAGGGCGGCTGTCCCTACGTGATTCTCAATTAGACTTTGACCGAGTCGCGGCGCTCGGCTGGCGTGTATTTTACGGCGGCGGTGCGATCGAGTTTGTCCCAGGCGAAGGGGCGACCCTGAATGGCGCGCTTCAGGGTGCGGAAGAGAACGAGAGAAAATACCTGGCGGTAGGCAAAGCGCTGCAACCACACCTGGCTGAGCAGCCAGGCGTCTTCGCGGGCTTCGGGTTGGCGACGCTCCAAGGCGAAGGCTAGCGCCGAGGCGAGGAAATCAATGACCAAGAACGCGCCGAAGAAGATCAGCAGCCGCTGGAAGCTGGCCGGATCGGTGGACTCTGGATGAAAGTGCTTCTGCAAGAAATACCAGATCACGCCGACGGCAAACATCAGGTCGATAAAGGGCGAGACCAAGGGAAGCAGAATCTGGAAGATGAGGATGTTGGGAAGCGCGACGAATCCCAAGGCGCCCTTGCGCGCGAAAACGCCGCTATGTTTCCAGACGGATTGCAGAATTCCGAACGACCAGCGGAAGCGCTGACGCATGAGGGCGTTGGCGCTGGTCGGGGCCTCGGTGAAAGCGAGCGCCATGTCTTCGTATTCGACGCGATAGCCGTTGCGCAGCAGCGCCATGGTTAGATCGGCGTCTTCGGCGACGGTGTCCACATGGTAGCCACCGGCTTCGCGAACCGCCTCGATACGCCAGGCCCCGATGGCGCCCGGCACCACGCTGACCGCGCCCATGGTGTTGAGCGCGCGCCGCTCGAAATTCTGGCTGGTGATGTATTCGAGCGCCTGCCAGCGCGTCCAGAGGTTGACGCGGTTGCCGACCTTGGCATTGCCGGCCACGGCTGCAACCTTCGGATTGAGGAAGTGCGGCACCATGCGGACGATGGCATCGGGGGCGATGATGGTATCGGCGTCGATGCCAACGAAAATTTCCGCATCGCCGATGTGCTGCAGTCCAAAGTTAAGCGCCTCGGCCTTGCCGCCGTTGGGCTTGGTGAGAATCCAGACTTTGCCGGCCGCTTCTTCGGCGGCAAACGAGCGGCGGACGATTTCCAAAGTACGATCCTTGGAACCGTCGTCGATGACGATCACGCGCAGATTGGGGTAGTCGGAGTCGAGCGCGCCCTGGACAGTGCGTTCGATGACCTTCTCTTCGTTATAAGCGGGAATGAGAACCGCGACCCGAGGCCGGTAAGAGGCAATTTGTTCGGGCGTTCCGTACACGTGCGAGCGAAGACGATCATAGATGGCGAGGACGCCGACGGAAATCAGGCGCCCGGTCATCAGGATGTCACCCAGGAAAAAGATGACGGTGATGGCGGTCATGGTCGCACTGAAGAGCCAGAATCCGATCCAATTCAGGCGAGCGGACAAATACTCGTTGGGCGGGAGCGGCGGCATGACGTCGGCTTTGGTTTTGCCCATCAACTGGTAGACGGGGACGAATGTAAATCCGCGGGCGCGGGCGCCGTCGATAATCAGCGGAAGCGCCTCCACTGTTCTTTCCCGGTTACCGCCGCCATCGTGCATGAGGATGATGTTGCCGCACCTCTGATCGCTCGGTTGGCAGGGCGGCAAGTGGTCGAGCACGCCAGCGGCGATTTGTTGCGGCGTGAGCGGGGGCTCGTCGTTCCAGTCCTTGGTGTCGATCTTGTTGCCGATGGTGATGTAGCCCATGCTTTGCGTGAGTTCGAGCGGGCGCACCTCATCTTCGGTATCGGGCTCGGCATCGACGGAGTACGGCGGACGGAACAGCATGGTGCGAATGCCCAGGCGGCTGGCGAACAGGCGCTCGGTCAGGTTGAGCTCGACCTTCATGTAGCCGCTGCCAATCGAGCTGATATCGGGATGAGTAAAGGTATGGTTCCCGATTTCATGGCCTTCCCGGTAAATGCGCTCGGCCACACTGCTGAATTTCTCAACCTGGATTCCGATGAGGAAGAATGTTCCCGGCACATGTTCGCGCTTGAGGACGTCGAGAATTTTCGGGGTCCACTCCGGATCGGGACCGTCGTCGAAGGTCATGGCGAGTTCGTTCTTGCTGAAGCCATAGCGCGCCACACGATAGGGCTGGGGCAGACTCTTGAAGGTTTCGTCGTCGATGAGTCCGGTTTGCTTGTCGATGGTCAGATCGCGCTCGCCGTCGGTAGGTCGCGCCTCGATGTGCAGGATTTCTCCATTACCTTCCATGTCGACGTCCTGGCCAGGAGGAACGTCTTTCAATCGGTCCGACGCATTGGCTTCTCCGGGCATGTCCCACACCCGCCACAGGGAGCGGTCTTCGGCGCCCAGTCTCCACAAGGCGAAGGTCTGGATGCCGAGAGTCTGGGCGGCTCGCATCTCGTTCAGAGCGGTCACCGCATCCAGGAACCAGACGTCGTGGAGGAAGTTATCGTCGTCGCGATAGCTGAAGTGCGGGTTAAGCGCGTCGCCGTCAAAATCGACATCTTCTTCGGCATCGCGCGAGCCGATCCAGGCTTCCTGCACGGAAACGCTCTTGTCGGCCTCTCCCGGTGGAAGCTTGCCTTTTTTCGGCTTTTCAACCCAGTCGTAACCGTAGTTGCCGATGGCGCAGATGAGTTTGTCTTTTGGAATCTCCTCGACGGCTGACTGAAGGTTGTCGAGGAACCAATCCTCGGAAGCGACGGGGCCAGGGGTTCCGCCGGGAAAGTGCTCGTCGTAGTTCATGATGACGACGGCATCCACGGCGGCCGTAATCGCCTTGTAATCAAAATCCTCGTTGCGCACCTGGACGCTGACATACAGCTTCATTGCCTTGGCATGCAGGTCGGACGAGAGTTCGTTCAGCAGAGCCACGTATCCGGGTTGCCCCTTCTTTGGGAAGGATTCGAAATCGATCATCAAACCGCGATAATGATCGGAGGCAAGAAAAATCCCGATCTCTTGACGAAACCTGGCGCGAGCTTGCGGATTGTTCAGGAAATCGCTGATGCCGGGAACAAAGTCGGTGCCGTCAAAATTCTGCACCACCGGAAACACTTCCATGTCGGTGTCTTCCGCCTTCAGAAACGGCATCACCTTGTCATCGATGCGATGGACGGTTTGCCCCTGAACCACGTCAAACATCGTGTTCGTTTCCGGATCCGCGGCTTGCAGATGACCGTCGGGAGTGAGCACCTGGAGCCAGGCCGGGAAGAGCAAGTCGATCTGGCGGGCATACTCGCGCAAGGACGAGAAGCTGGCCGGGTCCCAGGAAACGTAGAAGGCGGCCCGAATTCCCTGCTCGGAGTTGAGGGTGAGTTGGGAAGGAGCTTTGCGGGGTGGGCGGCGGTGACCGGCGCGGGCCAGAGTGGCGAGACGGCGTTTCTCGCGCGCTTTCGTCTTTTCGTTTTCTTTCAGAGCGTGGTAAGGCTTCTTTTCAGACAGCCAGGAGAGGTCGGGCAGCGGCTCGCTGCGCAGGGCACTGTAGATGAAAAAGATGACCAGCAAGGATAAAGTCAGGGCGGCCACGTCGACAAAGCGGCGAATCCGCTTCCAGCGCGCTTGTAAGGGATCGTAAAAAACCTGTTTGGCCATCGCGTAGTGGTCTCTTCATCCTAAGTGTGAAGGGGCGGTGGGTCAAACGCGGTGCCAGAGATCGTTCGCTGTTCGTCGTTCGCTAGGGACGCGGCAAATCGCGCGATTCGCGATATATTCCCTACGTGCTCAGTTTGATCCGCGAACATCGCAGGTTTTTTCTGGGAACAAGCCTGGCCGCCCTGGCATTGCGACTATTTTTCTTCTTCCATTTCCCGGCGGTCACGGATGACTCGCGCACCTACGCCGACCTCGCCACCAACTGGCTGCAGCACGGCATCTACGGGCAGACGGACCTGACGCAATCGGTAAAAGAGATCGTGCCGAGCGACACGCGCCTGCCGGGATATCCTGCTTTTCTGGCCGCGATCTTCTGGCTGTTTGGAGCCGGCAATTTTAAAGCAGTTCTGCTGACTCAGATTCTGATCGACTTGGCCGCCTGCCTGGTCGTTGCCGACCTTGCCCGCCGCGCAGTCTCCGAACGGGCGGCGAGAATCGCTTTTGTTCTGGCGGCGCTGTGTCCATTCCTGGCAAATTACGCCGCCGCCGCACTCACCGAAACTTTGGAGATTTTTTTTACCGCGCTCGCTCTCGATGGCGCGATCGCCGCTCTGAATCAGATGCGTGCGGCTGGTGCGGGGGAAAGCGCCGGCAGGCTCTGGGCCGCGACCGGCGCGGCGATTGCAGCCTGCATCCTGCTGCGTCCCGATGGCGGCATTCTGCTGGCGGCGGTCGCTCTTTATTTGGCGGTCGTGGCATGGAAGAAGAACGCCGATAAGAAAAACATGGCGGATGTTCTGGCGGCTGGAATCATCGTCGTGGCGTGTGCGCTGGCGCCGCTCGCTCCCTGGACGATTCGTAATTTTCGGACGCTCCATCATTTCCAGCCACTGGCTCCGCGTTACGCCAACGAAACGGATGAACTGGCCCCCCGGGGTTTTAACCGCTGGGTCAAAACCTGGATTGTCGACTACGCGTCGGTGGAAGAAATCTACTGGAACGTTCCTGGCGACAATATTGATCCGGAAAAGCTGCCGTCGCGTGCTATCGACACTCCGGCTGAAAGGGACCGAACGCTGGCCGTGATCGGGGACTACAACCAGGCGCGGGAGATGACGCCGGAACTGGATGCGCGCTTCGGCAACCTAGCCGCGAACCGCATTCGCGCCCACCGTGTGCGCTACTTCGTTGTGCTGCCCCTGCTGCGCGTCGCGGATATGTGGCTACGCCCGCGAACCGAGGTCCTTCCCCCAGACGTGCGCTGGTGGGAATTCAATGACGAGGCGAAAGAGTCGGTCATGGCCGTAGGGCTCGGCTTGCTGAACCTGGCTTACGTCGTGGGAGCGCTGTTGGCGGTAGTTCCCAGGCCGTCACGCAGGTCGTCAGGAATTCGCTGGGCGGGATTGCTGGTCGGCTTCGTGCTGCTGCGCTCGGCATTTCTTGGGACACTGGAAAATCCGGAACCGCGTTACACGCTGGAATGCTATCCGGTGGTGATCCTCTGCGCAGCAGCCTATCTTGCCAGCGCGACAGAGCAACAGCAAACTAAGTCGCGAATCTGAAATCCCGATTAGGGTAATTCAAAAAACAGAACATGACGGGCAGTCATGCGCTGCTAACTTAATCCGCTTTCAGACTTGTTTTCACCGGAGATAACGTGCAATATTTATGCCCAACTTTCTGTGAGGGCCCCATGAAACCCAAATCCTTCCCCCGCATTGGTCTATTGGTCACCATCTGCATTGTGCTCGGTGTAGCCTTTCTGGGCGCGAATCAAGCCGCCGCGCAGCAAGCGACGGCCCAACTGATGGGCACCGTCAAAGATCCCTCGGGCGCGATGGTCGCAGCCGCAAAGGTCTCCCTCAGGAACTCCGGCACCAACACGGTGCACACAACCACGACTGGCAAAGACGGCGGCTACCTGTTTACCCTGGTGCCGATTGGAGCCTACGAACTCACGGTTGAGCAGCAGGGTTTTGAAAGGTACGTGCGCAAGGGGATCACGCTGGAGATCAATCAGAATGCGCGGCTCGACGTGTCGTTGCAGGTCGGCTCCACCAGCCAGGTGGTGGAGGTGCAAGGCGATGTCACGCAGGTCGATACGGTCAGCGCCACTCTGGGCAAAGTCGAGACCACGCAACGCATCCTGCAGCTCCCATTGGTGGATCGCGATACCATGCAACTGGGACTGCTGCAGGCAGGCGTCTTCGCCCCCGACCAGGACGACGGATCGGGCAATCCATTCTCAGTTAGCGGGCAGCGCTCGGAGTCGATGACGTTCTTGCTCGACGGGGCCGATAACAACGATTTTTTGGGCAACAACATTGTGGTCAATCCCAACCCCGACGCCGTGGCCGAGTTCAAGATCCTCACTAACAACTACACCGCTGAGTATGGGCGAACTTCCGGCGGCATCATCAATCAAGTAATTAAGTCTGGGACCAACACGGTGCATGGGAGCGCCTTTGAGTTTTTCCGCAACACCTCCCTCGATGGTAGTGACTACTTCCTGGGGGCGGTGCCGGTACTGAGACGGAATCTGTTCGGGGGAACCATCGGTTTTCCCATCAAGAAGGACAGGTTATTCTTCTTCGCTTCGTACCAGGGCAGCCGACGCGCCGAGGGGCAGAACCCGGGCCCGCTTCCAGTGCTGAGCCAAGCCGAGCGGACGGGAGACTTTAGTGAACTGCTGCCTACGACTCAACTCACGGACCCAACCACTGGCAACCCGTATTACAACAACCAAGTGCCGGTCGATCCGGTGATCGCCAACTACATCAACGACTATCTGCCATTGCCTAACCGTCCGAACAACCAATTTGAAGCCGATCCTGTAGCCCACATCAGGGACGACCAGTTCATCTTCCGTACGGACTACAACCTATCGACAAAAGACACTCTGTCGGGAGTTTATATTTTCGATGACACGCCGGATACGTATCCGTTCCAGATCATCAACGGCGCGTCCACAGGTGGCGATGTGCCGGTGGGGTCTGGCTTCACCGACGCCAACCGTTATCAGTCGGGGAATATTACATGGACCCGAACGATTTCGCCGACCATGGTGAACGAACTGCGTTTCGCGGCTAACCGAGTGGCCACCTTCAGCTCCGTGCCCACCACCACAACTTCGCCTTCTGCCTTGGGATTCCTTACGGTAAATCCCGACGATCCCAAGGGCACAGCGCCGCCGCTCATGACGGTCACGGGCAATTTCAACCTGGGTCCGTCTCCGCAGGGGCCGACTAAAATTCACGACACCACGTTCCAGTACCAGGACACACTATCGTGGACCAAGGGCCGGCACGATTTGAAATTTGGAGTTGATTTGCGCTGGGTCGAGAACAACTTCAACTTCGATTTCTACAATAACGGCAGTTTTGCCTTCGGGCAGGGCGGTTCGTTTACCGGTAGCGTGCTGGCCGATTTCGTCGGCGGATTCTTCGACAACTACTATCAATTTTCTAATGCGATCTATGGGATTCGCACGCACTCGCTTTACTTTTTCGGCCAGGATGCCTGGAAGGTCACACACAACCTGACATTCAGCTATGGCCTGCGTTACGAATACAATTCGCCCCAGCAAGATCCTCGCAACCAGATCATTGGTTGGTACCCGGGGCAACAGTCCACGGTCTTTCCCAGCGCTCCCCAAGGCTTTTTGTATCCGGGAGACCCGGGCACGCCCAATCGCGGATTGATCTACCCCGACCGCAACAATTTCGCTCCGCGATTCGGCTTCGCCTGGGACATGCTGGGAAACGCCAAACTGGTGATGCGCGGCGGCATCGGAATCTTCTATGACATTGAAGATGGCGCGTTGAACCTGCAGTTTGGGGGACAGCCGCCATTTGGGTACGTGGCCAACAACTACCCGTGTTTCGGGGGGGCCGGCTGTTTGAACGCGACGGCCAACGGTTCTTATGTGGCTGATCCATTTCAGGGCCTGTATCCCAATCCGTATCCCTTCGTCGCCGGGGGGAACTTCGGACAATTCTTTTCTCCGGCGCTTCCTTTCGCATATGTGGTTTATCCCCATTTCCGCACGCCGTATGCGGAGAATTTTAATTACGGCTTCCAGTATCAGCTCAGCAGTGACACCATGATCGAGGCGGTATATGTGGGCAGTTTAAGCCGCAAGGCGATCGCCGGCACAGAACTGAACTACGCGACTCTTGGCGGTCCTTCCGGCCTGCTGACGCAGTACAATTACTTCCTTGGCCAGGAGGGGACCACAAACGAAAGCACGGCGTACGAAATAAACGTGGATTGCGCCCGGCCTCTGGCAGCATGCAGCGGCGCAACACCCCCAGCGCCATCATTTACCGGCCTGCCCGCGGGAGCTACACAGATCTACACCAACCTCAGTGAGGGCAATTCCTCCAGCAATGAATTCCAGCTCACCGTGGATAAGCGCCTAAGCCACGGATTGCAATTTCGCGCGGCATACACCCTCGCCAAAACCATCGACGGTCAGTCGGGCTTCCGAGCCCGTTCTTCAATTTATTCAGATCCTACCAATCCGGGAGCGGACCGCGGGCTGGCTGACTTTGACGCTACTCACAGGTTGGTCTTCAGCCCGATCTGGCAGATACCGCTGGGAAACCACGGAAGCCGTTTCGCTCAAGAAGTGCTCGGCGGCTGGAGCGTTGCTACCATAGCCAGCTTTCAGTCGGGGAATCCATTTACTCTTTTTTCCGAAAACAACTCGAGCGAATTGAATAATTATCTCGACCGGCCCAATGTAGTTGGACCGATACAAAGGACGAGCAACCTGCGGCAGCAGCAAACGTTTGCTCCGGATCCAAACCTGGTAAACGGAAGCTGCTTGCCCGGTTCGGAGACTGGGCATTTCCTGATTAACCCCATGAACCTGGTGTGTGCTGTAGCGTCGCCGATTGGCCAGAGCCCTGATCCCCTGCTCACGCCCGGGGGAGTGCCGCTCTTCACGCACGGCAACATGGGGAGAAACGTCCTGCGCGGACCGGGCATTAACAACTGGGACATTTCCATCGCCAAGGACTTCAAGTTCACAGAGAGCAGGTCCCTGGAATTCCGCTCCGAGTTCTTCAACGCGTTCAACCACGTGCAGTTTTATAGCCCGACCTACCAGGACGGCACTGTCGGTGGCGACGCGTTGTTTGGACAGATTACTTCCGATCGTGGACCGCGCGTGATTCAATTTGCTTTGAAGATGTATTTCTGAAGTTGGGAGAAATTCGGGTCCGGGAAGGCGGAAGCGCTCGCTTTTTTTCAGGGTTTTAGCTTAGCTGAGCGGCGAGTCGGTCATGCGGAAACGGGTGCGGACGTGTTCGGAGAGCAGTTCGATGGCTCCGCGATTGCCCACCGGATCGGCCTTCGCCAAATACTTCATCGCTTCCACCAGCATCTTCTGGCCGTCGACGTAGCGGGGGTCGGCGGTGCGCTCGCGCTTTTTGCGCGACAAATCCGGCGGAACGGGGATAGTAAACACTCTAGCCATGCAAACTCAACCTTCGGACGTTCTCGTGCAGTATATAGCCCCAGGCGGTCTTTTTCAGCTTGATTCTTTGGTTCGGGTTTTGCCGGAGCTGGGGCGGAGGACTTTTGGTCTAATTTCCTGTAGGGACGCAGCGTCTGAGACGGGGCAAGCCCAGTCTCTACGGAAAAGAAAACTGGACGTCTGCTTGCCTATCCTTGTGGCGAGACAAATTTGGTTTTCTTCGTTGTCTTCAGCTTAAAGACGTCCTCCGGAAGCTTCTGTTTCATCTGAATCTCGGAATACTTCGCCAGACGGTAGTCGCCGCTCGGCTCAAAGAACTGCTGTTGCACCGAAATTCCCCGAACGGGGTCGATCCAGAGCCAGATGCGCGCTATATTGCTTCGAAAACGATCAGATTTCGGAATCAACTCCAGTTCGTCGGCTTTGATGCCACCGACAATCTCCGTCGCCAAGAACCTCACGGCGTATGACTTGAACAAATCGCGGCCGCTGCCGCCGAAGCCGAGCACCAGAAAGCTCTCGACGTCGCCGCGATTCTTGCCAGCATTGTATTCGGTCACCTGATCGATCTTGGGCTGGTACACCTGAACTTTGCCGCCGCTGTAGATGACGTACTTTTTGTCGGGTTCGGCGAAGTCAGCGGCCATCTGTATTTCTCCGCCTTCACGCCGGAAATAAATCTTCCCCTTCTCCGTCTCGGTTTCGCTGATCACCTTCTGGTATTGGTCCCAGACGACGTTTGCCTCGGCGGTTTTGAAGTCTCGGGCAGCGGCATCCATCTGGGCGAGAACGTGCTCGAGCTCAGCGGATTCGCCAACAATTTGCGCGGGAGCGGCCGCCGTAAGAAGCCAGCCGATGACCATCGTCCCGAGAAAAACCGTCTGGAGTGTAACTCTCAACATAATTCTCATTGATTAACTTTGATGAACTTTGAAACCTTGCTCTACTATTCTTTTTCAACCCAGACCTTATAACTCTGCGTATGTCCCGAAACGTCTTTGACGGTTTCGACATTGGTAATGCTGACCGCGCCGGAGATGGGTTCTATGATCTGCTCCAATTGCCGGCGAACATCTCCATTCGCAGCGGTATTCACTGCCGAGGCCTGGATTTGATAGATAAGCTCGCCCTTGGCGCCGGGGATCACCACCACGCCGGTAAGATGCGGAATGCGCTCGACCGGTTTGTCCTTGAAATTGATGAAGTGCGGCGAAACAAAAACAAAGAGGAGGATCAGGGTGACCATGATGTCGTAGTGCAGGCTTCCCCGCTCATACGACCAAAGAATGTATCCGCGGATTGTGCGCCAGATCGCGCCCATGGGAGAAACGGCGCTTTCTAGCGCCGTCGAGGCTGTTTCGGGTTGCTGCCAGTGTATTTGGGAATTCATGGGATATCAATACTCCGATTACAGCAACGTAGAGACGGGGCTTACCCCGTCTTCGCTCGCACCATCTCGGGCGCTGCGAGAGACGCGGCAGGCCGCGTCTCTACGGGACACGGGCCGGGATAAGGTCGGTGCCCATGTACGGCTGCAGCGCCTCCGGAATGCGCACGCTGCCATCGGCTTGCTGATAATTTTCCACGACGGCAACCCATGTGCGTCCTACCGCTAAGCCGCTGCCGTTCAACGTGTGCAGGAATTCCGTCTTGCTCTTGCCTTCGGGCCTGAAGCGAATGTTCGCGCGGCGTGCCTGAAAACTTTCGAAGTTTGAGCACGAAGAAATCTCGCGGAACAGATTCTGGCCGGGCAGCCAGACTTCAATGTCATAAGTCTTGGCTGCAGAGAATCCGATATCGGCAGTGCACAGCGTGACCACACGGTAGTGCAGGCCGAGTTTCTGAAGCACGGTCTCGGCGTCGTGGGTCAGCTTCACCAGTTCATCGTACGAGGTTTCGGGGCGCGCGAACTTCACCAGTTCCACTTTTTGAAACTGGTGCTGGCGAATAATGCCGCGCACATCCTTGCCGTACGATCCGGCTTCGCTGCGAAAACAGGGAGTGTACGCGGTGAGGCAGATTGGCAGGCGCGCGCCGTCCAGCACTTCGTCGCGATAGAGATTCGTGACCGGCACTTCGGCCGTCGGAATCAGCCAGAGATCTTTCTCGCCGTGCGGCACGCGGAATAGATCCTGCGCGAACTTCGGAAGCTGGCCCGTACCATACATCGACTCGGAATTCACCAGGTACGGTGGAAGAACCTCCGTATATCCGTGCTCGCGGGTGTGCAGATCGAGCATGAAGTTGGCGAGGGCCCGCTCCAATCGCGCGCCCAGCGCCCAGTACACGGCGAATCTCGCGCCAGAGAGTTTGGCGGCGCGCTCCAGGTCGAGCACTCCCAGCGCTTCGCCCAACTCCCAGTGCGGCTTGGGCTTGAAATCGAACTGCGGCAGCGTGCCCCAGCGGCGCGCTTCCACGTTATCTTCGGCGTTCGTTCCCACGGGCACGCTGGCGTGTGGAAGATTTGGAAGCGAGGTCAGAATCTCGCGCAGGCGCGCTTCCTGTTCGGCCGCCTTTTTTTCGGACTCCGCAATCTGCTCGCGCAGTTCTTTTGTCTCCGCAATCTGCGCCGAAGTATCCTGCCCGCTCTTCTTCAGTTTTGCAATCTCCTCGGAAGCGCGGTTGCGGCGCGCCTGCAGAGTTTCCGCGGCGGTGATGGCTTGCCGACGCTCGCCGTCGATGAGGCGAAAGTCCTTCAAAACTTCCGCCGGATTCATTCCGCGCTGGCGCAGCTTTTCTTCCACCAGCGCGAGGTTGTCACGAACGAAATTCAGATCGAGCATTCTGCATTAACTTTAGCTGAAAAGTGCGATTCCGTGCACGCGGAGAAGGCGGCCAACGGTAGCAAACTTCAAAATCCTGAACCGCAGAGGACGCCGAGATCGCAGAGAAGAAAAGGCAGGAAACCTCTGCGCTCTCCCCGTCCTCTGCGGTTAGCATCTCTTCTGCGGTAAACTAGGTCGCGATGAGACTTCCCCAGTCTTGGCGCACTCTGCTGGTCGTGCTGGCCTGTTGTGTCTGCGCCTCCGCCAGCGCTTACAACGCCCGCCCCAAGCTCGTGGTCGTCATCGTGATTGACCAGTTCCGCGGCGATTACCTGGAGCGCTATCGCGACCAGTTCGGCGACGGAGGGTTCCGCGTGTTTCTCGACCGCGGCGCTTATTTCAGCGACTGCAATTACGACTACGCCAACACCCGCACCGCTCCCGGACACGCCACCCTCTTCACGGGAAGCTACACCAGCGGACACGGCATCATTGCGAACGAATGGTGGGATCCGCAGAAGAAGAAACGGGTAACGTCGGTGGAGGACGCTGCGACAAAACTTGTCGGCATCGGCGGCGACGTAAAACCCGCCCAAGCGGAGCTTGGACGAGGCACCCCGGGCGCATCGCCACACAACCTTTTGAGCGATACGCTTGGGGACGAGTTGAAACTGGCCACGGGCGGCAAAGCTCGAGTATTCGCCATCTCGCTGAAAGATCGCGCGGCCGTCTTGCCCGCGGGATTTTCCGGAGACGCCGCCTATTGGATCGACCCTAAAAGCGGCGATTGGATCACCTCCACTTACTACCGTCCGGATCTTCCCGAGTGGGTGCGCAATTTCAACGGCAGACGTCCTGGGGAAGGGCGCGCGGCGAAATACTGGAATCGCGAGTGGCGGGATAAAGAGAACGACGGAAACATCCTCGGCTCGACCGCGCCACGAAACGGCAAAGCCGGCGCGCCTGCCGGGTTTTACGAGGTCGTCGGCTCCACTCCCTTCGCCAACGACTACCAGCTGGAGTTCGCCAAGGAACTTGTTTTGTACGAGAAGCTGGGCGCGGGCCCGGCAACGGACCTGCTGGTGATCAGCCTCTCGGCCAACGATATTCTCGGCCACCAGGTTGGCCCCGACTCTCCGCAAATGCGCAGCATGGCGCTCGAACTCGACCGAAGTCTCGCGGAGTTCTTCGACTTCCTCGGTCATCAGATTGGAATGGCCAACGTGTGGATGGCGCTCTCGGCGGATCACGGAGTCGCGCCTCTGCCGGAATTTGCGAAAACTCTGCGTCTCCCCGCTGCCAATCTCGACGCGAAAGCTCTGCGCGAGCAGATCAATTCTCTGCTCTCGAAAAAATACGCGAAGAAAGCCGACTACGTGCTCGACCTCGATTACCCGGTTGCATGGCTCGACAAAGACGCGTTCGCCGGAACTGTCGGGTCAAAAGACGAATCCGTCGCCGAAGACGAAGTAGGCGAAGCTATGAAGCAGATAGGGTTCACAAGATACTTCACCAAGTCGCAACTGGCTCGCGGAGACATTCCTCCCACCGAAATCGGCCGTCGCTATGCCCACAGCTACTCGCCCGAAGGCGGATATTATGTGATCGGAGTCCCCGTTCCATTTCAAGTTGGAATCACGAAGGGTACCGATCATGCAACGCCTTTCTCGTACGATACCCATGTGCCGCTCGCTTTCTATGGACTCGCCTTTCAGCCAGGAACTTACCGGACGCACGCTGAGCCGGTCGATCTCGCGGTAACGCTCGCTTCCTTGCTTGGCATCAACGCACCCGCGCAAGCCACGGGAAGGGTGCTGACCGAGGCGCTACAGTCGCATCGTTCCACCGCGCAGCCCGCAGTCCCTCCTGCTGGAGCAACCCAATGACGCCTATCAACAATCCGGACTTGAGCGTCAGCTTCGCCGGCATCGAGCTGAAGAATCCAATCATCGCGGCTTCAGGCACATTCGGCTATGGCGTCGAATTCGAAGATATCGTGCATCTCGACCGACTCGGCGGATTAGTCGTCAAAGGTCTCTCCAAAGAACCAATGACCGGAAATCCGCCGCCGCGCCTCTATGAAACGGCTGCGGGAATGCTGAATGCCATCGGGCTGCAGAATATCGGAGCGCCAGCGTTTCTCACGGAAAAACTCCCGGTTCTGCGTGAGAAGAAGAACGTCGTCGTGTTCGCCAACGTCTTCGGCTATACCCGCTCCGATTACGAGCAGACGATTGAGATCCTGAATCAGGGCGAAGGTATTGCGGCGTACGAAATCAACGTATCCTGTCCGAACACGGCGCACGGCGGCATTCAGTTCGGCAGCGATCCGCTCCTGCTCGACGAAGTGGTGCGGACAGCGAAGCGCGTGGCAACTCGGCCGATCATCGTCAAACTTTCGCCCAATGTCACCTCGATCGCGCAGATGGCGCGTGTGGCCGAGGAAGCGGGCGCTGACGCCATCTCCCTGGTGAATACGTTTCTAGCCATGGCGATTGATCCGGAAACGCGCCGCCCGAGAATTGCCAATGTAACTGCCGGCCTCTCCGGCCCGGCCATCAAGCCCATCGCGCTGCGCATGGTCTACGACGCAGCTCACGCTGTGAAAATTCCCGTGATCGGCATGGGCGGAATCAGCACCCCAACGGACGTTGTGGAATTTATGCTGGCGGGAGCAAGCGCGGTGCAGGTGGGAACCGCGAGTTTCTTCGATCCGGTGGCGACCGAAACGCTGGTCGAGGAACTGACCGGCTACTGCCGCGAACACCGCATCGAGCGGCTTGGCGACCTCACGGGTGGTCTGCTGACGGACTGATAAAGATCCATTTGGTAATTTTGTAATCGGATAATTTGGCAATTTGAAAAGCTGAGACTGCCGGTATTTTAAATTACAAACTTACTCGATTACCAAATTACAAAATCCGCTTTCGCTTCTATCGTCCGCTGGCGTGCCAGATCGAACCCGGCGACTGATAGTTCAATCCTTCGCCCCAGACCACGTGGGTATCGCCGTGGTTGTCGATGGTGAGTCCGAAGTAGTCACCGAAAGGAAAACGGAAACCTTCCTTACCGATATAACGATAGCCGGGCACGTAGCCGGAGATACGGATCTCTTCGCTCCAAGTCGCTCCGCCGTTGCTTGAACTTCGATAGTAAGTGTTCCAATAGGGAGAGTTGCGTTTATCCATCCACGCGATGCGGACGTCGCCGCTGTTTCCGGCCACGATGGCGGGAAAAGCATGTTCCACTCCCGGACCGGTGTGAGAAACGCTGGCGCGCGGCAGCCAGTTTTCGCCGCCGTTGGTGGACGATGAGAAGTAAATGCGCTGCGGCCCCAGGGCCGAGTTGCCTGCGTTCCAGAGAGCGTAAAGAGTTCCGTCGGCGTCCGACGTCAGCGCGACCTGCGCGCCCAGATAGCCCTCGCCACAGTCCTCGTCCTGGCAACCCGGCGCGGCCGCGGAAACGTCGAGCAGAGTCGGGCTCCACGTCTTGCCCGCATCCGGCGACTTCGCCACATACAGGTTCACCGAGCCGCGCGCTCCTCCTGCCTTGGAGTAGGAAGCCCACGCCAGATACGCGTTGCCGGCGGGATCGACCGTGGCCGCGCCGAGCAAAGACCATCCCGGACGGCTTTCGGCATTCACGCGCGTGGGTGTAAAGCTGCGGCCGCCATCCTGCGATGCCGCCACCCACACCTCTTCTTCGTGATTGAAAGCCACGTAAACGCTCTGGCCGCGCACCGCCAGCGCGGGTTTGTCGAGTTCCTCGTCGCCGCGCACCGCAATCGTAAAAGACCAGGTGGCGCCGGAATCCACTGACTTGGCGAGCATGACCACGCGTTTACTGTTTTGGAGCCACGCCGCATACACGGTGCGCCGGTCGGCGGGATCGACGGCAATCTGGGGATCAAACTGGCCCGCACCCGATTCCAGCATCACGTGCGGAGCCTGCCAGGTCTTGCCCTCGTCGTTGCTCGCCACCAACAGCATGGTGGGCACGCGGCAACCCTTACAATCGGGCACATTCCCGTAGTGTGGATAAAGAACGTAGATTCGGCCCGAACCATCGGCCGCCACGGCGGGTTCCCACTGGTCGCCGCTGGTCAGACCGACCCGCTTCTGCGCGGAAAATTGCGGCGACGCCGCCCATGCCACGCTGGCCAGCGCAAACAGCAGGACCAGAAGTTTCGGGACAACGAGTTTGGAGTAAGCGGAGCGCATGCAGGCAAACCAAGGCTGGGGGGCGAAACGGAACCCTGGCTTTTGAAACTTTAACGCGAAGCCGGTCGCTGGTCAACCAGGGCTGCGTTAATGTGTCCCTAACCAGCGCGTGGTGAAACTCCAACGCCCAAAAGCAGCGCCTAAAGGCGCATTCATGACACGACGCTTACGGTATGCCTAAAGGCATACCCTGATACAAATCCTAGATATAAATCGCGCTTGCACCACGGGCTGCTAACCAGCGGTCAGCAAAATGGGCGCGCCGGAAGTAATCACCAAAGTGTGCTCAAAATGGGCCGACAGCGCGTGATCGCCGGTCCGCACCGTCCAGCCATCTTTGTCGGTAAACACGCGTCCGGAGCCACTGGAAATGATCGGTTCCACGGTAATGACCAGGCCTTCATTCATGATCTGGCGGGCCTCGGGGTCGGGGTAATTTGGGACATGCGGCAACTCGTGGATGGTGCGCCCAATGCCGTGTCCTCCTAATTCGCGGACGACGGAGAACCCGGATTTGCGCACTTCGCGTTCCACGATCTTTCCGATTTCAAAGACGCGGAATCCGGCTCGGGCAACCAGCATCGCCTTGTGAAAAGCGCGCTCGGCGCAGGCCATCAATTGCTCAGCCTGCTTGCTCACGCGACCGACTGGCACGGTGATGGCGGCGTCGGCCATGTAGCCGTCCTTTTCCACGGTCACGTCGAGTTTCACCAGATCGCCTTCCTCAAGTTCGCGCTCGCCTGGAATTCCGTGGACCGCCTCATCGTTCAAGCTGATGCAACTGGCGCCCGGAAACTGGTAGACCATGGACGGAGCGGAACGGGCGCCGTTCTCCTGCATAACGCGGGCGCCGATTTCATCCAGAGATCGGGTCGTGACGCCCGGCCGCACTTCGGCTTTCATCGCATCGAGCACCATGCGAACGACGCGGCCGGCGGCTTTTAAGGAAAGTAGATCCTGCTCGTCCTGAATGCTCAAGTCTCGACCCTCCTCATGAACGGATCATACAATGGGCGGGAAACGCTGCGATCACGCAGGGCCGGACGTCCCCGACCGGCCAGACGGGCGAGACGCCCGCCCCTCCACTAATATGACTCATCACGGGGTCACGGCCAGATCGGACAATGGCCCTCACGATCCGGTGATCTTCACCCGGATTTCTTCCGGAAGGCGCTCGCGGATCTCCGGCGGCAGGCGGTCATACACGTGTCCGGCCCCGAGTTTCGCCACATCGACAACCGCCATGGGCGCGGGAGTGGCCACGGCCACGATCAACCAGATCAGCGCCGAGAGCGCGAAGCCCGCGAGGGCGCCGATCTCCAGCCAGACGGCATGGCGCGGGCCAAAATGCCGGATCACGGCAAACGCCAGCAGAAACACGGCGGCCGACGCTGAGGCCAGCACAATCAGAGAAATATCGATGATGCGGTTTAGTTTCTGGCGGCTGCGGCAGCGCTCGCAACTGGCGAAATGGAGTTCGTAATCCCCGCGCATCTCCGGAGCCAGGCCGGAAATATCGTAGCGCCATCCCGCAAGGATTTTTCCCACCATCGGTTCAACGCACTCACTCATAAGAGGCTATAAGCGGATGGATTCGAGAACTTCCGTCTGGGTTGCCAGCAGCACGCGGTTGTGCCACAGCCCCTGACGGCCGCCGAGCGCCTGTTCTGCCGCGGCTCGCGCGATTTCGGGATGGTTATTCTGTTCAGATAAATGCGCCAGAATTAAGTATTCAGCTCCTCCATCATAATCGTTGGAGAAGAATTCCGCGAGCGCGTCATTCGAGAGATGGCCGACCCGGCTCATGACGCGCTGCTTCACCGACCACGGATACGGCCCGGAGCGCAACATCTCCACATCGTGATTCGATTCCATCACCAGCACGCTGCAGCCGCGCAGATGGTCGCGCACGCTCGCCGGCATGTAGCCGAGGTCGGTGGCAAAACCGATCTTGACGCCTTCCGCGCGAAAGGTGAAGCCCACCGGATCGGCGGCGTCGTGCGGAATGGTAAAGGGCATGACCTCGATATCGCCGACATAAAAGCCGCGCCCGGCGGAGAAATGTTCCGACTTCGGCAGTTCGGGAAGCGCGCCGTTGTCGTCACTATCGCGCACGGCGCGGCTCCACGCATGATAGGTCGGCGCGGTCAAAAAGACAGGAACGTTTAGTTTTGTGGCCAGCCGTTCGAGGCCGGCAACATGATCAGAGTGCTCGTGCGTGATGAGGATGGCGGAGATTTCGTCGGCGCGCTCACCGAGCGCCTGCAGCCGCTTGAAAGTTTCGCGGCCGGACAGACCGGCATCCACCAGAATGCGCGTTGAACTCGTCGCTACGAGCGAGCAGTTCCCACGACTGCCGCTAGCCAGCACCGACACCGACACTCCCATAGGCGTAGCTTACCCCCAGCGGCTGTGGAAACGGGAAGAGTTTTTCAGCGGCCGGTACCTTTGATGGGACTGCCTTCGACTTCGGAGACGCGGCAAGCCGTGTCTCTACGGGAATTAGAAGCCCTTTTGGGGGGCCGGGCCAACGACGAACCGCCGCCCGCTCACTTCCCCGCGAACAGGTTGTCCACCACGCCGCGTCCGATCGATCCGCCGAACGCGCCTGCAATTCCCGGCACGAACGCGAGAAAGGATTCGTAGATCTGCGCCCGCTCCGGCTTTTCCGAGAGAAAGAAATATGCCAGCCACTCCACCACCGGCACGAACACTCCGACTAAGACCACCCAGCGCCAGGGCCGGCGCGGGCTGAGAAATCCGAGGAGCATGTTCGCCGCCAGCACCACCATTGCGGTCAGCAGCAAATCGCCCACTTTGATGTCCAACCACCCCGCCGCCGCTCCCGACACCACGGCCAGCAAATAATAAAAAACGTCGCCGCCAGATTTTCTCTTGGGAAGAATTCCGCCCCAGGCTGTCGTCATATCTCCATCTCTTTGAATTCGCTAATTCCTTATTGCCGAGCTACGAGCTACGTGCTCCGAGCAAACCGGTTGCCCGCAGCTCGGAGCTCGCGGCCTACTCGGCGGCAAAAATTAGCTCGCTCCGTCATCTTACGAATAAGTGTAAAAGCCGCGGCCGGTCTTGCGTCCGAGCCAGCCCGCATCCACCATCTTGATCAGCAGCGGACAAGGGCGGTACTTTGGATCGCCCAAGCCATCCTGCAACACCCGCATGATGTCGAGACAGACATCGAGGCCGATAAAGTCGGCCAGCGTCAGCGGCCCCATGGGATGCGCCATCCCCAGCTTGAACACTTCATCCACCGCCGGCGCCGTTGCCACGCCCTCCATCACTGCGTACATGGCCTCATTCAGCAGCGGCATCAGCACCCGGTTCGAAACAAATCCGGGAGCGTCGTTCACCTCGACCGGCGTCTTCTCCAATTTGAGCGCCAGGTCGCGCACCGTGTCATACGTAGTCTGTGACGTCGCGAGGCCGCGAATCACTTCGACCAGTTTCATCACCGGCACGGGATTAAAAAAGTGCATCCCGATGACCTTGTCGGCGCGGCCGGTCAGCGCTCCAATCCTGGTGATCGAAATGGACGACGTATTCGTGGCCATGATCACCTCCGGCCGCGGCTTCATTAAGCGATCCAGGTCGCGGAAAATCTCCGCCTTGATTTCAAATTTTTCCGTTGCCGCCTCAATCGCCAGATCGCAATCCGCCAGCTGCGCCCGATCCACTACCGCCGTGATGCGCCCCAGCGTGGAGAGCTTGTCGTCCACAGTAATCTTGTTCTTGGCCACTTCGCGATCGAGGTTCTTCGTAATCGTCGCGAGTCCCCGATCCAGAAATCGCTGCTCCACGTCGCAGAGCACAACGTTGAACCCGCACCGCGCAAACACGTGGGCAATCCCGTTGCCCATGGTGCCCGCCCCAATCACTCCCACCCGCTGAATCGCCATAATTGCCTCGCTCACTAAAGAAGGAAACTGGAAAGTTTAACAGAGTGGGCTTTGGTCCCTAGCCACTATTCCCTTCGGTTGGTTGGGGGGTTGATCTTACAGGGTTGATCTTACAAGGTGTAACTAGAACGATATTCTGCTAGACTTTCCGCGAAGGTGCAGGGGCAGGTTCTGGATTTGGATAAGTTAAAAGAGGCGCTGCTTACAAAGGGCGTACTTAGGGTTTCTCGAACAATCTCTGGGAATAAAAATTGGGGCCCTCTGGAATTGATCTGGCCGATCACAAATGTACGATTCCAGGCGGCTCGTTTAGGGGTGAGCCATGGCATTGCACCCTGGGGAACGGAAGCGCCATTTTCCGGAAGAAGCGCCAGTCGCATGCGACCCGATCCGGCGGGCTTTGGAAGAAGACGAAGACTGGTATCGCGATCTGGTCGAGCACAGCCAGGATTTGCTGTGTGTCCACGACCTTGAAGGCCGATTCCTGTCGGTCAATCCCGTTCCCGCGCGTCTGCTGGGTTACAGCGTAGAAGAAATGCTGCAGAAGCCGATGCGGGAGTTTGTCGATCCGCAATTCCGCGCTGAGTTCGATGCTTATCTGCACGAGATCGAGCGCAAGGGGGAGTCTCGGGGGCTGTTGGCACTGATGACGCGATCGGGCGAGCAGCGGATCTGGGAGTATCACAACACGCTGCGCACCGAAGGAGTGGCGATTCCGATTGTGCGGGGGATCGCGCACGACGTCACGGAAAAAGTGCGGGCGGAGAAGGCGCTGCGCGCAACCAACGAAAAACTGGTGGAGGCGGCACGGGAGCAGGAGCAGACGCTTCACGAGTTGACGCTGTTCCGGGCGCTGCTGGACCAATCGAACGATGCCATTCAGGTCATGGATCCGGAGACCCTGCGGTTCCTCGATGTGAATGAGAGGGCGTGCGTCGATCTCGGGTACAGCCGGGAAGAGCTTTTGTCGATGACGGTTTTTGACATCGACCCGGACGCCGACGAAAGTCTGTGTGCGACGGTGCAGCAGCAGTTGCGGGAGTCGGGATGCGCGATCTTTGGAGAGAACGCAACGGCGGAAAGATGGAACGACGCTTCCGGTGGAAGTGAATTTGCGCCGGGTGCGACTGGACCGGGAGTATAGCGTGGCCGTGTCGCGGGACATCACGGCCCGGAAGCGGGCGGAGCAGAGGCTGCGCGAGTTCGAAAGAGTAGTGGAGAATCTGGAAGAGATGATCGTGGTGGTGGACCGGGAGTACCGGTATGTGCTCGCGAACCGGGCGTACCTGAGCTATCGGGGGATAACAAAAGAACAGGTTGTAGGACGCTTGGTAGTCGAGTTAGTGAAACCGGAGCAGTATGAAGCCGTCAAGGAAAAGCTGGATGAGTGTTTTCGCGGTAAGGTCGTCAACTACGAGCTCAGGCAAAAATATCCGGAGATGGGGGAGAGGGACCTATCCATCACGTTTTTACCGGTAGAAGGTCCAGCGGGGATCGACCGCGTGGCATGCGTTCTGCACGACATCACGGAGAGGAAGCAGGCGGAGGAGACGTTACGGGACAGTGAAGCGCGCGAGCGAGCAAGAGCAAAGGAGTTGGAGACGGTGCTGGAGGCGGTTCCGGTAGCGGTTTGTATCGCGCATGACGCGGAGTGCCGGCGGATGACAGGCAACCGGGCGGCACACGAACAGATGCGTGTGCCGGCAGGCCAGAACCTTTCGAAGAGCGCACCGCCCGAAGAGCAGCCCAGGTACCGGCTAATGCAGGGTGGGGTGGAGATTCCTGCAGATTTGCTGCCGATGCAGCAAGCCGCGGCCACCGGAAAACCGGTATATGGACGTGCGGTGACACTCGGATTTGAGGATGGGAGCGAGCGGGAAACGATGGTGAATGCGGTTCCGCTGCTGGATGAGGAAGGCAAAACGCGAGGAGTGGTGGGGTCATCGATCGACCTGACCGAACTGAAGCAGGCGGAGAAAGCGTTGCGGGCAAGCGAACTGCGATTCCGGACGGTGTACGAGCGGTCCCCGGTGGGCATTGCTCTGGTGGATTCGCGCGGCGGGCGATTCCTGCAAGTCAATCCGAAGTACTGCGAAATCACCGGGCGCAGTGAAAAAGAGCTGCTGGAGATCGACCTATGGAGCATTACCCACCCCGATGATATTGGGCAAACCAGCGAAATCCTCCAGCAGCTGGACGAGGAAAAGTTAACAAGTCACGAGATAGAGAAAAGGTATGTTCGCCCGGATGGATCGGTGCGCTGGGTGAGAGTTCTAGCGGTGCCGATGTGGGGCAAAGGAGACACGCGCCGCTGGCAGATGGGTCTGGTACGGGACATCACGGAACAAAAGCAGACGGAGGAGGCGCTGCGGGAGAGTGAGCGAAGGCACCAACTGGCGCTGCAGATCGGAAAGATCGGAGCGTTTGAGCTGGACCTGGAGAGCGGCCGTGGGACGTGGACGGCCGAATTCGCCGAAATCTGGGGCATCCCCAGCGGCTACGCGGGTGATTTTGCCAGCTTCTTTAGCTGGAAACTGGTGCATCCGGCAGACCGGGCAACGGTCCAAGAGGAGTTTGCGCAGTTGGCGCAGAGCCGCGAAGAGGGCGAATCGGAGTTCCGCATAATCCGGCCGGACGGGGTGCGGTGGATACGCGGACGAGGCCTGGTCATTGCGGATAGCGCCACAGGGGCCTTGCGAGTCGTCGGGGTGAACCTGGATATCACCGAGCAGAAGCGCACCGAGGAGGCTTTGCGGCAAAGCGAGCAACGGTTCCGGGTGGCACTCAAGCATTCTCCGATTGCGGTGTTCAGCCAGGACCGGGATTTGCGCTACAACTGGATGTACAATTCGCAGCTGCCGTTGCCAGCGAGCGAGCTGGGAAGAACCGTAGACGAGATCTTCGACCCGGAGGAGGCAGCGCGCATCACGGAAGTCCGGCGGCGGGTGCTGGAAACCGGGGTGGGAGCGCGGGATGAAATGCAGGTCACTTTCGGTGGCAGGAAGCAGTACCTCAGTACGACGATCGAGCCGGTTTTGGACTCGGCGGGCGCGGTGATTGGACTGACCGGCGCCAGTATGGACGTCACCGAACTCCGGGAAGTAAGCGAAGCGTTGCGCGAAGCCAAGAAGAAGCTTACGGAAGAGAAGCTTTATCTCGAACAGGAAATCAATACAGAACTGGGGTTCGGGGATATCATCGGGCACAGCAAGGCCCTGGAAGCCGTCATGGAGAATGTGGGGAAGGTGGCGGCCAGCAATGCCACTGTGCTGCTGCTGGGTGAAACGGGAACCGGGAAGGAGCTGGTGGCGCGGGCGGTCCACTGGTTGAGCCAGCGCACCGGCAATAGTTTCATCAAATTGAATTGCGCGGCGATTCCGACGGGGCTGCTGGAAAGCGAGTTATTCGGTCATGAGAAGGGCGCGTTCACCGGAGCGGTGAGCAGGAAAATTGGACGACTCGAACTGGCGGACAAGGGCACACTGTTTCTGGACGAGATCGGGGAGATTTCGCTGGCGGTGCAGCCGAAGCTGCTGCGGGTTTTGCAGGATCAGGAGTTCGAGCGATTGGGTGGAACCCAAACCTTGAAGGTAGACTTTCGTTTGATTGCGGCGACGAACCGCGATCTGGCTGAGGCCGTGCGCCAGAATGAGTTTCGGAGCGATTTGTATTACCGGCTGAACGTGTTTCCGATCCGGGTGCCACCGTTACGGGAACGGCGGGAGGACATCCGGCTATTGGTGGAGCATTTTGTGCAGAAGTTCGCGCGGCGGATGGGCAAGTCGATCACGAGCATTCCGAAAAGAACCATGGATACACTGATGGGGTGGGAGTGGCCGGGGAATGTGCGCGAGTTGGAGAATTTTATCGAGCGGTCGGTGATTCTGACGCAAGGTTCGGTGCTGGTGGCGCCGCTGAGCGAAATGGACTTGATCAGCACGACGGAGGAGAAGAGCGTGGATGAAACTCTGGAAGCGGCGGAACGCGAGCACATTCTGCGCGCTTTACGGGACAGCCGCGGGCAGATTGGCGGCCTGAAAGGGGCAGCCATGCGGTTGGGATTGAAGCGGACAACGCTGCAATCGAAGCTGAAGCATTTGGGAATCAATCCACGGTCGGGACAGCCGGGACATTAGTACACCGCGAATCGACGGCGGGCTTGGGTCTCTGAAATTTCTTTTGATGTTTCTTTTGAACTCTTTTCTGGCCATTGTTCGGTTACAATCCTCGCGCAGATGAACCGCGAATATAACAAACAATACAGCCACGAATTAGGGCGCGACATGGAGTCGCTGGTGTTCGGGCACGCAGGACAACCAATCCTCGTTTTTCCGACGTCCATGGGACGTTTTTTTGAGTATGAAGATGCGGGGATGATCCGCGCGCTGGGCGGGAAGTTGGAAGCGGGAGCGATCCAGGTGTTCTGCGTGGACAGCGTCGACGGGGAGAGCTGGTACAACAAGAGCGTGCATCCGGGAGCGCGGATCTGGCGGCATGTGCAGTACGAGCGCTACGTAATCAACGAGTTTCTGCCGCATATGAAGTGGAAGAACTGGGCGCCGCAGATGGCGGTGACGGGGTGCAGTTTTGGCGGCTATCACGCGCTGAATTTTTCCATGCGGCATCCGGATCTGGTTTCGTCTTGCGCGACCATGAGCGGATCGTTCGATATCAAGAGCTTCCTCGACGGCTACTACGACGATAATGTCTACTTCAACAATCCTCCGGACTACTTGGCTAACATGAGCGATAAGTGGTTTCTGAGACGGTACCGGCAGATGAAGATTGTGCTGGGAACGGCGGACTGGGATATGTGCCTGGACGCGAACGTGAAGATGGCGGCGATTCTGCATGCGAAGGGGATTCCGCATTGGCTGGATATCTACGGGGATAACAGCAAGCACGATTGGCCGCTGTGGCAGCGGATGGCGGGAAAGTATTTTTAGCGGGCGGTCGTTAGTCGCTGGTCGTTAGTCGTTAGTCGTTCACGGAAAATGGGATCAACGTCCGACGAGGCTTAATCATGGCAAACAAGAAAATCGGAATTCTTTTTGGGATGGAGAATACGTTTCCGCCGGCTTTGGTCGAGAAGATTAGCGGCATGAAGACCGAGGGCGTTACGGCTGAGTTTGTGAAGATTGGCGGGATCCGGATGGATGAGCCGAAGAAGTATGACGTCATCATCGACCGGATTTCGCAGGACATTCCTTTCTATCGCGCTTATTTGAAAAACGCTGCGCTGCAAGGGACGACGGTGATTAACAATCCGTTCTGGTGGACGGCGGACGACAAGTTTTTTAACTATGCTCTGGCCCACAAGATGGGCGTGGCGATTCCGCTAACGGTGATTTTGCCGCATCACGAGCATCCGCCGGATACGATCGATCAATCCATGCGGAATTTGATGTATCCGCTGAATTGGGAGGAGATATTTGCCTATGTGGGGTTTCCCGCGTTTTTGAAGCCTTACTCGGGCGGCGGCTGGAAGCATGTGTATAAGGTGCATTCTCCGGAGGAGTTCTTCCATAACTACAACCAGACGGGCGACCTTTGCATGACGCTGCAGCACGGCGTGGAGTTTGAGGATTATTACCGCTGTTACGTGGTGGGGCAGGAGAAAGTGCACATCATGAAGTACGATCCGAAGGCTCCGCATCACGAGCGTTATGTGAAGGGAAACCCGCAGCCAGGAACGAAGTTGAAGGAGCGGATCGAGAAAGACGGGCTGGCCTTGTGCCGCGCGCTAGGCTACGACCTGAACACGGTGGAGTTTGCGGTGGAGGATGGCGTCCCGTATGCGATTGACTTCATGAATCCGGCGCCGGATGCGGAGGTCACGTCGGTGGGGCAGCAGAATTTTCAGTGGGTGGTGGACGCGGTGGCGGAGATGGCGGTGAAGAAGGCGCTGAGCGGGGAGAATCCGGTGGAGGAATTGCGCTGGGCGTCGTTTTTGAATGGGCCGCAGTGGGTGGAGATGCGGGCGCCGAGAGTACGGAAGAAGGCGTAAGCCAGAAGCTCTAGATGTTATCCGCGACTTAGGCCGACATTGGTATACTAGTTGGACTTCTGCCAGAGTGTCTTCCTGCCTGGCAGCTCTGGATGCCGCGATGAAGCCTACATTCACGCTGGGAATCGAAGAGGAGTATCAGACCGTCGATCCTGAGAGTCGGGATCTGCGGTCGCACATTCACGCCGAGATCATCGAGAAGGGCAAGTTGATCCTGCAGGAACGGGTCAAGACGGAGATGCATCAATCGGTGGTGGAAGTGGGGACGTCGGTTTGCGCCAATATTAAGGAAGCGCGGGAAGAACTGAAGAAGCTGCGGCGGAACATGATCCGGCTGTCGCGGGAGAACGGACTGCGGCTGGCTGCAGCGGCGACGCATCCGTTTGCGGACTGGCGCATGCAGGAACTTACGGAGGGCGAGCGCTACAAGAATATTGTGGAGGATATGCAATTGGTGGCCCGGGCCAACCTGATTTTCGGGCTGCACGTGCATGTGGGCATCGAGGATCGCGAGACCCTGATCCACCTGATGAATCATGCGCGGTATTTTGTGCCGCACCTGCTGGCGCTGTCCTCGAATTCGCCATTCTGGCTGGGAATGGATACGGGGCTGAAATCGTACCGCTGCAAGGTGTTCGACAAGTTTCCGCGGACGAACCTGCCCGATTATTTCCCGAGCTGGGGCGAGTACGAGAATTACGTCAAGCTGCTGGTGAAGACGAACTCGATCGATAACGCGAAGAAAATCTGGTGGGACATCCGGCCGCATCCATTTTTCAACACGCTGGAGTTCCGGGTGTGCGATCTTCCGATGCGGGTCGATGAGACGATTGCTTTGGCGGCGCTGATCCAGGCGACGGTGGTCAAACTGTACAAGCTGTACTCGCAGAACCAAGGGTTCCGGCTGTACCGGAGGTCGCTGCTGATGGAGAACAAGTGGCGAGCGGCGCGGTATGGGATCAACGGAAAACTGATCGACTTCGGCAAGTCGATGGAAGTTCCGGAGCGCGAGTTGATCGAAGAATATCTGGAGTTCGTGGATGACGTGCTGGACGAACTGGATTGCCGGAAAGAAGTGGAGTACATCCGCGAAATTATGAAGATGGGCACGGGCGCGGACCGGCAGTTGGACGTGTACCGCAAAACCGGCGACTTGAAAGACGTAGTGGACTACATCATAGAGGAGACTGAGGTGGGCGTGGACGAGGTGGATAGTTTGCCCACCGCACGGGCCGTCTGATGAGTTTGATGAAGACTTTGATGTGTACTTCGGATCAGTACTGCGGATGAATACTGCGGAACAATCCAACCGACAACTGAACAAGCTGGCTTTTGATCCACAACTGACGCTGGGGGCGCGGAATGCAGTGCGCGTGTGCCTGCGCGTGCAGGCTGCGGAAAAAGTCACCGTCATCACGGATGAGGTGAGCCTGGAGATTGCGGCGGCGCTGGTGCGCGAACTGGAAGAGATGGGTTGCCGCTACCAGACGTGGGTGCTGGAGGATGTGGCAACGCGTCCGCTGACGGATTTGCCGCTGGCGATCGCAGAGGATCTGGAGACGAGCCAGGTCAGCATTTTTGCGGTGCAGGCGCAGGCTAACGAACTGAAGTCGCGCATGCAGATGACGGATGTGGTGAATCGGCGAAAGATCCGGCACGCCCACATGGTCAACATCAACAAGCAGATCATGCTGGAAGGTATGCGCGCGGACTTTTTGAAAGTGGACCGGCTGAGCGTAAAGGTGCTGGAGACGGTGCGCAAGGCGAAACAAATTCGGGCGAAGACGGCCGCCGGGACGGACTTAGTGGCGGATTTGAATCCGAATTACCGGTGGGTGAAGACAAGCGGGATGATCAGTCCGGAAAAGTGGGGAAACCTGCCGGGTGGTGAAGTGTTCACTGCGCCGGGCGAGGTGAACGGCACCTTTGTGATTGATGGAGTGGTGGGCGATTATTTGTGCGCGAAGTTTGGCGATTTGAAGGCGCATCCGCTGACCATCCAGGTGAAGGGGAATCGGCTGATCGAGGCGCACTCGGCGAACAAGGAATTGAAAGACGATTTCTGGGCTTACACGCATACGGATGAAAACAGCAACCGAGTCGGCGAGTTTGCCATTGGGACGAACATCGAACTGAAAGATGTAATCGGGCAGATATTGCAGGACGAAAAATACCCGGGCGTGCATATTGCGTTTGGAAATCCGTATGGGCAGCACACGGGAGCGGAGTGGTATTCGGCGACGCACATTGACGTGGTGGGGCGACATTTCGATATCTGGGTGGACGGCGAGCAGATTATGCGGGGCGGTCAGTTTCTGATTGAGGCTTAGAGCTTTTCACCGCCGAGACGCGGAGAGCGCCGAGAAAAACTAAGCTTTGCTTTGCTTGGCTGGACGGGCGAGGACGCCCGTCGCTCCACTAACTTCTAACTTCGATGATTCCCTCCTATCGCCACGACTTCAACTCGCGATTCACTTCTGAAAAATACGAGCGGTTGCGGCGCGAGATGACTTCGCGGTGTGGGATGAAGGTTCCATTCGCGCTTTGCGAGACTCCTTGTTTCTTTCCGGATGCGCTGGTTGCGCGCATGGGGGAGGATGGAAAAGCGCTGATCCGGCAGTTGGTGGAGAATCCGGAATATCGGGCGCGCTCGGAGGCTTCGATTCCGGCCGAGTTTCGGGTGCCGAATGAATCGGCGCATCCGATGTTTGTTCAGGTGGACTTCGGGCTGGTGCGGGATTCGGCGGGCGAGTTACAGCCGAAGCTGGTCGAGTTACAGGCCTTCCCTTCCCTTTACGCGTATCAGCCGGTCTTAGCGCAGGCTTACATCGATGTGTTCTCGCTCGACGCGAAGCTTCGCTACTTTTTGAGCGGGCTGGACTCGGCTTCTTACAAGACACTTTTGCAGGATGCGATTGTGGCGGGGCACGATCCGGCGCATGTGGTGTTGATGGAGGTGCATCCGGAGGAGCAGAAGACGCGTCCGGATTTTTTGCTGACGGAGAAGCTGCTCGGGATTCGCACGGTGTGCATCACGAAGATCCACAAAGAGGGACGGCGGCTGTTTTATGAAGTGCGAGGCAAGCGGATTCCGATTGAGCGAATTTATAACCGCACCATCGTGGATGAACTGGAGCGCAAGGGCGTGGCTTTGCCGTTTGATTTTCGCGATGAGTTGGATGTGGAGTGGGCGGGGCATCCGAACTGGTATTTCCGGATGAGCAAGTATTCGATTCCTTATTTGAAGCATCCGTCGGTGCCGCGGACATGGTTTCTGGATCAACTGACGGAAGCGCCGGCGGATCTGGAGAATTTTGTGCTCAAGCCGCTGTATTCGTTCGCCGGATTGGGCGTGGTGATTGCGCCTTCGCGCGCCGACATCGAGGCGATTCCGGCGGCCAAACGCGGCGCATATATTTTGCAGGAGCGGATGAATTTTACGCCGCTGGTGGAGACTCCTTACGGGCTGACTAAGGTCGAATTGCGGATCATGTATGTGTGGCTCGATCAGTTTGTGCCGGTGCTGACGATCGTAAGGATGGGGCGCGGGCTGATGATGGGCGTGGATCAGAACAAGAATATGGCGTGGGTAGGATCGTCGGCGGCGCTGATTCGTGGTTAGCATCGTGGAATGGTTGGCAGTCAGCAGGGTGCCTCTTCACTTCCGCCTGCGAAAGGGGAACCGATATCGTGAAGCGCCCACGGATTACGTTGTTATTCGCAGCTGACCTGGCCGGAACGCTCCTCTTCGGCATCGAGGGCGCAGAGGCCGCGGCCCAGGGCAATCTCGACTTGCTTGGCCTTATGGTGCTGGCCCTGGCCATGGCATTGGCGGGAGGGATCATTCGCGACGTCCTCATCGGAGACGTCCCACCGAGTTCGCTGCGGGATTGGCGGTATTCGGCCATAGCGCTCATGGGAGCGGCGCTGGTTTTTTTCGCAGATCACTTTATTCGGGGAATTCCCAGTGCGGTGATCATGTTTCTGGACGCGGCTGGCCTGGCATCGTTTTCTGTGGCCGGAACCGAAAAAGCGCTGCTCTACGAAATGCACCCCTTCGTCGCCGTTTTGCTAGGCACTATCACCGGCGTAGGCGGAGGTACGGTGCGCGACATCCTACTAGCGCGTGTTCCCACAGTCCTTCGCGCCGACATCTACGCCACGGCAGCAATGGCTGGGGCGGTGGTAATGATTGCGGGTCGCAGGCTGAAACTGTCCCACACCAAGGCAGCGGTATTGGGCGGTGCGGTCTGTTTTGCCCTGCGCGTACTCAGCGTTTGGCGACACTGGAATCTGCCTCGAGTAATGATGCCCTGACGAAACCTCTTGTGTATTTCAAGTCGCTGAAACTTGGTTGACCCGCCCGACGTGACCGCCTACCATTACGCCTTCACGGGCTCGAGCCATCTTTACCTGCCCGGCACGTAGAATCAAGAGCAAAGGCGGCGGACAGGAGTGTCCGCCCTACGCGACCATGGAGATTGTTGGGCAAACGGTGTCCCATTACCGCGTGCTGTCGAAGCTGGGCGGCGGGGGGATGGGCGTTGTTTACGAAGCGGAGGATCTCCGCCTGGGGCGGCATGTCGCGCTGAAATTCATTCCCGATCATTTGGTGAAGGATCAACGCTCACTGGAGCGGTTTACGCGGGAGGCGCGCGCCGCATCGCAGCTGAACCACGCGAACATCTGCACCATCCACGATATTGAGGACAACGGCGGGCATCCGTTTATCGTCATGGAGAAGCTGGAAGGCGAAAGCCTGAAGCAGCGGATTCACGGCAAGGCTCTGGACCTTGAAGACCTGCTCGACATTGCGGTGCAGGTGGCGGACGCGCTGGCGGCATCGCATGCCAAGGGGATTGTGCATCGCGACATCAAGCCGGCAAATATTTTTCTGACTCCGAATGGGCAGGTGAAGATTCTGGACTTTGGACTGGCGAAGCTGGCCAAGGACGGGACTTTGGGGACAACCACGGACTCGTCGCTGGAGGAATCGCTGACGCAGGTGGGAGTGATTCCGGGGACGGCGGTTTATATGTCGCCGGAGCAGGCGCGGTCGGAAGATCTGGACGTGCGCAGCGACATATTTTCGTTTGGCGTGGTGCTGTTCGAGATGGCAACCGGGAAGAAGCCGTTCACCGGAACGAACGTGGTGACGACGCTGCATGCGGTGATCAATTCGAAGCCGGCATCGCCGCGGTCGATCAATCCGGCGGTGCCGGCGGAACTTGAAGCCATCATTGGAAAAGCGATGGAGAAGGACCGCAATCAGCGGTACAAGAACGCGATGGAGATGAAGACCGACCTGGTGCGGCTAAGAATAAAGACAGGAACGGACCCGACGCTGCGGAGCGGGCTTCGTCCGGCGCCGGGGCTGCCGGTGGTGACGAACGCGTTCCAGAAGCCAAGTTCGAAGCTGAACTGGATGTTGGTGGGACTAGCGGCGGTGCTGCTCACGGTAATCGCGGCGATGGTGACGTGGTGGCCTAAACATCGGGTGGCGACGGTGGAGGCGGGTAACCGGACGATCGCGGTGCTGCCACTGCAGAATGTCAACAACGACGGGGAGAGCGAGTTTCTTGGTTTTGCGCTCGCGGACGAGATTGCGAATGCGCTGACGTATGCGCATTCGCTGGAGATCCGGCCCTCGGCGTCGACGCAAAAATACGGCAACGGGGAAGCGGATCCGGCAAAGGCCGGGCGCGAGTTGGGCGTGGGCACAGTGGTGGTGGGACACTTTCTGCGGCAAAGCAAAATGGTGATGGTGACGCTGGAAGCGGTCGACGTGAAAGACAACAAGGTGATCTGGACTGGCACGCTGACCTCGCCGGCGGATAACTTGATCGCTCTGCGGAACCAGATGGCTAAAACAGTGAGGCTGGAACTGGTGCCGGCGCTGGGGATCGCGAATCGGACAGTGGAAACGAGCAGCGCTCCGGCGAATCGTGAAGGGTATGACTTGTTCTTGCGCAGCGTCGCGATGCCACACGATGGGGGAGCGAATAAGGATGCGATCGCGATGCTGGAGCGGGCGGTGGCACTTGATCCGAATTATGCGCCGGCATGGGAGGCGCTGGGACGGCGATACTACTTCGATGCGATTTATTCTGAAGGAGGCGAGGCGGGATATCAGCGCTCGAACGCGGCATATCAGCGGGCGCTTGCGCTGGAACCGGGAAGGGTGAGCGCGGCGGGATTTCTGGCGGCGAACGAAGTCGAGTCGGGAAATCTGGACAAGGCGTATGAAGACGCGCGGACATTGGTGCAGAAGCGTCCGGATAACGCATTCGCGCATTACTCGCTCGGGTATGTACTGCGCTATGCCGGGCGACTGGATGAAGCGCAGAGCGAGTGCGACAAGGCGTTGGCGATCGATTCCGGGAACTACAACTGGCGTTCTTGCTCGTTTGCTTTCGCTGAGGCCGGGAAGTCGGCGCGGGCAATGGAGTATCTTAACCGGGACGCAGGCTCGGAGTGGTCGAATGCGGTGCGAGTTTCGGTGCTAATGCGGGAGGGGAAGACTACGGAAGCGCAGCAGGCCGCGCAGCAGATGACGGAAAACCCCGCGTGGATGCGGAGATTGCTGCAGGCTTGCCTGAACAAGGCGCCGGAAGCGGAGGTCCACCGACTGGCGGAGCAGGCAGCGAACGAATTATTACCCAAGCAGGATCCGGAACTGATGTATTACCAGGGTACGTTGCTGGCGACTTGTGGGGAAAAGCAGATTGCATTCGCATTTCTGCGCAAGGCCGTGGCCGGGAACTATTGCGCGCACCAGGGGCTGCAATCGGATCCGCTGCTGGCGGGGGTGCGCGGGGATGCGGAGTTCCGGCAGATTGTGCAGGCGGCGGCGGAATGCCAGCAGAAGTTCGCGACGGCGCAGGGGATGGGCAGGTAAGTCTTATGAAATTGTCATCCCGAGCGACCGGGGCCCCCAGCCGGCCGCATTTGCCGGATGGGGTGGGGGAGCGAGGGATCTGCAGTTCGCCGCAAGATGCAGATCCCTCGCTCCTCTCGGGATGACAAGGTCAATAGAATTAAGCGCGCTGACGAGGGAATATATTTGCTCCTTTCTTTGAGGAAAATCTATCAGATGGGGATGTTTGCGATCTTGAAAAAGCTTGGGCTTGGATTGGCGCGAGACGTTGCTGCCGCGATGCTGCTGGTTCTCCTAGCGGCTTCGGCCACAACGTTGGCCGCGGCGCAGACGACGGAAAAGAATGCGGCCGCTCATAAAGTTGATCAGAACGCTGATCATTATTATGAGCCGCTTCCCCAGGAGACGGGTGCGGCGGGGCTGAAGCTGATACTGCGGCGCTTGCAGACAACGGCGCGGCTGATGCAGACCGTGGCGCATCCCGATGACGAAGACGGCGGCATGTTGACGCTGGAGGCGCGCGGGAAAGGCGTTTCGACGGTGCTGATGACGCTGACGCGCGGCGAAGGTGGACAGAACAAGCTGGGCAGCAATCTGTTCGACGCGCTGGGCGTGTTGCGCACGCTGGAGTTGCTGGCGTCGGATCGCTATTACGGAGTCGAGCAGCGGTTCTCGCGCGTGGCTGACTTTGGATATTCGAAGACTCCCGAAGAAACATTTCAGAAGTGGCAAGGGCATGATATTCCGCTGGCGGATATGGTGCGGGTGATTCGGACATTTCGCCCGGATGTGCTGGTGGCGCGGTTTTCGGGGACCGATCGCGATGGGCATGGGCATCATCAGGCATCGGCGATATTGACGAAAGAGGCGTTTCGCGCGGCGGGCGACCGGAAGCGGTTTCCGGAGCAGATCGCGGAGGGACTCGAACCCTGGCAGCCGAAGAAGTTGTACATCGGCAATGTGTGCGGCTTTGGGGCGATGACGTGCGATGCGGCAAATTACACGCTGCGGCTGAATACGGGGGTGGTAGATCCGGTGTTGGGAGCGTCGTTCATACAGTTTGCGATGCAGGGACTGCGGCATCAGCAGTCGCAGGGAGCGGCGAACTGGACGGTCGAGCCGGGCGACCGGTTCACCTACTACAAGCTGGTGGATTCAGTGGTGGAGTCGCCGAAGGATAAGGACGGACACGAACAGGATTTCTTTGACGGGATCGATACGACATTGCCGGGGTTGGCTTCGCGGCTGGGTGAAGAAGAGAAGAAGGTGCCTGGGCTGCGGGGTGAGTTAGCGGAGATCAAGGCGGAGATCGACGAGGCTGCGGTTGCGGCGGAGAAGGATCCGGAGGAGGCGGTGAGTCCTCTGACCGCGGGCAGTTTGCTGATTGGGAAAGTCAGCAAGCAGATCAAGGAATCGGAACTCACGACTCAGGCAAGAAACAGCATTCTGCATTCACTGAATGCGAAGTGGAGCGAGGTCGGGAAGGCGCTCGGCCTTGCACGGGGCGTGAGTCTGCATGTCGTGGTCGACGCGGCGGTCGGATCAAGTCCCGAGGATGCGTTCATGGCGGTGCCGGGACGAACGTTTGAAGTTACGGCCAGACTATCTGCCGGAGACCGCTCAACCATAAATCCAAGCGTCATTTTATTGCTTCCGCAGGGATGGAATTCCAAGGTCCTGGCGAAAGAAACGGAGGGAAACGGCATCGTTACCCGATTCAAAGTTTATGTTCCTCCGACAGCCGCAGCCACGAGGCCGTATTGGCACCGCAACGATCCTGAAACCGAGGCGCTCAACACCATTGACGATGCGGAGTATCAAGGACTTCCCTTCCCGCCGCCTCCCGTAAGAGCGGTGGGCATGATCGGCAAGCCCGGGGCGGAAGGGATGTCCGCTGTGTGCATGGTGAGATATAAAGATGCTTCGGGCGCGATTGCCGAGCGTCCGCTGGCAGTGGCGCCTGCATTTTCCGTCATGCTGGATCCAGGCGAGCAAGTGATTCCAACGGAGGACGGTCCGCAGTCGACGGTGAAGGTTGATGTGTCGAGCAATCTGGATTCGAAGACACTGCAGGAGACGCACTGGGCGGGCGATCCGGAGAAGGATGAAGGAGCACTGCGAGTCGAGGTTCCCGAGGGCTGGAGCGTGGAACCGGCGGAACGGCAGCTTGAATTTCATGATCGCGGCGCGAGGCAAAGCATCGAGTTCAAGGTGCATCCCGGAAATCGGACTGAAGGGCGGAAGGAAATTCGGGCCGCGTTAAAGAGCGGACACCGGAATTACGACGAAGGGTACTCGGTCGTCACGCGCGAAGATCTGGGCACGTTTTATTACTACCAGCCGGCCGTGCAGCGCCTCAGCGTCGTGGATGTGAAGGTGCCGAAGGATCTGAAGGTCGGCTATGTCATGGGCGCGGGGGATGAGATTCCTGCCGTGCTGCAGCAGATTGGGATGGATGTGACTTTGATTCCGGCGGAGAAACTTGGCTCGGAAGATTTGAGCCGGTATCAAACGATTGCGCTCGGGATTCGCGCTTACGACACGCAGAAAGATGTGATCGCGAACAACAAACGGCTGCTCGATTTTGTGCGAGCGGGCGGACGACTGGTGGTGCAGTACAACACGCTCAACGCTGCGTCGGGAGACTTCAACAAGGGTAAGTTCACGCCTTATCCGGCTACGCTGAGCCGGGATCGAGTTTCAGTGGAAGAGGCTCCGGTTGCGATTCTTGATCCGGCGAACCCGATCTTTCATTCTCCGAACGAAATCACGCAGAGAGATTTCGCGGGATGGGTGCAGGAGCGCGGGCTGTACTTCATGTCGCAGTGGGATTCGAACTACATTCCGCTGCTCGAATCGCATGATCCGGGCGAAGGCGAGCAGAAGGGCGGACTGCTGGTGGCACATTACGGCAAGGGAACTTATATCTACACGGGATATGCGTTCTTCCGGCAATTGCCGGCGGGCGTGCCGGGAGCGGTGCGGTTGTTTGTGAATCTGCTTAGTCACGAGTAGCAGCAACACGTCGTTCGCTTTTCGCTGTTCGCTCTTCCTTCTCGTCGCTCGCTGGTCGTTTGTTATCGTCGGGCATTCTTGAAGTGGTTGCGCTTGAAGTAGTTGCGAACGACGAATAGCGAACAGCGAGCGGCGCAAGTCATCCATGCAAACTACCGACAAGTCCGGGCACACCGCATCTGGCGGAACTCCTCTCGTCCGCGGCATTGGCCTCGGTTCCGCTACTGCGCTGAACATGATTGACATGATCGGCGTGGGACCGTTTATTACGATCCCGCTGATCGTGACGGTGATGGGCGGGCCGCAGGCCATGCTGGGGTGGGTGCTGGGCATGGTGCTGGCCGTTTGCGATGGGCTGGTGTGGGCTGAACTGGGTGCAGCTATGCCGGGCTCGGGCGGGTCTTATCGCTATTTGAAAGAGATTTACGGGCCGCGGAAATTGGGGCGAGCGGTTTCGTTTCTTTTTATCTGGCAGCTCTCATTCAGCGCCCCGCTTTCGATTGCTTCGGGAGCGGTGGGGCTCTCGCAATATGCGGCTTTCTTTTGGCCGGGCCTGGAGCGGATATGGTCAACCCGCACCTGGGGCGCGAATGTTCCGGTGCTTGGCACGGTGCAACTGACCTGGGTGGTGATGCCGGCGACTCTCGTGGCAATCGGCGTTTGCCTGCTTACGGCGTTTTTGCTGTACCGGCGGATCACGGCGATCTCACGGCTTTCGACGCTGCTTTGGGTAGGCGTGATGGGGACGATCGGATGGATTATCTTCGCGGGTCTAACCCATTTCAACGCCCATCGGGCATTCGATTTACCTCCGGGCGCGTTTTCGTTTTCGCGCAACTTTTTTCGCGGACTGGGCGGGGCGATGCTGATCGCCGCCTACGACATTGGGGGGTATTACAACGTTTGCTTTCTCGGCGATGAGGTCAAGGATCCGACGAAGAACATTCCGCGGGCGCTGTTGCTGTCTATCCTGGCAGTGGTGTGCCTCTATATCGTGATGAATGTCAGCATTCTCGGCGTTATCCCGTGGCGGGAACTGGCGCAATCGGGGGCGGCGAACAGCAAGCTGTACGTGGTCTCCACGCTGATGGAGAGAGTTTACGGACACGGAGCGGCATCGGTCATTTCGGTTCTGGTGATGTGGACAGCATTTGCCTCGGTGTTTTCGCTGACGTTGGGATATTCACGCGTGCCGTACGCGGCAGCGCTCGACGGGAACTATTTTCGGGCTTTTGCGCGGGTGCATCCGGTGTATCAGTTTCCTTATGTTTCATTGCTGGCGCTGGCGGGCGTGGCAGCGCTGTTCTGCTTTCTGCGGCTGGCGGATTTGATTGCGGCGCTGGTGGTGATTCGCATTGTTCTGCAGTATCTGGTGCAGGCGGTGGGCGTGATTGTGCTGCGCATCCGGCGTCCGGAGATGGTGCGGCCATTTCGGATGTGGCTTTATCCGGTGCCGGCGCTGGTGGCAGCGGGAAGCTTTGTTTTCATTTTGATTTCGCGCGCGGGATTTTTGCGGGAGATACGGTATGCGGCGGTGATTCTGGCGGTGGGGATTGTGGTTTATTGTGTGCGGGCTTGGCGACGGCGGGAGTGGCCGTTTGGGAGTGGGGCGTTGGTCGTTGAGCGTTAGACGGGAGTAACTACCTGGTACCCCCACCCCCCTCCCCCCCTATCTAGTGGAATCAGGGAGTTAGCGGGAATTTTTCGCTTCGGTCTTTGAAAAATAAGGACTTATATTAAAGTATTCAGGAGTAAGGACTTAGAGGGGCCAGGTTTCAAGGTTTCAGGGTTTCAAGGTTTCAAAGGGTAAATCTTGCCGAATAAGAAAAGGGTGCGGGGGAGTTATCCGCACCCTTTGCTCTTAGATTTCTTCTCTATACTTCTATTGTATCAATTCCGACCCACCTGCTGGACAACTTTTCCGACTTTATTTTCCTCGCCAATTCAATGACTTACGCGGAAAATCGTCGAAACAGGGGCTTGACAAGATTTGCCAAAATCGAGGAGCAGATCTCGAAGCTTTGCCGGTGGGGTCCCCCGGCTTGGCCGACGCCAATGTGATGGGCGCGATTGGGTGGTTTTGAGCGTTATTGAGATATTTCGACAGTTATCAGAAAACAACCGCTGTCCTGCCGTTTTGATTGACTTCAAGCAGAATCGAGTCATACTCCTGACCACAGAATCCGAAGGGCACACAAAGCTCCTCCGGCAGCCACGTTTCCGGGATGTTGTTGCGGTGGAGTTTGCTATTTAAGTAGAAATGTGTTGTCATCGTTGGCAGTCTTGCGAGCATTGTTGTCAACCACATCTGACTTGCCGAGGTAATCACGAAGCGACCTGCTCCTTTTTGCAATACCGGATGAGATAGGCAAGAACGACGAGCAGGACTGAGGCGAACGTGATGTCAGCACCGATTCCTCCCAATGAGGCCGAGAGGCTGGAAGCTCTCCGTAGCTACGGGATTCTCGATACGGATCCCGAAGAAGAGTTCGACGCCATCACTCGCCTGGCTGGCTACATATGCGGAACGCCCATTGCTCTGATTACCTTGGTCGACGCGACGCGACAGTGGTTCAAGTCCAAAGTCGGTGTGGACATTACGGAAACCCCCCGTGATGTTGCCTTCTGCGCTCACGCCATTCTTCAATCTGAACTGCTTGTGGTTCCAGACGCCCGCAAGGATCCACGCTTTTCGGAAAACCCCCTAGTGACTTCTGATCCCAACATCCGTTTTTATGCGGGAATGCCGTTGCAGAACGAGAACGGCTTTGGTCTAGGCACCCTGTGTGTAGTTGATAAAACGCCTCGAAAGCTAGCTCCAGCGCAAATAGAGGGCCTTGAGGTGCTAGGCCAAGCCGTCGTTACGAAACTACAGCTACGTCGGGCCTTACTGTTGCTGGATGACTATCGCTCGCATACCAACCGGCTGAGCGCAACTGGTAATCCTTAACCATCGACCCGTTCAACCAACGCAGGGCAACGACGACGTATCAAGCAGATGCGGCGTTAAGTGGGAATTGAATCGTGCATGTTGGTTCAACCCTACCCCGCCCGCCTCCAGTGTGGGGGGCGTGGTTCCCTTTCGGCGGGGTTACACTCACCGCCTAAGGAGAGGAACGTGATCGCCTTCCGCAGCGCTAGAAACGGCTATCTCGATTGTTGACGAAACCAGGCAATTACACTGGTTGACCCTGTGACCGGGGTTTTGAGTGTAAACGGGATTTTTCGCCAACAACCACATAGCTGTCGCGGTAGGGACGGCCATTGCTGACCGCCCCCCGCACAGATCCGTACGTGCGCGTTTACGCATACGGCTCTTACCGAGGATGAATGGCGTCAAAGCGCTTGTCGGGATAAGGATGCAGAACACG
>Ga0224555_1000514_pt1 | contig 58791 bp, 50 predicted proteins | sample 714S23034metaG_FD_180687 | JGI IMG/M metagenome (GOLD analysis project Ga0224555, IMG submission 180687) | Peat soil microbial communities from Stordalen Mire, Sweden - 717 S2 30-34 | ecosystem: Environmental > Terrestrial > Soil > Wetlands > Peat | place: Sweden: Norrbotten County, Stordalen... | reverse complement strand
GAGGCCGCGGTTTGCAGAATCCGCTCGAATGAAACGAGATCGATCAATTCGGGAGAGGTCATGCTTAAAACATAAACCATGTATTATGTTTTATTTCTGGCCCTCCCAAAACTAAGTGGCATTGGGCTTTAGCCCCGCCGCAGCGCGGCTCGTGTTAGATTTGAAAATAAGGAGATGGTTTGACGCCTGAAGCGCCCGCATTCCTTCTGCAGATCGACATTTGGGAAATGGTTGGCCGCGGCGGCCCTCTGACAATCGCCGTTCTCGCCATCCTGATACTCTTTTCCGTTTTCTCCTGGGCCATCATTTTTGCCAAGTGGAACGTCTTGCGCACGGCCCGCTCCGCCGACCGGCGCTTTTTGCGCGCCTTCCGCAAAGCCACCGGCCTCGACGCGGTCATGGTCGCCAGCGAGCAGTTCAAACCCGCCCCCCTGGTTTCCGTCTTCGAGTTCGGCTACGAGGAGATCCACCGCCAGGTCCAGGCGCGCGGCTCCGTCACCAACAAAATCTCGCTCGAACGCTCCCTGCAGCTTGGCACCAGCGAGGAGCTCACCAAGCTGGAGCGCAACATGAGCTGGCTCGCCACCACCGCTTCGGTCAGCCCCTTCATCGGTTTGTTCGGCACCGTGCTCGGCATCATCCGCGCGTTCCAGGAGCTTGGGATGCAGGGCAGCGCCAGCCTGCGCGCCGTGGGGCCCGGAATCGCCGACGCGCTCATCGCCACCGCCGTGGGGCTCGCTGCGGCCATCCCCGCCGCCATCTTTTATAACCAGTTCAGCCACAACATTCGCGAGATCGGCTCGCGCATGGACGACTTCTCGCTCGAATTCCTCAACATGGCCGAGCGGAGTTTCGGAGAATAGCCCGTGGCGATCGCGACCAATGGCGGCGGCAACTCCCGGTCGCGCCGGCGTGCTTCGCCCGGCATGCTTGCCGAAATCAACGTCACCCCCTTCGTCGACGTGATGCTGGTGCTGCTCATCATCTTCATGCTGACCGCCCACGTCATGGAATTCGGCATCCAGGTGGACGTCCCCAAGACGCGCGCCGTCGCCGACAGCGCCAAAGAGCTGCCGGTCGTCAATATCACCAAGGACGGCACGCTGTACCTCAACGAAAAAGAAACCGACATCAATCAACTTCCGGCCGAGATCCAGCGGCGTTTCAGCGGCGCCACCGCTGTCTACCTGCGCGCCGACAAAGAGACCGTCTGGGAGCCTATCGCCCAGGTCATGAGCGATCTCGCAGCGGCCAAGTATCAGGTCAACGCGGTCACTCGGCCGGAGGATGCCGCCGATAAGAGGCGCAAGTAATGCCCGCCCACGTGGACATCCTGGATCAGCCGGCTTCGCTGAACAAACCGCTGCTGGGGTCCGTGGGGCTGCATGTGGCGGTCTTCGCTACATTGCTGCTCTGGGGAGTAGTGCTCTCCGGCCATCATGAGAGCTGGGGCGATGTCAATTCGGGCGGCCCGGGCAGTATCGCCATTAACGTGGTGAACAAGATTCCATTGCCATCGCGGAGCGGCATCGTCAACCCGCTGGCCAACCCAACCGAATCCGCGGTACCCACCCCTCCTCCCGCTGCCAAGCCGAAAAAGCTGGCGCATGCCGAGGAGCCGGACGCCATCCCCATCAAGAGCCGCACCCACCCCAAGCCGTCCGATGTAGCCCGGTCCGCGCAGAACACCTGGCGCGCCAAGCAGCAGGATCGTCCCAACCAGCTTTACAGCGCGGCCGGCCAAGCCTTGGTTTCGCCCATGATGGGGCAGATCGGCTCCGGCGGAGTGGGCGTCGGCCAGGGATCGCCGTTTGGCAACCGCTTCGGAAACTACGTTATGATCCTGCGGCAAAAAGTCGCCGAGAAGTGGCACACCGGCGACGTGGACCCGCGCATTCACACGCTCCCACCAGCCATCGTCACCTTCGATCTGATGCGGGATGGCTCGGTGAAAAACGTGCATGTCGCGCAGGGCAGCGGGAACCAGGCCCTGGACTACGCCGCGCAGCGCGCCATCTACGACGCCCAGCCGTTCCCGGCCTTGCCTGCCGCTTATGAACGGAACGCCGCCACCATTGAATTCTGGTTTGAGTTGAGGCGATAAATGAAAAGAGTCTTTTGGTTCGCCGCGGCGTTCACCGGGATCCTTCTGGTGTTGGCTGCGCAGCAGAGCGATGTCGTTATCAAGTTGGAGGGCGGCAACCGCCCCGCCATTGCGGTGCCCGATCTGCGCGGCAGCGGCGCGGCCCAGCCGTTGATGAACGCCTTCAACGAGACGCTCTACAACGATCTGGACGCCTCCGGCCTTTTCAAAATGGTCCCCAAAACCATGTACCCGCTGCAGGTGCCCCAGCAGCCCCCGGATTTCCGCGAGCAGCCGCCGCCCCAGCCTACGCGCCCCGGCCAACAACCCCGCAATGGTGGCGGCGCATGGCTCTCGGACTGGTCCTCGCCGCCGGTCTCGGCGAACTACCTGGCGTTCGGCTATACCGCCGTACAAAACAACGTGCTGGTGTTCTACGGCTGGTTGTTCAACGTGGGCCAAGCCACGGTTTCGCAAGCCCAGGTCCTCGGCAAGCGCTATTTCGGTTCTCCCGATGAAGCCGGAGCCCAGAAAACGGCCCACGAATTCGCCGCCGATATCATAGCCCAGATGGGCGGCACCTCCCTGCTCGGCACTAAGATCTATTTTGTATCGAATCGTACCGGCCACAAGGAAATCTGGGTCATGGACCCCGATGGCTCCAACCAGCGCCAAATCAGCCGTTTCAATTCGCTATCCATCATGCCCGCCGTCTCGCCCGACGGCGCAAAAGTCGCGTTTACTAGCTTCGCTCGCGGTAATCCTGCTATATTTATTCTCTCGACGGATACGGGACGGCGCTTGCCGTTTTATAATCAAGTCGCATCCATGAACGCTACCCCGGATTTCACGCCGGACGGCAAACAGTTGCTTTACTCGTCCACGGCCAGCGGCCGCGCGCAGATCTATTCCGCCAATATCGACGGCAGCAATCTGCGCCGCATTTCAAATACGTCCGCCCTGGAGGTCGAGCCGAAAGTCAATCCCAAGACGGGAACCGATCTGGTCTTTGTTTCGGGCCGGTCCGGACCGCAGCAGATCTATCGGATGAATATGGATGGCGCCGACGTGCAGAGATTGAGCAATGGCGAAGGAGAGGCCTCCAACCCGTGCTGGCATCCCAACGGGCAGATTATGGCTTTTGCCTGGACGCGCGGGTTCGCCACCGGTAATTTCAATATCTTCGTGATGGATGTGGCTTCGCGCAACTTTAACCAGTTGACCTACGGCGCCGGGCGCAATGAGAACCCCACCTGGGCGCCCGACGGCAGGCGTCTGGCGTTTATGTCCACGCGCAGCGGTTCGGAGCAGATCTGGACCATGCTGGCCGATGGCACACAGCTCAAGCAGTTGACCACAGCCGGAAAGAATGGGACCCCGGTATGGGCAAAGTAACATCGTGGGGCAGGCCCTCGGGGGTGCCCTCTGGGCCCGGCGGCCTCTCAGACCGCCCCGCACACGTTTCAAGATTTCAGGAGGATTTACTTCATGTTGAATAAACGGAAAATCAGCACCATTGGCATTTGCCTGATGTTGGCGATGTTCGCGGCGGGTTGCAAGAAGAAAGCGCCGCCGCCACCGCCGCCACCGCCAGCTCCCGCGCCAGCTCCGGCGCCGGCGCCGCCGCCCGCGGCGCCCACCGTCGCCGCGTTTGCGGCTGAGCCAACTTCGATCGAGCGCGGCCAGTCGTCCACGCTGAGTTGGAACGTAACCGACGCCACCAGCACCTCCATCGATAACGCCATCGGAACAGTGCAGGCTACCGGAAGCCGCCGGGTCTTCCCGGGATCTTCCACTACCTACACGCTCACCGCTACCGGTCCCGGCGGCACTAAAACCGCAACGGCCACGGTCAACGTGACCGAGCCGGCGCCACCGCCGCCGCCACCCGCCGCGGCTAAGCCGACCTTCGAACAGTTGCTCTCCGGCACCGTCGTGGATGCCCTGTTCGACTACGACAAGAGCGATATCCGCGAGGATGCCCGCGCCGCGCTGACCAAGGACGCCGACGCCCTCAAGGCCATCTTCGCCAGCTTCCCGGATGCCACCGTCTCCATGGAAGGCCATTGCGACGAACGCGGTTCGGCCGAATACAATCTGGCTCTCGGCGACAAACGCGCCGCCGCCGCTAAGGACTTCCTGGTGCAGTTGGGCGTCCCTGGCGACAAGCTGAAAACCATCAGCTACGGCAAGGAACGTCCCCAGTGCACCGATCACGACGAGTCGTGCTGGCAGAGGAACCGCCGCGCGCACTTCTCCACCGGGCAGTAAAATCGGGTAAGGGCCGGGCAGCCCCGGCCCATCCGCAACTGGCGGGACGGTCCATCTGTCCCGCTCACAAGGAGATTCTATGACCTTTTGGCGTTGGCGCACGCTGTTGCCGGCCCTTTTGATTTGTCCTTCCCTCGCCTTAGCGGCCAGTAAGGAAATTGTCGAATTGTCGCGGGACGTGGCGATCCTGCAGGAACAGATGCGCGCCCTGCAGCGTTCCCAGGACGAAAAGCTGAGCGCCATTCAAGTGTTGGTGCAGCAAGCTCTCGACGCCTCCAACAAGGCCAATACCTCGGTCGCCCTGTTGCAGAGCAGTCTCCAGCAGTCGAGCAAGGATCAGCAGACCAAAGTGGTCACCACGGTTACCGATATGGGGGCCAAGGTGGACACCCTTACCACCGACTTCAGCGCGTTGCGGGAATCCGTGGCCGATATCTCCAGCCAAGTCGGCAAGCTCCAGCAGCAAATGGTGGACATCGGCAACGCCGTGCGCTCCATCCAGGCGCCCGCCGCCGCGCCACCGTCTTCGATCACCCCCGGAAACGGGGCCGGCCCAGGTCCGGCGGCCGGCAGCGTTCCGCCTATGCCCGCCGAAAAGCTCTACCAGAACGCCAATCGCGACCGTAGCGGCGGAAACGACGATCTGGCGCTGGGGGGCTACAACGATTATCTGAAGTATTACGGCAACACGGATCTGGCGCCCAACGCCCAGTATTACATCGCGGAGATCCACTTCCGCCAGGGCAAGTTGGACGAGGCCTTGCAGGAGTTCGACATGGTCCTGGAAAAATATCCGGACAACAACAAAACTCCCGACGCGCTCTACATGAAGGGCGCCACCCTGGTGAAGACGGGCAAGCGCACGCAAGGCAAGCAGGAGTTCTGCGAGTTGGCCAAACGCTTCCCCTCCAGCGATCTCGCCAGCAAGGCGAAATCGCAAGTGAAAGCCCTGGGCCTCACCTGCGGCGCCGCAGCCCCCATCCGCAAAAAGAGATCTTAACCCCAAACCCTGTGTGGGGCAGGCCCTCGGCCTGCGGCGGCCTCTCAGGCCGCCTCCCCGCACAAGGAGCAACCAATGACAGACCGCCGTCAATTCATCAAGGCTACGGCCCTCGCCACCGCCGCATCCTACAGCCGCATCCTGGGCGCGAACGACCGCATCCGCATTGGAGGCATCGGCACCGGCGGACGCTGCCAATATCTGCTGAGCCTGCTAAACAAGGGCGCCGGAAGCCAGATCGTGGCCATCTGTGACGTTTACCAGCCGCACCTCCAGGAGGCGAGCCAGAAGGCCGCGCCAGAAGCGCGCGAGTTCACCGATTACCGCAAGCTGCTGGAGCAGCCCGATATCGACGCCGTGGTGATCGGCGCGCCCGATCACTGGCACATCCCCATGGCTATCGACGCGGTGCGCGCGGGCAAGGACGTGTACGTCGAGAAGCCCGTCACCCACCGCATCGAGGAAGGCGAGCCGCTGCTCACCGCTGTCGCCGATTCCAAGCGCGTCGTGCAAACCGGCATGCAGCAGCGCAGTTGGCCGCACTTCCAGCAGGCGCGCGAGATCGTGGCCTCGGGCGGCCTGGGCCAGGTCACCTTCATCCGCACGTATTGGTATCAGAATCACCTGCAGGGACGCGCCCAGCGCACGCCCATCGACGCCGCGAAACTCGATTGGAAGATGTTCCTCGGCTCCGCGCCCGATCAGCCCTTCGATCCCGAACGCTTCCGCAACTGGCGCTGGTTCTGGGATTTCGGAGGCGGCTCGCTCACCGATCTGTTCCTCCACTGGGTGGATGTGGCGCACTGGGCGATGTCCAGCGACACGCCCATCGATGCCCAGGCAATGGGCGGCAATTACGTAATTCCGGAGTGGCAGTGGCCCGACACGGTCAGCGCCGCGTTTCATTATCCGGGCAACTTCCTGGTGAACTTCGATTGCAGCCTGATGGGCTACCTGGAAGGGGGCGGCCTGATCTTCCATGGCACGAAAGCCCTGATGCGCCTGCATCGCGGCGGTTTCGCCGTCTATCCCGAGCAGCCGCGATACACCGAGCTTCCCGACCTTAAAGATGTGACACAGGAGGTCCACTCCACGCACGATGGCGCGATCGAGCACGTGCAGAACTTCCTCGATTGCATTCGCTCGCGGAATACGCCCAACGCGCCAGTGGCCGTAGGGGTCGCCGCCGCGCGTGCCGGACACTTGGGCAACCAGGCGCTTCGCAGCGGCCAGACAGTGCAGGCGTGAAAACCAGGCTGGAGGGCGGGCAATCCTGCCCGCAGCCGGTTTTCAGCCGGCTTCTGGCCGCTGTCCAATTCTCAATAAATGCGTTCCCCGATGGCGGGTCGGCCGCCCAAGCGGCAGATACACGTGTCGCCGCTCGGTATTCTGAGAATCTTCGGCAGGGCGGGTTACATCTTACCCCCGTAGGTGCCTTTCCGCCGGGCGGCCGCGCCGACGGCGGCGTCTGGAGCAGCCATGATCGAATTCACGCGGCGGCAATGCCTCTATTTATTCGGGGCAGGCCTGTCTGCTGCGCCCGTGACCACCCTCTCCGAGCGCTGGCGGCAGATTGCGGCTGAAACCGACGGCACCGTGGGAGCGGCCGCACTGCACCTGGGATCGGGGCAGCACGTCAGCCTGCATGGCGGCGAGCGCTTCCCTTCGGCCAGCGTCTGCAAGCTGCCGATCGCCATGCATATCCTGGCAATGGTGGATGACGGGAAGCTCTCGCGCAACGCGTCCATCGACGTCGTACGGCAAGACGTAACCAGACAAGTCAGCGAGGTGGGAGAACGCTGGCCCAAGCAGCCGCGCTTTCCTCTCGATGAATTGCTCCTGTTGATGGTGGCGCACAGCGACAATACCGCCGTCGAGACGCTGTACCGGATCGGCGGCGGCGCGGCGGCGATTACCGCGCGGCTCCGCAACTGGCGCCTGGATGGCATCCGCGTCGACCGCAGCGAGCGCGAATGCGGGCGGGATGCTGCCGCGTCCATGCCGCGTTTCATCGCCGACCCCCGCGACACGGCCGTGCCCGATGGCATGGTCCAGCTTTTGAGGCGCCTTTTCCGCGGCGAACTGCTGTCGGTATCGTCGACGGCGCGCCTCGTCCGGATTCTGGAAGCCTCCTCGACGGGTCCCAACCGCATCAAAGGGTTGCTGCCCGCCGGCGTGGTCGTCGCCCACAAGACGGGGACCACCGGCACGGCCAGCGGTCTGAATGGCTCGACCAACGACGTGGGCGTGATCACCCTCCCGCACAATGCCGGGCAACTCGCACTGGCGGTCTTCCTAAAGGGCAGCACGCGCGATCTGCCAGCCAGAGAAATGGTCATAGCCCGGATCGCGAAAGCCGCTGTGGGGCAGATTGCCAACCTGCAGGCCGGTTGTTAATCGGCCGTTCCCGCGCATTCCAAGAAAATATCTCCCTGCCCATCAACCACTTCGCGCCCTTGCCCACCCTGTCGCGCCAGCGCCCGTGCTCCACTGGAAGTAAGGAGGCCCGATGCTGTCCGATCCGTCAGCGTCCCCCGATGCAACACCATGCAACGCCTTACGCCTACGGACGTAACCGAAAACGTGAAAATGCCCGCCGCCTGCATCCTCCCCGAAATCGCCGGCATGCCCATTCATCCCCTCACTGGTGGCCAAGCGCCCAGCCCACGCCATTTTCGCTCGTCCGGAGCGGGCCGCCAAGATCGGGCGCAACCGGCCCTGCCCCTGCGCCAGCGGCCCGAAACCCATACCCTGCCGTATGCCAACTCGCTGATTTCAAAAGCCAAATGGGTTCGCTTGTCCAAATTCGCAGGCACTTCGAAACACTGCGCCCAATGCACAATCGTGCACAGGCAAAACCACGGGACCGGCGGGCGTGGTGACGCGGTCTGGTAGCCGCTCGGCGCCGATTTCCCAAAGCGGTCGCGCCGCCCAGGCGGTATTATGGTGCGCATGAGTTCCTCGTGGCGGTATCTGGCGGCGGTGCTGACCCTGGCGGGAGCGGCGTTCGCGGCCGATCTGAGGCTCCCCCTGCGGTCGCGCGTGGAGGCCTTTAAGGGCAGCGGCGTCTGGGAGGAGGTGCGGCTCGATGCGGCGCTCCCCATCCCGCAGACCGCTATCCTGATCTGCGACATGTGGGACCGGCACTGGTGCTCCGGCGCCACTCGCCGTGTGGCAGCGCTGGCTCTCAGGATGGCGCCGGTCATCGGCCAGGCTCGCGCGCGCGGTATTCAGATTATCCATGCGCCGTCCGAAACCATGGAGTTCTACCAGGATTTCCCGCAGCGGCAGCGCATTCTGCGCATCGCGAAAATCGAGCCGCCGGCGCCGCTCGGACTCGACGATCCGCCTTTGCCCATCGACGATAGCGGCGGCGGTTGCGATACCGGCGACTCGTTTTACAAAGCCTGGACGCGCGAGATCGCCGCGCTTCCCATAGGCCCCGCGGACGTCATCTCCGACGATGGACCGCAGATCTACAGCTTCTTGCGCGAGCACGGCATTCGCAACCTGCTGGTGATGGGAGTGCACGTGAACATGTGCGTGTTGAACCGCTCGTTCGCCATCAAGAAGATGACCAACTGGGGCGTTCGCTGCGTGCTGGTGCGCGATCTCACCGACAGCATGTATAACCCCAAGGACCGTCCCTACGTGAGCCACGACCGGGGAACCGAACTGGTCGTCGAGCACATCGAGCGACACTGGTGCCCTTCGACCTTGAGCGCGGACCTGATGAAGGCGCTCACGGAAGCCAGATAAGCATGCGGCGGTTGGCGGGCCGCGCCATGATCGGCCGGGGGGCCAATGCCGCGGGCGCGGCGGCTCTCTTCGCTCTGAAGCCTGGATGTGCTGGCGTCTCTTTCGCGTGGAAGGCTTCTTCATTGCCATGGCCCGCCACATTTCCGCGAAGACATCCGCCGCGCATGCCTGCTAGCTAGCCATGCGGCTGGGGGCCAGTCGCGGCGCGGCGTTTCTGGCGGCGCTCGCTCACTCTCTGTTCTCGCCCTCGGCCCTGCTGATGCCCGACGTAGCCAATGACATTGGCGCTTGGTTCGTGTGACGTCGCTGTCCCTGTTGCCGCTGGTCATTCTGGCTTTGCAATATGCGCTCGAAAGACGAACACGGCGATCGTTCGCGCTCGCCGCGTTGGCCATCGCCACTCTGTTTCTCACCAATGTGCCGGGCGCCATGGCGACCGGCCTGGCCGTATTCTGCTGGATCGCCGTGCAACCTGCCATCGCCTGCTCCGGCGTGCCGCCTTCGAGTCTGGCCACCGTGATGGGAAATGTCGGCCCCATGCCGGGCGCGGGCCGTATCAGCCGATGGGCTGGGATTGATCCTGATCCGGCCGGAGTGCGAGGGCAACTGCGAGATTACCTTAAGCTGGACCGGCCCTCGCGACCTGAAGCCTTGCGCCTGGATCGCCGGCGTGGCGCTTCTGCTGACGGCCGTTCTCCTCCTCCTCAGTCCCAGTTCTTTACCTTCGGCCAAATCTCCCTGAGCGGCCACTTCAGACCGCGGCAGTAGAAGATATCGAAGTGCTCATAGGGCATCGAATAGGGATGCTCGAAGTGGGCCACCTTCTCGACCGTGGTGAACTTGCTCTCGAGGTCCGCCTGCCGCCCCGCCATCACGATCATGCTTTCGCCCGTATAATCGCGCGGCCCCCAGAGGAAGTAGGTCTGGTGCCCGCCGATGGCCTTCGGCAGTCCGTATTTCGGGCCGAACAGATCCACCGCGCCGGCCTGGCCGTAGTTCTGCCCGAAGATCGCGGTCTTGGGACGCACGTCCGGCGGCAGGCCGTTGTATACCTTCGCCACCGCGGCCGCCATCTCTTCCCAGCCGAATTGGTCGGCATAGATCTGCGGCAGCGGTCCGAGTTTGTGCGTCTCGAGCTTGGGCGGCTGGAAACCGAGGGCCTGGGAGTAGCGGATGTACGTCTCAACCGGCAGCACCGGAACGACGAAGGGAGCCAGTATCGCACCGGCGACCACCATCAGGGTGACCCAGGCCGGCTTGACCCATTGCAGGCGTGGCGAAGTCAGCCACGACTCCCACAGCACTCCGCCCGCGGCAAACAACATCGGGAAGGCCGGCCACGGGTAGTAAACGCGCGGATTCATAATCATGATCACGGCCAGGGTAACGAGCCAGGCCCACCCGAGCAGGCGAAACGGTTTCCCCTTTTCGCTGAACAGGAAATACCAGAGCCCGGCCACCCAAAGGGGCAGCGTCAGCGGGAGCATCGTCAGGATCTCTTGGCCGATGAATGCCAGCGGCCGCAAATCGACATCGCGATGCGCGCGCCGGATGTTCGCCTGCACCTCTAGAAATGGGAAATGATGCTGCACGTTCCACAGCAGGTTGGGCAGAAGTATCAGCAGCGCGAGTACACCGGCGATCCAGAGCCACCGCGAGCGGAACTGGCGGCGTTCTGATGTGGCGAGCAGGCCGGCCACAATCCCGCAGCCGAAGATCAGCATGGAGTGCTTGTTTTCCAGCCCGACGCCGGCCAGCAGACCGAACCATAGCCACAGCTTTTGATTGCCGGTCCTGACGATGCGCATGACGATGTACGCGCAACCCATCCAGAAGAGCGGTTCGAAAGCGTTCATCGAGAAAAGGCTGTCGATTGCCAGAAAGCCGGGCGCCACCAGCACCACCAGCGCCGCGATCCCTTGCGCGAAGCGCCGCCCGCCGAGTTCACGCGCCATCAGGCCGGTAAGCAGCACCGTCGCGCCGCCCGCTACGGCAGGCAGGAAACGGATGGCCCGCAGCGACTCGCCAACCAGTACGCGGGTGACTGCGGCGACCAGCGCGATCAGCGGCGGCTGATCCACATAGCCCCAGGCCAGATGCCGGCCGCACGCCAGATAGTAGAGTTCGTCAACGAAGTAGCCGTAATGGTGGCCGGCATAGAAATGGACCGCCATCTTGATGGCGGCGATCCACACCACCACCATCGCAAGGCCCGGCGTCAAACACTTGTTCGTCATATCCATCTGTGTGCATCTGTGTCCATCTGTGGTTCCGCCTCTTGTCAGTCGCTTTGCTGGGAAAGGAATAGCCGCACGGTTTCTTCCAGCCCCGGCGTGCAAACGACGCAGTTGCCGCCGTAGATTGTGGATTTGCCCTCAAAGTCGAAGAAGCGTGCGCCCGCCTCTTCGGCGATGATCTTGAGCGGCGCGAAGTCCCAGGGCTTGCCGGCCGTTTCGATCCAGATCTCGGCCTGGCCGCGCGAGACCATCAGGGCGTCCAGGCATCCGCCCATGCTGCGCACGGCCCAGAAGGGCTGCATCCAGTCGAGCAACCGGCCGCCGAACGGCTGGCGCGCGGCGGAGTTCAGGCTATCGAAGCACAGCACGGCCTGGGAAACGCTGGCGATGCTGGAAGCATGCATCCGCTCGCCGTTGACGAATGCGCCGCCGCCGCGCGAGGCTGCGAACAATTCGCCCAGCGCGGGCATGTTCGCGAATCCGGCCACCACCTCGCCGCCGGCTTCCAGCCCGATCAGGTTGGCCCACACCGGATTGCCGCGCACAAAATCGCGCGTGCCGTCGATGGGGTCGATGATCCAGCGCCGGCCGCTGCGCGATGGCTTCTCGGTGCCTTCCTCGCCGAGCAGTCCGTCGTCCGGGAAGGCCCGCTCCAGTTCGCGCGCGATGAACTGCTCGCACTCGCGGTCGGCGCGGGTCACCGGCGAATCGTCGGACTTGGCTTCGAAGGCGATACCCGTGCGGTAGTAACGCAAGGCGATTTCGCCGGCCTGGCGCGCAATGGAGCGGCCGGTTTCGAGTTCTTTTTGAAAGTCGTCCATAGTTGGTTGGGACCGAAGGCCCCAATGAAGTAAGATAACCTTGATGCTGAATTTTCGCCAGTTTGAAGTGGGGCCGGACCCGTTCGGGCGCAAGTGGCAGGTCCTGTTCAAGTGGTTGCAGACGGCCATTGCCCTGCGCCACAGCGACACTGTGGATGTGAAATTCGCGCTGCGCAGCGACGATACGCGGGTCGAGAAACAAATCGCCATGCCCCACGTGGACCTGCTGGAATTGAGCCGCCGCACAGAGCACGAGATGAGCGACGCGTGGTGCTCGCGCCTGGCCGCCATGCACCTGAAGCGCATGGTGGAGAGCGGCGAGGATCTGGAGAAGGACCTTGTCACGGTACGTTTGAACGAACTCGCCGGCTACGCCACCGAGATCGCCCGCGAGGAGAGCGCGGATATGACGGCGCGGCGGTGACCGCCGTGGTCCGTGCGCTCACGCGCGCGGATATCCCTGCGGCCATGCGCATCAAGGAGGCCGCCGGCTGGAACCAGACTGAAACCGACTGGCATAATCTGCTGCAACTAGCGCCGGAGACGTGTTTCTGTTTGGAGTGCGGCGGTTCGCTCGCCGCGACCGCTACGGCGGCCTGTTATGAGCGCAGGCTGGCATGGATCGGCATGGTGCTCACCGATCCCGCCTATCGCCGCCGCGGCTTCGCGCGCCAGTTGATGGAGCACGCGATCGTTGCGCTGGCGGCGCGCCGGATGGAATGGATCAAACTGGATGCCACGGGCGCGGGTGCGCCGCTCTATCGTCAACTCGGGTTCGAACCGGAGTGCGGGATCGAACGTTGGGCGTCGACCGCCGCGCAGGCCGGCGTTCCCGGCATGCCGGATCTGAGTTGGCAAGACCGGTGCTCAGCGCTCGACCGTCAGGCGTTCGGAGCCGCTCGGTCGCAATTGCTTGCCGTACTGGCGCCCTTGGGAGCGGCCGCCGTAGCGGACCAAGGCTATGCCATGGCGCGTCCCGGATCGCAGGCTGCCTACTTCGGTCCATGTGTCAGCCGCCAGCCGGAAACCGCCAGGGAACTGCTCGCCTGGTTTCTGGCCCGGCATCCGCGGGGACCTGTCTATTGGGACCTGCTCCCACATAACACCGAAGCCGTGCGGCTGGCACGCGCGTGCGGATTCGCGCCACTCCGCCGCCTGGTGCGCATGGTGCGGCGAGGCGTGCCGGACGCGCCGCCGCTCGGCCACGACGATTCCCAGGTGTTCGCGACCGCGGGCTTTGAATTCGGATAAAAGCGAAACCACAGATGGACACGGATGCACACAGATGGGACTGCAAACGTGAGACATTAGTGAAAGACAGCGTGGGCCGGTACAGACGGAGTTCTTATCTGTGTTTATCTGTGTCCATCTGTGGTTCCGTGTGTCCGTCTTATGCGAAAGCTGTTCTACTGGAAACTCAAAGCCCGCGAGATCAAGCTGGGCGAGCGCACGGCCATTCTTGGCGTGTTGAACGTGACGCCGGATTCCTTCTCCGATGGCGGCAAGTATCAGGATCCGGATCGGGCCTTCGCGCGCGCGGTGCAGATGGAGGAGCAGGGCGCCGACATCATCGACATCGGAGCGGAGTCCACCCGGCCGGAATCGGCGCGCATCTCCGCCGCGGAGGAATTGCGGCGCCTCATTCCGGTGTTGAAGCGCCTGCGCGGCACGCTGACCATTCCGATCTCCGTGGATACCTACAAGGCGGAGGTGGCCGAACGCGCCCTGGAGCACGGCGCCGAGATCATCAACGATCCCACCGGCCTGACGTTTGAGGCGCAGCTTGCGCGCGTGGTCTCCAACCACGACGCCGGGCTGATCCTGAATCACATGCGCGGCCGTCCCGAAACGTGGGCCAAACTGGCGCCGCTTCCCGACGTCATGGGACACATCGTGCGCGACCTGGAGGCCACCGTCAGCCGCGCGCGGCACACCGGCATCGACCGCTCGCGGATCGTGGTGGACCCGGGACTGGGCTTCGGCAAGCGCAAGGAACAAAACTCGGCGATCCTGGCGCGCCTGCATGAGTTGGCCAGCCTGGACCTGCCCATCCTGACAGGGCCTTCGCGCAAATCGTTTCTGGCGCATCCGACCGAACGGGAGACGCTGTTCGCCACGGCTGCCGCGGTGACGGCCGCGATTCTGGGCGGCGCGCACCTGGTGCGCGTGCACGATGTGCTCGAAATGCGCGCCGTGGCGGACGTGGCCGACGAGATCCTGCGGCAGGCTCCGGGCCAGTAGCGCGCCCCCGCGGCTCGTTTCGAACGACAGGTGCCGCACGAGCGCGCGCCTGCCGCCGGGTTCGATGTCGAAATCCTGCGAATCCAGGCCTCTGAAAACTGTGGCATTCGACCAAGGGTGCGGCCGTCCAATCGCGAAGTCTTCACCCCTGCCCGTGCAGACTTTAGTTAACTGAACATGGGTTGAATTTTGGGGGACGCGCCGGTCAACCAGGCTAAGCTAAAGGATGAATAATCGAGAGAACATTGACTGCCTTCCGGCACTATGGGAGTTTTGGAGGCTCCATCAAATGACCAAGAACGTGCAGTACCGGCTGCCGCGCGCGGCGGCGGGTTTGACGATGTTGTTTTGCCTGTCAAGCACCTGCGCCCAGGCCCAAGACACGCCCAACCCGGACTCTCAGGACCTGCCCAATATGGGCCAGCAAATCACACCGCTGGCGCCCCCCGGCTCCCGTTTCGAGCCGATGAACCCGGATCTGACCGCCAACCCGTCCTGGCTGGCCGGACAGGCCGTGACCACCATAGTCAGTCCCGATGGCAAGACGCTGCTGGTTCTGTGCAGCGGATTTAACGTGGTCTTCACTGGCTCACTCACATCGCGCATCACTAGCCAGTTCGTGTTCATCTACGACATCTCGGCCAACCAGCCCGTGAAGAAGCAGGTCGTGCAGATCCCCAACACCTACAACGGCATCGTCTTCGATCCCTCCGGCACGCATTTTTACGTGGCGGGTGGCTCGGACGACAACATCCACACCGTTACGCTCGGTTCCAATGGAACATGGGCCGAGGAACAGCCCACGGCGCTCACCATGGGGCATACTGCCGGCAATGGACTCAGCGGGCAGCAGCCAGGAGGCACCGGCCCTGTAAACGCGCAGGTCGGTGTGAAGCCTTGCGCGGCCGGTCTGGCCATTTCGAAAGATGGCAAGACGCTGGTGGTGGCCAATTACTACAACGATTCGATAACCGTATTCAGCGGCGGCTACGGCAATTGGTCGAAGGGCACGGAACTCGATCTGCGCCCCGGCAAGAGCAACCCCGCCCAAGCCGGCGTGCCGGGCGGTGAATACGCGTTTTGGGTGGCGGTAAAGGGAAGCGCCGCCAGCGCCACGGCCTACATATCCAGCATTCGCGACCGCGAGATCGATGTCGTGAGCCTCAGCGGAACGCCTGCGGTTACGGCCCGCATCTCAGTGAGAGGTCAACCCAACAAGATGACCCTGAACGCGGCGCAGTCGCTGCTCTATGTCGTCGAAGACGAAACGGATACCGTAGATGTAATCTCGACCGCCAGCAACGCCATCCTGGAGACCATTCCGGTCATCGCTCCACCGGGCGCGTTGCCCACGGCCCTCGCGCAATATACCGGCGCAAACTCCGATAGCGCCACGCTGTCGCCGGATGAGAAGCAACTCTATGTGTCCAACGGCAATCTGAATTGCATCGCGGTGGTGGCGCTCGGCGGAACCAATAGCGGCGACCAGGTGGTGGGATTGATTCCCACCGGTTGGTATCCCAACTCGGTGAGCTTCAGCGCCGATGGATCCTGGGTTTATGCGGTCAACGGAAAATCGCCGACCGGCGCGAATCCCGGCTTCTGCTACAGCGGCGGCGCGCCCACATACCCAAGTTGCATTCCGGCGAACCAATATAATCCCCAATTACTCAAGGCCGGTTTCCAGACATTTCCACGCCCCACCGCCGCGCAACTGACCACGCTTACCGCGCAGGTAGCCGTGAACAACCGCTTCTCGTTCACCGAGAGCGCCGGCGACGCGGCTGTCATGGCGGCGGTGCGCGCCGGTGTGCAGCATGTCATCTTCATCCTCAAGGAGAACCGCACCTACGACCAGATCCTGGGCGACCTGGAAGTCGGCAATGGGGATCCCGATTTGACCGAGTTCGGGCAGGCGGTCACGCCCAATCTGCATAATCTGGCATTGAACTTTGTCACCCTCGACAATTTCCTGGTGACCGCCGAAGTCAGCAACGACGGCTGGCCCTGGAGCACTTCCGCGCGCGCGCCCGACGTGATCGAGCGCCAGTTTCCGGTGTTTTACTCCTCCGCTGTCGGCGTGTCACGCGGGCTCAGCATCGACTCCGAGGGTGTGAATCGCAGCGTGAACGTGGCCTATCCGACACTCGCCGAGCGCCAGTACGCCGATCCTTTTACGCCCGACGATCCGGATCTGCTGCCCGGCCAGACCAACGTGGCCGCGCCCGATGGACCCGGCAACGAAATAAACACCGGCTATCTGTGGGACGCCGCGCTGCGCGCCAATCTTACGGTGCGGAACTACGGCTTTTTCGTGGACCAAACGCGCTATAACACCACCACCAACACGATTCCCCTGGTCGAAAACCCGGCGGCGGACGGCATCGTAGTAGCTTATCCCACGAATGTCGCGCTGGCCCCGCGCACCGATCCCTATTTCCGCGGATTCGACAACGCCTTCCCGGATTATTACCGGTACGCGGAGTGGGCCCGCGAGTTCGATAACAACTATCTGGTGCCCGCTTGCCGCGCGCCGGAGCCGCGCAAGCCGGCCGCCGCACCCGCCGCGCTCCCGTGCGCTCCGCATGGCCAAACCACCCCGCGCAGTATGGGGATGCCTTCCCTGAGCCTGGTTCGTTTTATGCACGATCACACCGGCAGTTTCAACGCCGCCATCGATGGCGTGAACACTCCGGATCTGCAAGTGGCCGATAACGATTATGCGGTCGGCCTGCTGGTGCAGAAGATAGCCAGTAGCCAGTACGCGAATAACACCCTGATCTTCGTCCTGGAGGACGATGCGCAAGACGGCGGCGACCATGTCGACTCGCACCGCAGCGTGGCCTTCGTCGCGGGTGCCTTCGTGAAGCAGGGGGCCTTGATCTCGACGCCGTATAATACGATCGATTTCGTGCGCACCATGGAAGAGGTTTTGGGCCTGCCGCCGATGAATCTGAACGACGCCTTGGCCAGACCCATGGCCGATATCTTCAATACCACGCCCAGCGCATGGAGCTTTACCGCCACTCCCTCAGCGCTTCTGTATGCCCCTGGTGTGTCGCTGCCGCTGCCCCCGCAGCCCACGGGCTTAGTCGTGCCAAAGCCGTCGCACGATGCGGCCTATTGGGCGCGGGCCAGCGAAGGCATGGATTTCACGTCGGAAGATCGCGTCGATCCCGCCGGTTTCAATCGCCTCCTCTGGAAAGGCCTGATGGGCGATAAGCCATATCCCGCCGGGCCGAGTGGAATGGATCTGCGCCATAATCGCGCCACGCTGCTGGTGCGTTACCGGCAGTCCCTGAAGGAAGAAGGGCGCCGTAACTAACGGGCCGCGGCGATGCCGCTGCGGAGAGGGGTTCCGGATCGCCAAACCGAACAACCGAACGACATCCCGGCAGTTTTAGCATCTACGGGGAAACCGTCAAAGACACCGCTGCCAAGATCGTCATTTATGATCCGCGGCTTGGAAGGGCATCTCGCGATTGGCCGCGCATGAGGGACGGCGTTTACCTCCGGATTCGTGCAAACGGTCCACTCGGAGATGCGATCCGGAGTGACACATTACCCCATGAGTTGCCATGGATGTTTCGTCGGATGTGGCAGGATGACACCGTCCGGATTGCAGCCAATGACCCGGCAGACTTTGCATATTTCCCGATTATGGCGGGAGACGATCTTAGGTCGTAAACGAAAATGTCGCCGCGCCAGGACGACGCCACCCCTCCATCGGGAGAAAGCCGCAGGCCGTTTCTCGATCGTCTTTCGTGGCCTGCCGAGTTCGAGCACGGTGCGCAGACGACAAACAACGATCGTCTGCGACGCCGGGCACCGGTGCATTAGCGCTAACGGCGGCTACTCCAGCCTGCGAATCCTGATGTTACGAAACCAGGTATCGTCGCCGTGGTTCTGCAGCGAGATAGGGCAATCCTTGCGCGGCTGCTTGGTCAGATCGACTGTCACCGGCGTGCCCGCCCCCCAACGCTTCGCGATGCGTTCCGCCGCCAGCGCCGAATCCAAATCGGTCTCCACCACCTTCACGCCGTTCAACCAGTGTTCCACGTGGTTGCCCTTCACCACCAGGCGCGACGCATTGAACTCGCCCACCGGCCGCGTGACATCCCGCGACGGACCTACGATGTCGTACAACGCGCCCGCCTGGTGGCTCGTCCCGGCCCGCGCATCGGCGTTACGCGTATTGTCGAGCATCTGGTATTCGAAGCCCACTACATATTCCTGCCCGCGATCTGGCCGTGCGGCCGGCCGGTTCTCGACCGAGAAATTGACCACATCCTCGAAGCGGTGCGCCGGGTAGCGCGCCAGGATTACACGGTCCTGGATGCGATACTTCACCCCGCTGTTGGCGCCGGGCGCCACCTTCCACTCCCAATCCAATTCGAAATCGCGGAACACATCCTTGGTGAACAGGTCTTCGGTGATGTGCGGGCCGCGCTTGGCCTTCAGGCAGCCGTCCTCGATGGTCCAGGCATCGCCGGGAGGAACTTTTTGCCGAGGATCGTCCCATCCCGCCATGGTCTTGCCGTCGAAAAGCGCGACCCAGCCGGATTGCGCCTGCGAAGCCAACGGGACAGTCAAAGCCGCACACAAGTACCACGCGAGTTTCATGCCGGCGATCCTTTCTGTTTGGCGAAGATCTTGCCAATGACCTTCACTGCCGTGTCCACATCCCGTTCGGTGATGATGTAGGGTGGCAGGAAGCGCAGCACCGTGTCGTGCGTGCAGTTGATCAGCAGGCCCTCCGCCATGGCGTCCAGCACCATCTGCTTGCCGGGGATCTCCATCTCCACGCCGATCATCAGGCCGAAGCCGCGCACTTCCTTCACGAAACTGTGCTTGCGCGCCAGCTCGTTCAGCATCACGTGCAAGTAGCCGCCCACCTGCTGGATGGAGGGCAGCAACCCTTCCAGAATGTCGAAGAATTCGAGCGCCACGCGGCAGGCCAGCGCGCTGCCGCCGAAAGTGGAGCCGTGCATACCCGGCCCGATGGTGGCGGCGGCTTTCTCGTTGGCCACGATGGCACCCAGCGGAAGGCCGCATGCAAGCGGTTTGGCCGCCACGATGACATCCGGCATCACCACCGGCTTGGTGCGCTGATAGGCGAAATACGTGCCCGGACGGCCCACGCCGCATTGGATCTCGTCGAACACCAGCAGGGCGTTGTAGCGGTCGGCCAACTCGCGCGCTTTCCGCTGGTATTCGGGCGAAATGGGATAGATGCCGCCTTCTCCCTGAATCAACTCCAGCACCATGCCGGCGGTGGAGTCGCTGAAAGCCGTTTCCAACGCTTCCACATTGTTGGCGGGCACGAATCGCACGGCCGGCGGCAGCGGCTCGAAATCCTGGCGGTATTTGGCCTGGCCGGTGATCGAGAGCGCGCCCAGTGTGCGGCCGTGAAAGGAATTGTCCAGCGAGATGATTTCGTGCTTGCCGGTCCCGCTCTTATTGCCGTGCGACCGGATCATCTTCATGGCGCCTTCCATGGCCTCGGTGCCGCTGTTGGTGAAGAAGGTACGCTCGAGGCCGCTGGTCTCGGCCAGCTTCTTGGCCAGCGGTCCCTGGTATTGGTGGTAGTAAAGGTTCGAGGAGTGTATCAGCAGCGCGGCCTGCTCGCGGATTACCTTGACGATGCGGGGATGCGCGTGGCCCAGCGCGTTGACGCCGATGCCCGCGATGAAGTCCAGATATCGCGCGCCATTCACGTCGTAAACGTGGCAGCCCTTTCCGCGGTGCAACACCAGCGGATAGCGGCTATAGTTCTGGAGCAGGTACTGGCGTTCCAGATCGACAACGGCGTCGGCGGTGAGAGACGGCAACGGGACTGGGTCGCTGGTCATTTACTCATGATACAGCTTCAAGAACTCGGCCACGCTGTCCTGCTGCGCCGCTTTATACGCCGTGCAGATCCGAATACTTTCCAGCGTCTGCGCCAGATTGCGCCGGGTGCCGGGGAACCGATCCACCTTCGGCTCGAAGAACGCCCGCACTTCTTCGCCCGACTTCTCGTCGCAGAAAGCCCCACCCACAAATGGCAAATACTCGCCGAATCCGAACGTCGATCCGGCAGGTATCTTGGCCACAATCGCATCATAGTTGGCCTTCACGAACTCGAATGGCAGAGCCCTGGTCTCGGGCACGCCCATCGGTCCGAAAAGCAACGCGTTGGCCTCCCGCAGATCGAATTCGGGCTTGAGCGCCAACTCCATTGCGCCGCGCGCGATGCGCGGATCGCGGAAAGATCCCATCGCGCTCAGGATGAGGTCCCGCTGATGCTGGTCTGCGGTGCGGGACAATGCCGCCGACAGTTGTTTGAACAATGCTTCGTCGCCGGTGCGCGCCGCCACGTTGAGCACGGACCCCACCACATCCGGATCGACGGCACTGCGGTCGGCGAGCCACTGCGCGGCCAGTTGCCGGGCTTCGGCCGCCAGCGATCCATCGGCGCCCCACAGCGCCACCAGCGGCACAATCGATGGGCGCAGCAGCCGTGTTTCGGCGCCTTCTCCATCTTTCGCTTTCCAGCCCAGTTGACGCGCCCGCGCGCCGTACGTCCGGTCGACCAATCGGGCATAGTTGGGCCGCAGTTCTTTGGGAACCATGTAGTCGTGTACGCCCGAGACGATGCCGATCGTCGAATCCACAACTTGGCGCACAGGATCGTCAACGAATGCGACTGCCAGCGCCAGCGCCTCACCGCTCTTGATTTCACCCATCGCCGTGAGGGCGTCTACGTCTCCCAGCGCCGTGACTCGCTCGGCCGCCGAGAGGTGCGCGCCGCCGCCGGCGAGCAGTTTGTCGAGCAGATCGCCCTCATAGCGCGCGCGGTAATAACCTTTCCCATCGGCATTGGCCTCCACCCAAGCGGGGCAGCCCTTGGCCTCCGCCAGTTTCCAGTCCATGGAAGCTTCGGTCAGCAGCGTGCACTCGCGACGCGTGGCGTCGCCGTCGCCGTAGCGCACGCAAACCGGAACCTGCCACGTCTGCGCCGTGGAACCCGCCGATCCCAAAGGCAGCGCGCGCTTCTGGCTGAGATGCAGGGTGGCCCCGCCCGCCGCGCCGCAGCTCAGCTTGACCGACACCAGCGGCACGCCCGCCTGATCCAGAAACGTGGAGAACGCCCGCCCCACCGCCTGGCCGCCCGCCGACGAGAGCGAATCCAGAAAGTCGCCCGCCGTCGCGTTGCGCCACGCGTATTGGCCGAGGTATCGCTGGACGCCGCGCTGGAACGCATCCTCGCCCATCCAGTTCTCGAACATGCCGATCACCGCCTCGCCTTTGCTGTAGGTGATACCGTCGAAAGCGTTGGCGATGTCGTCGTTGCTTTCGATGGGCTGGCGGATCTTCCGCGCGGATACCAGTCCGTCGCCGCCCATCGCGCTCATGCGTATGTTCTGCTCGTCGATCACGGTGTTCCACTCCGGCTTCCAATGGCGAATGATTTTGGAATCCATCCAGGAGGCGAACGCTTCGTTGAGCCAGATGTCGTCCCACCAGGCAGTGGTCACCAGGTCACCAAACCACTGATGCGCCATCTCGTGCGCAATGACCAGTGCGTATTCGCGCTGGCGGTTGATGCTATCCTGCGCCGGGTCGCGCAGCATAAGGCTCTGCACGCAGGTAATCAGCCCGGCATTCTCCATCGCGCCGCCAAATAGCGGCACGGAGAGGATGTCCAGCTTTTCGTAAGGATAGGGCACGCCGAAATAGTCTTCGAGTTGGGCGAGCAGCGGCCCAGTCACCTCCGCCGCGTACTTAGCCTGCGCGGCTTTGCCTTTGGGGGCGATCATGCGCAGCGGGGTGTGGTTCTTGCCGATCTTGCCCGCGTCCACGAATTCGAAAGGCCCCACGCCCAGCGCCACCAGGTAACTGGGCAGCGGCTTGGTTTCGGCGAACACTACCTTCTTGCGGCCGCCCGTCTCGCCGGTCTCCGACAGCACGGGAGTATTGGACACCGCGGCATCGGAACTGTTCACATGCAGCGTGAGTTGCCAGGGTGTTTTGAAACTGGGCTCGTCGAAGCAGGGGAAAGCCCTGCGCGCGTCGATTGATTCGAACTGCGTGTAAACGTACCACGAGCCGGCGTCCTGCTCCTTGAACAACCCGTCGCTGCCGATCTTGTTGAAGGCGCCGTGATACTCGATGCGCAGTTGCGCCGGACCGGCGGGGATCGCCGAGCCGGCCGTAAAGCCGGCGAATTGGCCGCCGCTGGTTTCAACCTTCGCGGCTTGGGTGCGCCCGCCCACGGTCAGTTGAGCCGCGTCGATCGTGAGATCGCGGGCGTTCAGCCAGACGACATCCGTGGGCTTGCGCACCTGCAGGTCGATTTCGATTGTGCCGGTGAAGGTGTCTTGTTGCGGAACGACGGTGAGGTCCAGGCGGTAGCGCACCGGCCGGACATCGTCGCCAAGGCGAAGTTTGGGCGGCTCGGCGAAGGCGCAGATGGAGAGCAGGAGGATGGCGAGACAGGACTTTGGCATGCATCGAGATTATCGCACTTCGCACGAGGGTGACGGGTAGCGATATCCGCTGATAAGATTGAAGCATGTCGACGCTGCTGGAAAAGGCTTTGGAGAAGGTCGTCGCCCTGCCTGACGACGAGCAGGATGCGATTGCATCTCAGATCCTGGCGTCACTCGCCGATGAAGACGCCTGGAAGAAGCGCTTTGCCGCGAAGCGCGATGTGATCCGCCGCATGGCACGCGAAGCCCTTGCAGAAGACGAGAGGGGCGAGACGCTGCCCCTGGACGACTTGCTTTGATACAATCCCGTACCACCCGGCAGTTCTGGCGTCTGTTCTCCGATCTGCCCGCCGACGCACAACTGGAGGCTCAGCGCGCTTACCGCCGCTTCCAGAGTAATCCGGCGCATCCCGGTCTGCAATTCAAGAAACTGGAAGGCGAGGATGATATCTATTCGGCTCGCATCGGTCTTGAGTATCGCGCTCTGGCAGTGATGAAGAAGGACCGCGTCGTCTGGTACTGGATCGGCAATCATTCCGAATACGACCGTCTGGTCTGATCGTCGGCGAACTGTGACCGCCCGGGCCGCCCTGGTTGCCGCGCAATAGCGTTGCGCATGACGGAACCTGGGCACGCCGTCCTCCCGCCCCAATGGAGCAGGCTCGCCGCTGCGGCCAAGTATCCCTCGCTCTCGCCCGGCGGTGCGGCGACGTAGACCGGCAGGTGGCCGCGAGGCGTCGGGACGTTCATACCAGTCATCGCGACTCCGTCTCGTCTTAGTGACTTACACCCAAACCTTCTGTACCGGCGCGCCCGCCTTGCAAAGGTCGCAATGCGCCGTGTCGGCGTAGTAACTGGCGTTCAGCTTCGCCAGATAGTAGAGGGGTAAGTTGCCGAAATCGCGGGTGCGGGGGGTGGGCTGATACACGATGACCGCCATCGCCACCACGCGCGCGCCGCGCGATTCGAGCAGTTCCTGCATCTCTCGCAGGTTGCGCCCGGAGCGCAGCAGATCATCCACCAGCACGACCTGCTCGCCGGGGTGTTGCTCCAGGAACTGGCGGAAGCGCATCGGCTGACCGGCCTCGTCGCGCTCCGCCCAGTAGACCTGGCGCGCGCGCAAAGCCTCGCAAACGCCATACGCCACGGGCAAGCCGGCGTTGGCCGATGTGACAACCGAAAGCTCGGGAATGATCGCGCGGATCTCCGCGTTCTCGCGCAGCAGACGGCTCAACCCCACGCTCAGCATGCGGGCGTGCTGGTAGTAGCGCATGGCCAGCGGAACCTGCAGGTATTCATTGGAATGCAGTCCGCTGGGATATTCGAAGTGGCCGTCGCGCAAAGCGCCGGTATCACGCAGAACGCGGACGACTTCGTCTTGTGTAGGTAACAGATGCATGCTTCCCCTCCCCTCCAGCCTTCTGACTTCTGACTTCTGACTTCTGACTTCTGTCTTCTGACTTCTGTCTTCTGTCTTCTGTCTTCTGCTTTCTCAGTTCGCTCCACGCCCGGTAACGACGCGGGGAATGGTTCGCAGAATGATTTTCCAATCCAGCGCCAGCGACCAGTTATCGATGTACTGCATATCCATACGCATCCAGGTCTCGAAGTCCAGATTGTCGCGGCCGGACACCGCCCACAGACAGGTCAGTCCGGGGCGCATGCGCAGCCGGCGGCGCTGCCATGTTTGATATTGCTCGACCTCGTCGGGAACGGCGGGCCGGGGCCCCACCAGCGACATATCGCCTCGCAGCACGTTCCAAAGCTGCGGCCATTCGTCGATCGAGAATTTCCGCAGGTAGCGTCCCACGCGCGTGAGTCGCGGATCGTCCGGGATCTTCGTGGCCGTCTTGCGTGTGCTCAGGTGCATGACTTCCGCCTTCATTTGCTCGGCGCCGGCGCACATGGACCGGAATTTGTAAAACAGAAACCGGCGGCCGTTCAATCCGCAGCGGACTTGCCTGAAGATGGCCGGTCCGGGAGAAGTGAGCCGCACCAACAGGGCCACGGCCAGCATGAAGGGTAGCAGCACCACCAGGCCGGCGGTGGCGATGGCCACGTCGGTCGAGCGCTTCACCAGCAACCGGATCTCATCGTGCGGGGCGGCCGAGAAAGTCAGCAGCGGCGTGAATCCGAGGCGTTCCAGGTAGACTTCGCTGTTGACGTGGGGAAAGAAATCCACCGCCACGCGGGTGCGCACGCCCTCCTCGTCGCAGAGCAGGAAGACGTCCTCAAGCCCCGCGAGTGTATCGCTCGCAACCGAGAAGATGATCTCATCGATGACGCCGTCGCGGAGCAGTTGCGGCAGTCTGTCGATAGGGTAGACCTTATAAGTGGATGCCAGGCGAATTTCCGCGGGCGCGGTGTCCGGGTCCGGCGCCAGAAAACCGGTGAGGCGGATGCCGTAATGGGCGGAGCGTTCCAGGGCTTCCCCCAGCTTACGGGCGCGCTCGCTGGTGCCGGCCACCATCACGTAATGCGGGCCGCCGAATTCGCGCCGGATAGCCCCGGCCATGCGGCCCGAAAACAGACGGAACAGAAACAGAAACACCCACGCGTACACCACGAACAGAACCAGGAAGGGGCGGCTCAAGTCCAGGCGCAGCACGAATTCGAACAGGATCAGGGCCACGGCGCCGTAGGCGCATTGACGGAACGAGTCGCGCAGGATCACGCGCGGGTCGCCGGCATCCAGTCTTTCGTAGACGCCCAGCCACAAGCCGCTGAGCAGCCACACGCCCACGGAGAAGCCCAGTACCAGGGCCTTGGTGGGAACGACGATGAAGAAGGCGCGCTCCAGATGGAGCAGGCTGCGGGTCTGGTAGGCCGCCTCGAATGCCAGGGCGGTGAGTAGGATGTCGGACAAACCGAACAAAAACCGGGCTTTGCGGCGCTGGCGACTGAACATCCGCATGACAGCATAGCATGTGGGGCAGGCCCTCGGCCTGCTAGCGGCCTCTCAGGCCGCAAATCTGCTAACTTCGATAGATAGAACATGAGGGCACACCGCTCGGTTGTTTTTCTCCTGCCGCTGCTGATGGCGGCGCAGAACCTGCATGAGTTCGAGAAAAAAGTCACAGAGTTTTCCCTCGCCAATGGCCTGCACTTCATCGTCGTGGAGCGGCATGAGGCGCCGGTGGTCTCGTTTCACACTTACGTGAACGCCGGGTCGGTGGACGATCCCTCGGGTGCCACCGGTATCGCGCATATGTTCGAGCACATGGCGTTCAAGGGCACCGAGAGCATCGGCAGCAAGAATTGGTCCGAGGAGAAGAAAGCCATCGACCAGGTGGAGGCGGTCTACGACCGGCTCGATGCCGAGCGGGACAGAGGCGTCAAAGCCGACCCTCGGAAGGTCGCGGCGCTGGAGGCCGAACTGAAGGCCGCCGACGAAAAGGCCAACTCGTTCGTGGAGCCGAATCTCTACCCGCGCATCATCGAGCAGAATGGCGGCGAGAACATGAACGCGCAGACCTCGTGGGACTCTACCGAGTATTACTACAGCCTGCCCTCCAATCGAATCGAGTTATGGTTCCTGCTGGAGTCGCAGCGTTTCATTCAGCCCGTGTTCCGTGAATTCTACAAGGAGCGCGACGTGGTGATGGAAGAGTACCGCATGCGCGTGGAGTCCGATCCGCAGGGCATGCTGATGCAAACGTTCCTGGCCACGGCCTTTTCGGCGTTCCCCTACCGCGTGATGGGTACGGGCTGGCCCAGCGACGTAACCCATCTGCGACGGGCCGACGCCTGGCGCTTCTTCCATGCGTATTACGTTCCGGGCAATATCACACTGGGAATTGTGGGCGATGTGAATCCCGGCGAGGCGCGGCGCCTGGCGGAGAAATATTTCGGCCCGATGCCGGCGCATCCTTTGCCGCCGCTGCTGCACACCGCCGAGCCTCCCCAGGAAGGCCCCAAGCAGGCCGAAGTGGAGTCGCCCAGCCAGCCGCTGCTGTTCGTGGGCTATAAGCGTCCGGACCAATACAGCAAGGAGGATCCGGTGTTCGATGTCATCAGCGGCATCCTCGCCGGCGGCCGGACCGGCCTGCTCTATAAGGAACTGGTGCGCGACAAGCAGATCGCGCTGGAGGCGGGAGCGGACGATACCTTCCCCGGCGGCAAGTACCCGAATCTGTTTGTATTTTCCCTGGCGCCGGCCGCCGGACACACTACCGCCGAGAACGAAAAGGCGCTTGATGAAGTACTGGAGAAATTCAAATCGCAGAAAGTGGACGATGTGACACTCGCGCGGGTGAAGACTAAGACGCGGGCGGGTCTGATCCGGCGATTGGATAGCAATCCGGGACTGGCTGGATTATTGACCGCCTACCATGCGATCTATGGCGACTGGCGTAAGTTGTTTACCTCGCTCGACGAGTTGGACCGGATTACCGCCGATGATGTGCAGCGTGTGGCGAAAGAATGCTTCGTCCCGGAGAAGCGTACGGTGGCTTACCTGGTCGCGCCGAAGCAGGCGGCGGGAGGTGCGCAATGAGACTTAGCTCCAGGTCCGATGAAAGCCCTTGTGGGGCAGGCCCCCGGCCTGCGGCGGCCTCTCAGGCCGCCTGGCCCGCCTTCAACAGAATCGGCCATATCCGGGCACGAACAGGCCGACGTGGACGTCGGCCGCAGGACTGGAGTCCCGCCCCACTGGGCTTGCTGCTCCTGGCCACCCTCTTAGCGGCGGCAGCTCTCGGACAGACCCCCTTAGGACCGGCGGCGATCCCCAATACTCCGCCAGCTTACAAAAACTTGAAGTTTCCGCCGCTGAAACATATCCCCATCCCGGAGGTGGCGTCTTACACCCTCCCGAACGGGATGAAGGTGTACTTACTCGAAGATCACGAGTTGCCGATTGTCAGCGGAACGGTCCGGGTACGCACGGGTAACCTGCTCGAACCCGCGGACAAGGTCGGCATCGCTTCTATCACCGGCGCCGTCATGCGTTCGGGCGGCACCCATAACACGACTGGCGACCAGCTCGACGAAGAACTGGAAAACATCGCCGCCTCGGTGGAGTGCAATATCGGCGAATCCAGCGGTTCGGTCTCATTTTCGGCGCTGAAAGAGAATACCGGCGAAGTGCTGGGTATCTTCAAGGACGTGCTCACGCAACCGGAATTCCGCCAGGACAAAATCGATCTGGCCAAGTCGGAAATGCGCAGCGGCATCGCCCGGCGAAACGACGATGCTCACGGCGTCGCGGCGCGGGAGTTCGCCGATATCGTGTATGGCAAAGATACACCCTATGGCTGGCAGATCGAATATGCCACGCTCGACCACATCACGCGCGCCGACACGATCGCTTTCTACAAGCGTTACTTCTTCCCGGCTAACATGCTGATGGCGGTGTGGGGCGATTTCTCCACCGCAGAAATGCAAGCGAAACTGATGAAGCTGTTTGGCGATTGGACATACGCGCAGCCCAAAGTGCCGCCCTTCCCGCCGGTCCGCGAGAAAGCTCAACCCGGCATCTACCTGGCGAAGAAAGACGACGTCACCGAGACCTTCTTCATCGAAGGCCATCTGGGCGGCCAGCTCAGCGACAAGGACTTTCCGGCGCTGGAAGTGTTGGGCGATATCCTGGGCGGCGGTTTCCAGAGCCGCCTGGTGCAACGTGTGCGCACGCAACTCGGGCTGGCCTACGAGATCTCGGCCGAATGGGGCGCGAACTACGATCATCCGGGCCTGTTCGAGATTGGTGGCAGCACCAAGTCCGCTTCCACTGCCGATACCCTGAAAGCCATCCAGGAGCAGATCGAGCGCATCCGCTCGAGCGAGGTCACTGCCGATGAGCTGGAGACCGCGCGGCAATCGGCGTTGAACGGCCTGGTGTTCGCCTTCGACACCAAAACGAAAACGTTGAGCCGCCTGCTCAACTACGAATACTACGGCTATCCCAAAGATTTCATCGACCGCTATCAGAAAGGCCTGGAGGCGGTCACACGAGCCGATGTGCTGCGCGTGGCCCGCGAACACGTGCATCCGGCCGATCTGACCGTCGTGGCAGTCGGCAAGACCGGCGAATTCCAGAAGTCTCTCGCAACGCTGGGCCTGCCGGTTTCGTCCATCGATTTGACCATCCCCGAATCCAAGCCGGAGGCGACGCCCCCAACGGGCGCCGGGGACGCCGCGAAGGCCGTGCAATTGTTGGCGCGCGCGCAACAGGCTGTCGGCGGCGCGGAGAAACTGGCAGCCGTTAAAGATATGCTGGAAGTGGCGGAACTGCACGTGGACCCGGCGGCGGGAGGCGTCGTCATGAAGCGCACGGACCGCTGGGTGGCGCCCACCGATTTCCGCGAGGATACCCAGTTGCCGGTCGGGAATGTCTCTGTTTATGCGGATGGCAGGACCGGATGGATGGCGAGTCCGCAAGCGCGCATGCCGTTGCCACCCGCGCAGTTGAAGCCGGTCCAGGATAAGATGCTGAGGTTGTTTTTCCCCATGCTGCTCAGCGATCGCCTGCCTGGCCGCACGGTGAGTTGGATCGGCGAGGGCGCGCTGCAAATTTCCGACGGGCAGGGCAGCACGGTGCGGCTCTTCGTCGACGAGAAGACCGGAATGCCGGCGAAGGTGGAGTACGCTTCCCCGGCGCTCAACGGTCCGCCGTCCACCATCGATGAAACCTATGACAGCTTCGCGGAAGTCGACGGCATCAAAGTTCCCAATCGCATCACAATTATTCAGAACGGGCATAAGTACGCGGATGTCATCGTCGAATCCGTCAAGCTCAACACTGGATTGAAACCGGAGGATCTGAGCAAGAAACCATGAGAACACTGTGGGCGGTGCTGCTGGTGGCCGGTACGGCCGGGGTGGGCGCGTGCGCCGAAACAAGCCAGCAGAAGGGCAAGCGAGTCGTGGACGAATCCCTGGCAGCTCTGGGCGGCCAGGCGTTCCTCAACATGCAGAACCGCGTGGAAACCGGGCGGATCTACAGCTCTTACAACGACAAGGTGAATGGCATGGCAACCGAAGCCCTCTACACGAATTATCTGCCGCGGCCCGATCCACCCGTGCCTGCGTTTCTGGGTGTGCGTGTGCGCGACGCGCGCGGCAGGAAGCCGGAAGATGTCACCGGCAAGAAGCAAGACGATGTCATCCTGTATGGGGATGGAACGGGCTACGAGGTTACCTTCCGCGGAGCCCGCCCCCTGTCCGATATGGTGATTCAGCAGTTCAAGACGGCCACGCTGCACAACATCTTCTATATCCTGCGCCAACGCCTCGGCGAGCCGGGGATGGTCTTGGATTCGCGCGGTTCCGATTTCTTCGAAAATCGCCCCGTGGAAATCGTGGAAATCGCCGACGCCAACAACGACACGGTCACCGTATACTTCGACCAAATGACCAAGCTCCCCACGCGTCAGGCTTACTTCAGGAAAGATCCGATCGACAATACGAAGCTGGAGGAAGTGACTATCTTCAGTAAGTATCGCGACGTGGGCGGCGGCGTGATGTGGCCCTTCGCCATCCGGCGCGAGCGCAACGGCGAGAAGATCTTCGAGATGTACACGGAGCGCGTGGAAATCAATCTGGATTTGAAAGACAGCATGTTCGCGCTGCCGCAGGGTCTGAAGCTTTTGAAGAAGGACAAGTAATAGCGCCGGCGACGTGCTGGTACAATAGCGCGTTCAGGGAGGCAATGCTATGGAAGATGCGGTGATCCGGCCCACCATGAAGTTCATCAAGCTCGGGTATGCTGTGGTCTTGCTGTTGATTGTGGCGGGAGCGATCCTCTTTTTCACCATGATTCCGCCGGACAACCAGTGGAGGGACAGGCCCTGGGTGCTGGCGCTGCCGGCGCTGCTGCTGATCTGGCCAATTCGCCGGCACATTGCTCAGCGGTTCACCAAGGCCACCATCGCAGGCGACAAGCTGCGATACGAAGTCGGCGCGCTTGCCAAGACCACGCGGAACATCTCTTTGCCGAAGGTGCAGGACGCCCGCGTGGACCAATCCGTGATGCAGCGGATGTTTGGCGTCGGCGACCTTGCCATCGAGACCGCGGGCGAGGCCAGCCGCCTGACCATTCGAAACGTCGACCAGCCGCAGCAAGTCGCCGATGAGATCCTGGCCGCGTCGCACGGCGCCGGCGGCGGACGCACCCCTTGAGCGGCAAACTGGCGGGCAAGGTGGCCTTGATTACCGGCGCCAGCCGCGGTTTGGGGAAAGCCATGGCGCTGGCCTTGGCCGGCGAAGGCGCAGCCATCGCACTGGTGGCGCGCGATCGCGAAGCGCTGGAGCGGACCGCCGAAGAGGTGTGGCGCACGGGCAGCGGCGCGCAGGTGTTTCAAGCCGATGTGACCAGCGAGGAGCAGGTGCTGCACCTGGAGAAGGAAGTGACCGAAGCATTCGGGCGCGTCCAGATCCTGGTGAACAACGCCGGCATTATCATCCGCAAGCAACTTACCGAATTCACGCTGGACGAATGGCGGAGCGTGCTGGATACCAGCCTGACCAGCACCTTTCTGATGTGCCGCGCTTTCGTGCCGCACATGCAAGGGAGCGGCTACGGGCGCGTGATTAACCTGGCCTCCACCATGGCGCACGTATCCATCCCGGGCCGCTCCGCCTATTCGGCCGCCAAGAGTGCCATCCTGGGTCTCACGCGCGCGTTGGCGCTGGAACTCGCGCCGGAAGGAATCACGGTCAACGCCATCAGCCCCGGCCCCTTTGCCACGGAGCTGAATACCGCGACGATCGATAACCCGGAACTTAACGCGCAGTTCGTCGCCAAAATCCCGCTGGGCCGCTGGGGCCGCGTGGAGGAAGTGGGCCAGTTGGCCGTCTACCTCTGCTCGCCGGAGGCCGGGTTCATCACGGGAACAGACGTGCTGATCGATGGGGGGTGGTGTGCGGGGTAGCGGCTGAGCGGGCGAGGGGGCGATGGCCGTCATCGGAAGTTTTCGGGAGTTGCGTGTATATCACGCTGCATTCGACGCTGCGATGCGTCTTTTTGAATTGTCGAGCCACTTTCCGATTGTGGAGAAATACTCGATGGTCGACCAAATGCGCCGGTCCTCTCGCTCGGTTTGCCCAATATCGCGGAGGCATGGCGCAAGCGCCGATACAAGGCCCACTTTGTTAGTAAACTCAGCGATACAGAGGGCGAAGCAGAGGAAACCCGTGTCTGGCTCGAATTCGCTCTCCGGTGTGGTTAGCCTCTGGTATGGATGATTGAAGGAATCGGCCTGCTGCCGGTCTCGGTAACGCTCACCTCCGGCGTGATTGGTTTGTTGGCATTCGAGGGCGGAAACGCTTGTGGCGCTGGTGTGGCGCCGGGCTCGATCGTGGTTTCTCTTTCGGGCGGCATTCCGGCGGGCACGCGGCGATGGGAACACTTACCTTACGAGTCCGCCAGTCGCACCTCCAGCTATCTGGTGATCGATGGCCACAAGCGCATCGCGGCGCTCCAGCAACTGGGCCGGGACACGGTCGAAGCCACGGTCTGGGCGATGAGCGCAGCCGAAGCTTTGCTGCTGGAGCGGTCGTTGCGCTTCACGCGTCGCGCAACAACCACAGCAGCACACCCATCAGCACGGCCAGCAAAGCGTCGGTAATCTCCGGCGTACGGCCCGGCAGATACACTTGCACCCATTCCAGCAGAAACAGGGCCGCGGCGGCTACCGCGGTGGCCCATGCCAGGCTGAGCCCGGACGACCGCCATAGCCACAGAACGGAACCGTACCAGAAGCTCTTGCGGAACAGCATCACAAAACCATCCTGCCAGTCGGTGCGGAAGAATCCGCGAAACGGCACCCAGTTGAAGGCGTGCGCGCTCTGGAAGTGGAATGGCGCAAGCTCGCCCAGAATCAGCGCGCCCGCCAACAGCACCGGCGCGGCCCGCCGCACCCAGCGCCGCGGCAGGCACAGCCATGCCGCATACGCGGCGGCCGCCCCCACGATATCGGGCCACGCCAGTGCTCGGCTGGCAATGATCAAGCGCAGCGGCACCAGCAGCAACAGCAGGGCCAGCAGTCCGCCGGTCTTCTTTTTGCGGATGCTCTCCACTAGACAGGCGACCGCCAGCCATTCCGCAAAGACCACCAGCGTGTCGACGGACAAGACCCCGTCGACCGCCCGCAGCGCCGCCAGCCGGTGCATCACGTTAGTCCGCCCCCAAACCGGGAACAGGGGAAAGATCTGGTATCCGAGCCAGCAGGATAACAGCAGCAGCGCCCCGGATGGCCGCAGCAGTGAAGCGGCGTCCTGCGCCGCGAGGAAACGCTGCAACTTCGCGCGATAGAGCGCGCCGACGCCGACGCCCACCGCCGCGCCCGCGACGTTGGAAACCACGTCGGTACCGCTGCACTGCCGCGAATCGTCGAAAAGCTGGAGCATCTCGATGGACGCCGAAAGCGCCAGCGCCAGCGCCAGCGGCGCCAGAATCCGCGCCATCCGGGAGGCGCGCGCGCTCACCGCCAGATAGCCGAAAATGCCCAGCGGCAGATACAGCGTAATGTTGACCACGATGTCCCAAACCAGATAGCGGTCGAAGGCGCCGGTGGGCCACGTGTGCAGCAGAATCCAGAGCGGGTTGTGGCCATAATGCCGCGCGTGGAATTCCCACGGGTACAACGATCCGTACAGGATCAGCGCAACTACGATGGCCAGAATCGGGCGGTGTGGAGCGGTCTCCGCATCCACCGCCGCGTGGCTCACGCCAGCCCCGATTCGCGCAAAAACCTGGCCGACTCCTCCGGCGGCGTGGGATTGATGTAGAAGCCCGTACCCCATTCGAATCCCGCCACCTTGGTCAGCTTGGGAATCACTTCGATGTGCCAGTGATAATGCGCCAGGTGATTCTCCTGCAGCGGACCGCTATGCACGATGAAGTTGAACGGCGGATGCTCCAGCACCTTGTCGATCTTGCGCAGCGTGGACCGCATCGCCCAAGCCAGGTTCTGTAAGGTAGCGGCATCGGTCTGCTCGAAGTGCGATTCGTGCCGCTTGGGCAGGATCCAGGTTTCGAACGGGAAGCGCGGCGCCCACGGCTGCAGCACCAGCAGGCGATCCGTCTCGGTGACCACGCGCACGCCCGCGGAGGTTTCCTGCCGCAGAATATCGCAGTAGACGCAGCGCTCCTTGAAATCGAAGTACACCTTGGCGCCGTCCAGTTCCTCTTTCACCCGCTTGGGAACCACCGGCAGCGCGATCAGTTGCGAGTGCGAATGCTCCAGCGTGGCGCCGGCCGCTTCGCCGTGGTTCTTGAACAATACGATGTAGCGAAAGCGGGTATCTTTCTTAAGGTCGTTGACGCGGTCGCGGAAGGCCCCCAGCACTTCCTCGATCTGGCGGTCGGTCATCTCCGCCATGGTCAAGCTGTGATCGGGGGTTTCGATAATCACCTCGTGCGCGCCGATGCCGTTCATCTTGTCGTACATGCCCTCGCCCTGGCGGTTCAGCTCGCCTTCGATGCCCAGCGCCGGAAACTTATTGGGCACCACGCGCACGCTCCACCCGGGTTGGTTTGCGCCGCCGCCGGGGCGGTAGGCCAGCACTTCGGGCGGCGTCTTCTGTTCGTTGCCGTAACAGAAAGGGCAAAGCCGCGCGGCCGGAGGCGGCACCGGCTGGCGAATGAAATCGGAGGGACGGCGCGCGCGGTCGGTCGAAATGACTACCCAACGGCCCGTGATGGGATCCTTACGTAATTCCGGCAAAGTTGAGGTGCCTCCGAAAAAAGAGATTATGGTGGACTGCTGGGCGCGGAGAAAGTATTATAGCGTCCGGCTGATGGGAAAGGCATCCTTGATCCATTCGATCTCGGGCGGATTGGTCAGCACGATGTTCACCAGATCGAAGCGCGCCTGTTCCCTGGCCGCGCCAGAGCGGCGGAGATACTCTCCGGCCGCCCGCCGGAGATCTTTTTCCTTATCCGTTCCAACCGCCCGGCCGGGACTGCCGAAGTCCGCGCTGGCGCGGGTTTTCACTTCCACGAATACCAGGGTCTGGCGATCCCAGGCGACCAAATCCAGCTCGCCCCGTCCGGCGCGCTGGTGAAAGTTGCGCGCCACGATGGTGAGACCCTGCCGGCGCAGGAAGCGGTGCGCCAGATCCTCCCCGCCGCGGCCATGCGCCTGCGCCGGCGTGGAGTGGCGGGCTCTGTAACGGCCTCGCGCGGCGTCCGCAAGGCGATAAAGAGATAGGGCCGCCGATAAACGCCGGTGAACGCCGATAAGAAACGGGATGATTTGGTGGCCCCGGTTCTTATCCGTGTTCATCTGTGTTCATCTGTGGTTTCACGACTTGGAATTCGAAGTTCATGACTTTGCCGCGGACCACGAAGCACAGGTAGTGCTCCCAGAAACGCCGGTAGCGCGGAAAGCGATTCACCAGGAATTCGAATCCCAGCCATTTCCAAAACGAGAGTAGCTTCACCTGGACCGAAATCTCGCGGAATCTGGCCTTGGTGTAGTAGCCGAAGCCGCCGTGGTCTTCGCCGAAATAACGGAACGAGAAGCTGTTCAAATGGCTGCGGTGCGTTGGATCGCAAAAGGAGCTGAAGTCGGTGTAGTGCGGGGTTTCGATGCGCACCGTGCCGCCCGGCCGCACCAGGCGGTGGAACTCTTCCATGGTGGCCATGACGTCCGCCACATGTTCGATCGCGTGGATGGCCAGCAGGCGGTCGAAGCAATTATCTCGAAAGGGGTACGGCAAGCGGTCGAGATCGCATAGAACGTCGGCGCGGCTGGCCGGATTCCGGTCGATCCCGATGGCTTCGGGCTGCTTGTGAATCCCGCAGCCGACGTCCAGTATTCTTGGTCTTCGCGGTTCGCCAGAGTCGGGCACTCTTCCAGAGTATCCCAGCGAATGCGTTTGCGGATCGGTGGCGACTATACTGTGGAAGGAAGTCCGATGAAGACCATACGGGTAGTCCTCGATACCAAGCTCCTGAAGGCCGCGGACCTTGCGGCGAGGCGGCAAAAGGTAAATCGGTCGGCGTTGATCCGCCACGCCCTCCAGGAGCACCTTAGGCGCTTGCGCGAACTGGAATTGGAGGAGCAGGACCGGCGCGGGTACGTGGCTCAGCCGCAGCGTGAGGACGAGATCCGCGTCTGGGAGGATGCCGCCGCATGGCCGGAACATTGAACCGTGGCGAAGTCCGCCTTTTTCGGTTCGCGTCTGCGGACAAGCAGCGTCCGGTCCTGGTTCTGACGCGCGACAGTGCGATTGGCCATTTGGCGACGGTGACCGTGGCGCCGATCACATCGACCATTCGTGGCGTGCCTTCCGAAGTCGTTCTGGACACCGATGACGGAATGAAAGGGCCCTGCGCTGTCAATCTGCACAACGCTCTCACTGTGGCCCAATCGCGTGTGCGGCGGCGCGTCGGCAGCTTGAGGGCGAGCAAAATGCAGGAGGTTTGCGCGGCCCTCCGGTTCTCGCTCGGGTGCGGTTGATCGCCCCTTTGTGCCGCGGCCGCGCTGTGCGATACTCTCTGCTGAGCGGGAGGGATGGATCGATGGACGCGCAAGATTTTCGACGAATCGCCCTGAGCCTGCCGGGGGCTGAAGAGAGTTCCCACATGGGCGCGCCCGATTTCCGCGTGGGCGGCCGGATCTTTGCCACACTGGCCTCCCAACGCCAGGGATACGGGAACCTGATGCTCACGCTGGAACAACAGGCTGCGTTCGTCGAGGACGCGCCGGATGTGTTCGTGCCCATTGCGGGCGGCTGGGGAAGGATGGGGGCGACGCATATTCGGCTGGCGGCGGCGAATGAGGACGTGCTGGCCGGCGCACTGCGCACGGCGTGGAAACTGCGGCTCGAAAAGAACGGCAAGCCGGGCCGGAAAAAACAGGCCGCGCCCGAGAGCACTCGCGCGGCGAAGAAGACGCGCCGAAAACCATGAGGCGTGTCGCATTCTCCCCGGCTGCCTCGCTGGCGCGCTACTGAACCAATCGCGCGTTTCTGCCGATAGTTCCTATGTGACGCTGTGGCGCGGCAAAGCCGGATTGCGTGGCGCGGTCCTCCTGATCTGGGTGGCCGGAGCCGCCGCCATCCACGGGCAACAATACCGCTTCCGCTATTATGGAACCGAGGATGGCCTCACCAACCTGGCAGTCAAGGTCCTGTTTCAGGATCGTACCGGCTTCCTGTGGGCGGCCACCGAGAACGGCCTGTTCCGCTACGACGGCCAGCGATTCAGGCCTTATGGCCCCACCGAGAATCTGCCGCGAGAGGTCATCCTGAGCCTGGGCGAGGCGCCGGATGGCAGTCTATTGGTGGGATCTCGGGCCGGTCTCTACCAGAACCAGGGCGATCGCTTCCGGAAGCTGGCCCCGCCTGGCTCCGGAATAGTGGATGGCTACAGTTCAATCCAGTACGACGGCAAGGGCCTGACGTACATCGCAACGACTGGCGGTCTGCTTGTCGCGCGCCGATCCACGGGCGACGCCCGTCTGACTTTTCGCCTGCTGCCGGCGCCGGCCGCCGCCGGCGGTGGTGAGGCGCATGGAGTGCTTCTGGAGACGGGCGTAGTCTGGTACGGTTGCGGCGTCGGCTTGTGCCGGATGGGGGCCGAAGGCGTGACCGTCTTTGGTGAGGCCAGCGGTCTCTCTCGGGGAAGGTGGACATGTATTCGCCGCGACGGCAGCGGCGATCTCTGGGTCAGCGACAAGCGGCACTTCGCGGTGATGCGCCAGGGCAGCCAGCGCTTCGATACATCGATTCCCGCATTTCCAGCGACCGCCGGATCGTGGCAGTTGGCCGTGGATGCGGCAGGCCGCTTACTGGTGCCTACCGTCGAAGGACTGGTGATTCACGATGCGAAGCGATTCCGCACAGTGGGACCGCGCGAAGGTCTGGTGGGTCCGGTCTATTCGGTGCTCCAGGACCGGGAGGGCGCCATTTGGCTGGGTTTGGCCGGCCGAGGCTTGGCCCGGTGGCAGGGCTACGGCGAATGGGACGGCTTCGCCCCGGCCACGGGCTTGGATAGCGAGCTGATCTACGAAGTCCTGCCGCTCGGCGATGGCAGCTTGTGGGCGGGCACTGAGAACGGCCTGTTCCGCGGCCGCAAGATCGGAGACCGGTGGCTCTGGCGCCGGCACGCCGATGTTGGAAAAATCCCTGTGCACTCGTTACGACTGGACCGGGATGGCGACCTTTGGCTCGCTACGGAAGGCTATGGGGTGGGTCGAATCGACGCGCGCACCGGGGGAATCGAGTGGTTCAAGAACGCTCGCGGGCTCGCCGCGGAATACGCATCTTCGTTGGCCCTGGATCCATCGCAGAGGCTCTGGGCGGCGACCGAAGCGGGTTTATTTGTGGCGCAGCTTCCCGCGACGCGTTTCCGGCGCGTTGAAGAGGTTCCGCCCGTTCGCTGCTGGGTGGTAAGCGCGGGGCCCGGCGGGCAGATCCTCGCGGGCGGGGCCGCGGGACTGTTCCGGCTGTCGGCGGGCAGATGGCGCCACATCTCGACGGCCGACGGCTTGGAGCACGATATGATTCTGGCGGCGGCCTCAAACAAGCCGGATGAAATCTGGGTGGGCTATTGGTTTTCGGGCCGGGTTACGCGCATTCGCATCGACGGCGAACATCTCTCGATGACCCATTACGGACCCGAACGGGGTCTGCGCGGAGAAATGAGCTACTTCCTCGGTTTCGACGCGGCGGGCCGGCTTTGGTCCGGATCCGACCAGGGCGTCCGTGTCCGGAATGGAGAGCATTGGACTCAATACGACCAGAGCGACGGCCTGATCTGGAACGATTGCGATCTGGGCGCCTTTGCGGCGGAGCCCAATGGTACCGTCTGGATCGGCACCAGTGGCGGCCTCGCGCGCTTTCAGCCAAGCCGGATAGAGCGCGCGACGATCCCTCCTTCGATCGTATTCACCAAAGTCGTTCTGGGAGACCGCATGGTCGATCCCGGCCGCTATGTTTCCATCCATCGCCGATCGAACTCCCTGACGGCCCAATACTCGGCGCTGGCTTTCGCCCACGAAGCTGCCGTCTTGTTCCGTTACCGGCTGGCGCCGTTGTTTGGCGATTGGCGTGAAACGCCGCTGCATGAGATGCAGTTTCCCGGACTGCCACCGAACGATTACCGCCTGGAGGTGGAAGCGCGCGATGTTGGGGGCCAATGGAGTAGGCAGCCAGCCGCGTTCGCTTTCCAAATCCGGTCGCCGTGGTGGCGCGCCTGGTGGTTTTTCGTCTTCGTGGCCTCGGCCGCCGTGGCGTTGGTTCGCATGGTCTGGCGCTGGCGCACATTGAACCTGACACGCCGCCAGCGGGAACTGGAGCGCGTGGTCGCCGAACGCACGCAGGAACTCCGCCAGGAGAAGCAGGACCTGCTGGTAGCCCGCGAGGAGCTTCGCGAACAAGCCATAAGGGACGGGCTGACCGGACTGTTCAACCACCGCGCGTTTTTCGATCTTCTGGAGATGGAATTTGCCCGGATTGGGCGGCAAAGCGGCTCCCTGGCGTTAATCATGGCGGATCTGGACCTGTTCAAGAAGGTCAATGATACTTACGGACACCTGGCTGGCGATGCGGTTCTGCAAGAATGCGCGCGCCGTATTGTGGCTTCGGTGCGGCCCTATGACAGCGTGGGGAGGTACGGAGGAGAGGAGTTCACCATCCTGATGCCCGAGTGCCGTCTGGAAGAGGCTGCCGAGCGGGCCGAACAAGTGCGGGAAGCGATCGCGCAGAGCCCTGTTGCCACGCCGGCAGGCCCGATATCGGTGACCTGCAGCTTTGGGGTCGGCGCCGCCGGCAGCCTGGCATCCAAGCCGGAGGAGTTGGTGCAGTCCGCCGACCTGGCGCTCTACCGTGCGAAAGCGCATGGGCGGAACTGCGTGGTGGCTTCCTCCGCTGAAGCCGCTCCTCTGGGGGTGGAGGAAATCCCCGAAACAAGCGCCCGCTGACGCGGCAGTTGTATTCCACCAGGCCTTTTCGTGGGGCAGGCCGAAAACATTCCCGATCACGCCGCATGAGACTTTCCCCCAATTTCGCCACTAGCATTCCGAAATCCACAGAAAGTGAATTTGGCGGTGAGGGATGGACGATCAAGACATCATTCGAGAGTTCCTCATTGAAAGCAATGAGAATCTGGCCCGCCTGGACCAGGAAATGGTGGAGCTTGAAAAGCGCCCCCAAGATCCTCAATTACTGGGGAGTATTTTCCGTACCATCCACACCATCAAAGGGACTTGCGGCTTCCTGGGCTTCGCTACTCTGGGATCCGTAACCCACCTGGCCGAGAACCTCCTCAGTCAATTGCGTGACGGGAAACGCCAGCTCACACCCGAGTTCGTCACGCTGATCCTGGATACCGTGGATGTAGTCAAGACCGTCCTGGTAGCCATCGAAGCAACCGGGCGCGAAGGCCCCGAGCCCTTCGCCGACCTGCGCAAGCGCCTGGAAGCCGCCTGCGCCCAAGCCACCGGCGGCGCCCCGGCCGCGGACTCTCCCACAGCCGCTCCCGATACCGAAAAGCCCGATGCCGAAAAGGCGGCCGCCCCCAAGGGTCCTTCCGTGTCGGACTCCAGCATCCGGGTGGATGTCGTACTGCTGGACAAGCTGATGAACCTGGTGGGCGAACTGGTGCTGGCACGCAACCAGATTTTGCAGTTCACCGCCCACCAGGAGGATTCCCCCCTTAACGCCACCTCGCAACGCCTGAACCTCATCACCACCGAGCTGCAGGAAGGCGTCATGAAGACCCGCATGCAGCCCATCGGGGTGGTCTGGAACAAACTGCCGCGGGTGGTGCGCGACCTGGCCACCTCTTTCGGCAAGCAAATCAACCTGGAAATGGACGGCGCGGACACCGAGTTGGACAAGACTATTATCGAAGCCATCAAGGACCCGCTCACGCACATAATCCGCAACTGCTGCGACCACGGGATCGAAAAGCCCGAGGTGCGCGTCCGCAACGGCAAGCCGGCCTCCGGCAAGCTGAGCCTGCGCGCCTTCCACGAGGGCGGCCAGGTGAACATCGAGATCGCCGACGATGGCGCCGGTATCGACGTGAAGGTCTTGAAAAGCAAAGCCGTCCAAAAGGGGCTGGTGCGGCCCGAACAGGCTGAACGCATGACCGACCGGGAAGTGCTGGCGCTGATCTTCCTCCCCGGCTTCTCCACCGCGGCAGAAGTCACCAGCGTGAGCGGCCGCGGCGTGGGCATGGACGTCGTCAAAACCAATATCGAAAAGATCGGCGGCGTGGTGGACTTGGTCAGCCGCCTGGGCCAGGGGACCACCCTGAAACTGAAAATCCCTCTGACTCTCGCCATCATCCCCGGCTTGGTCGTTACGCTGACGGAAAGGCGATCCTCGCCGCGCAGGATGACAGGATCCGGCGAACGCTACGTGATTCCCCAAGTGAGCCTGCTGGAGTTGATCCGCCTCGAAGGCGAATCCGGAAAGAGGCAGATCGAACTCATCCATGACACGCCTTTCTACCGCAGACGCGGAACCCTCCTGCCGCTGGTCTATCTGGCCGATGTATTGAAGCTCGGCAGCACCAGCGAATCCAATGTGGTCAATATCGTGGTCCTGCAAGCCGAGGACCGCCAGTTCGGCTTGGTGGTGGATGGCATCAGCGACACGCAGGAAATCGTGGTGAAGCCGCTCGGCAAGCAGTTGAAAAGCTTGAACTGCTATGCCGGCGCCACCATCATGGGCGATGGCCACGTGGCCTTGATCCTGGACGTTTCGGGAATCGCCCAGTTGGCCGGCGTGGTGCAGGAATCGCGCGAGAAGTCCACCGCCGAGACCCAGCGCCACGACCACTCCGGCAGTGAACGCCAGACCTTCCTGCTGTTCCGGGCCGGATCGTTTGAACGCCTGGCGGTTCCGCTTTCGCTCGTCGCGCGGCTGGAGGAGTTTGCGCTCTCCAAAATCGAGCACGCCGGCGGCAAGCGGGTGGTGCAATACCGCGGGCGGATCCTGCCGCTGGCCTCCCTGGCGCCGATCCTCGATCCCGGCGCGGCCGACACCGCCGGTCTCCAGGACCCGGCCCAAGTGGTGGTCTTCAATAATGGAGAACGCAGCATGGGCGTCCTGGTGGACCAGATCCTGGACATTGTGGAGGATCAGGTAACGGTGCGCCAGGCGGCCACGCGCCAGGGACTGTTGGGATCCGCGGTGGTCGGCAAGAAAGTGACCGACCTGCTCGATTTGCACGCCGTCATTCAGGCGGCCGACGACGGCTGGTTCGGCGGCCGCGATGCCCAGCGTACCAGCGGCGCCACCGTTATGATCGCGGAGGCTTCTCCATTCGTGCGCGGCCTGGTGCGCAGTTCGCTCGAAATGGCCGGCTATCGGGTGGTGGAGGCGGCCGATACGCAAACGGCCCTGCGCGAACTGGAGCGCCGCAAAATCGACGTGGTGCTGGCCGGTCTCGATCTGCTGCCGGATGGCGACCATAGTCTTCTCGAAGAAATGCGGCGCTTGCCCGGTCTGGCTCACGTCCCCGCCCTGGCCTTGAGCGACAGCGCCGAACAGGCCCAGGCGTATCGGGAGCATCCGCGGGGGTTCTCCGATTGCCAAATGCGGTTCGATCGGGACGCCATGCTGTCGTCTCTGGCCAAACTGGCCGGCGCGGTCGGCACGCCGGAGGCGGTGGCGCCCGCCGGGGAGAAAGGTTGAAGCCATGAGCGCTCCGCAAACAACCAATGGCGCGGCGGCCGAAGCGGCCCGCAGCCGGGAGTATGCCACTTTCTTTGTCGATGGACTCTTCTTCGGCATCGACGTCTTGCAGGTCCAGGAGGTGCTGCGCTACCAGGAGATGACCTGCGTGCCGCTGGCCCCCGCCGTGATTGAGGGGCTCATCAACCTGCGCGGCCAGATCGTCACGGCCGTGGACATGCGAGGGCGGCTCAAACTTCGGCCGCGGGCCGATGGCCAGACACCCATGAACACGGTCGTCCGCACCAAGGAAGGCGCCGCCGTCAGCCTGCTGGTGGACGAAATCGGAGATGTAGTCGAAGTGGACTCCGAAGCGTTCGAGCCGGTGCCGGATAATGTGGATCCTGCCGCGCGGGATCTGCTCCAGGGCGTGTACAAGCTCAAAGATCGCCTGCTGCTGGTCCTCGACACCGAAAAGACCATCGATATCACCGGGGGGACCGCATGATGCGGGACAGTCCTCCATCCTTGTGGGGCAGGCCCTCGGCCTGCGGCGGCCTCTCAGGCCGCCTCTTCCGTAGGGCAGGTTGTCAACCACAGCTAAGGAGATTCTGACCTTGGCATTCACCTTCTTCTTTCGAGACCAACAAGTGCTGGAGCGGGTGGTCGAACATCTCCTCCCCAGCCTGGCTGGCCGCAGCCGTCCGCGCATCTGGGACGCCGGCTCGGCCATGGGGCAAGAGCCTTACACGCTGGCCATCATACTTGCCGGGCGCATGGGACACTTCGCCTTCGACAACCTGCGCATCGATGCCACCGACGTGGAAAGCACCGGCCAGTTTGCCCAAATGATCGAGGCCGGCGTATACACCAGGGAGGAGTTGTCGCGGCTGCCCGAGGGCGTCCTCGAGAAGTACTTCGCACCGGACGGCAAACCCGACTGCTTTCGCCTGATCGACAGCATCCGGCGGCGGGTCGTGTTTCAGCAGCACGATCTGCTATCGTTGCGGGAAATCGGCCAGGGATATTTGCTGGTCTTGTGCAAGAACGTACTGCTCCACTTCCAGCCGCCGGAGAGGATCGAAGTGCTCAGAATGTTCCATCGCGCCCTGGCGCCCGGCGGTTTGTTCGCCACCGAGCAGACCCAGGACATGCCGCCGGAACTCGCGCCCCTGTTCCAGCGCTTGATCCCCGACGGGCAGTTGTTCCGCAAAGTGGAGGGTGACGGGTGCGGATCCTGACCTTGGAGACCAGCGGCAAGGTCTATACCTGCCAGGTTTACCTGGTGCTCGGCGGCGCCAGCCGCATTGAGGACCTCAACACTCTGGTGGACGTGGGCCAGGATCCGGCCATCCTGACCAGCATCGAGATGGCGCCCACCGGGGTCGGGAAATGGCCTGTGGAACAAGTGGTGCTGACGCATAACCATTCCGATCACACCGCCCTGCTGCCGCGCGTCCGCGAGGCGTTCCATCCCAAAGTATTCGCGTTTTCACCGAATACCGATGGCGTCAGTAGCCTGGTGCGCGACGGCGACACCATCAGAATGGGCGACGAGTATTTCGAGGTCATCCATACGCCGGGCCACAGCAGCGACTCGATCTGCCTTTACAACCGGACAGAGGGCGTGCTCTTCGCCGGCGACACCCCCCTGCTGATCTCATCGGCAACCGGCACTTATGAGCCGGATTATCTGGAGGCATTGAAGAAGGTGTGCGCCCGCGATGTCCGCCGGATCTACTTCGGGCACGGTCCTCCGCTGACGGAGCGCTGCAACGAGAGGCTCCAGGAATCGTTGAGGATGGCCACGGGCAATGGTGGGCAGGCGGTTTCGCCTGCCGTTTTGAATCTGGCAAGTAACGCAATTTGAGGAATAAAGGAGCAGACAATGGCAAGACAAACAGGTAACGGCCGGAGCGTTGGCCCCCAGCGAAACAGGTCCATCGGCGCCGCCGTTTTGGACCGTCCGGAACATGATGCGCGGGAGACGGGGGATCTGCTGCAGGAGGAAATACAGCGGTTGGTGGAAGCCTCGCGCACAGGCCGTCTCAGCGAGCGCGCGAGGGTAGAGCAGTTCGAAGGGAACGACCGCAAGCTGGTCGAGGGCGTGAACGCCATGCTCGATGCGATCCTGCTCCCGATAGCGGAGGGCAATCGTGTCCTGGCGGAGATCAGCGCGGGCAAGATCGACGAATTGATCACCCAGACCTACAGTGGCGACCACGAGAAGATGAAACAGGCGGTCAACAACGTGGCCATAGTCCTGCAAAGTTTGCAGAAGGAGTTGGGGCGGCTGACTGAGGCATCGCGCGAAGGACAACTCGCGGAACGCGGCAAACCCGGCCAGTTCCAGGGCGCTTATGCGGGCATCGTGAAGGGCGTCAACGAGATGCTGGATGCCATCCTCTTGCCCATCGCCGAAGGCAACCGGGTTCTCGGGCTGGTCCGTGGCGGCAACCTGCGTGAGAAAGTCGAACTTGCCTGTAAGGGCGACCACGAGAAGATGAAACTCGCCGTCAACGGTGTGCGCGATTGGCTGGTCGATCTGGTTGCTTATGTAACCAAGATCGCCGGCGGCGACATGACGGCTGCGATGGCCAAGGCCTCCGATCAGGACCAGATTCACGAGTGGCTGGTGCTGTTGAAGAACAACATCGACGCGCTGGTGTCCGACGGTGTGGCGCTAACCAAGGCCATGCTGGAAGGCAAGCTGGCGGTCCGCACCGACGTGGCCAAACACCAGGGCGACTTCAAGAAAATCCTGGAAGGCTTCAACCTGGCGCTGGACAACGTCATCAAGCCCTTGAACGTCACCGCCGAATACATGGACCGCATCTCCAAAGGCGATATCCCGCCCAAGATCACCGAGGTCTATCAGGGCGACTTCAACGAGGTCAAGAACAACCTCAACGTCTGTATCGACGCCATCGGCCGCCTGGTCTCCGACGGCGTAGCGCTGACTAAGGCCATGCTCGAAGGCAAGCTGGCAGTCCGCGTTGACGTGGCCACGCATCAGGGCGACTTCAAGAAGATCCTGGAAGGCTTCAACCTGGCGCTGGACAACGTCATCAAGCCCTTGAACGTCACCGCCGAGTACATGGATCGCATCTCCAAAGGCGATATCCCGCCCAAGATCACCGAGGTCTATCAGGGCGACTTCAACGAAGTCAAGAACAACCTCAACGTCTGTATCGACGCCATCGGCCGCCTGGTGTCCGACGGTGTAGCGCTGACCAAGGCCATGCTCGAAGGCAAACTGGCCGTGCGCACCGACGTGGCCAAACACCAGGGCGACTTCAAGAAGATCCTGGAGGGCTTCAACCTGGCGCTGGACAACGTCATCAAGCCCTTGAACGTCACCGCCGAGTACATGGATCGCATCTCCAAAGGCGATATCCCGCCCAAGATTACCGAGGTCTATCAGGGCGACTTCAACGAGGTCAAGAACAACCTCAACGTCTGTATCGACGCCATCGGCCGCCTGGTGTCCGACGGTGTAGCGCTGACCAAGGCCATGCTCGAAGGCAAACTGGCCGTGCGCACCGACGTGGCCCTCCACCAGGGCGACTTCAAGAAGATTCTGGAAGGCTTCAACCTGGCGCTGGACAACGTCATCAAGCCCTTGAACGTATCCTCCGAGTTGATGGACCGCATCTCCAAAGGCGACATCCCGCCTAAGATCACCGACACCTACCAGGGCGACTTCAACGACGTCAAGAACAACATCAACGTCTGCATCGACGCCATCGGCCGGCTGGTGTCCGACGGTGTAGCGCTGACCAAGGCCATGCTCGAAGGCAAGCTGGCAGTCCGCACCGACGTGGCCACGCATCAGGGTGACTTCAAGAAAATTCTGGAAGGCTTCAACTTGGCGCTGGACAACGTCATCAAGCCCTTGAACTTGTCCTCTGAATTGATGGACCGCATCTCCAAGGGCGATATCCCGCCCAAGATCACCGACACGTACCAGGGCGACTTCAACGAAGTCAAGAACAACCTCAACGTCTGCATCGACGCCATCGGCCGGCTGGTGTCCGACGGTGTAGCGCTGACCAAGGCCATGCTCGAAGGCAAGCTGGCAGTCCGCGTTGACGTGGCCACGCATCAGGGCGACTTCAAGAAGATCCTGGAAGGCTTCAACCTGGCGCTGGACAACGTCATCAAGCCCTTGAACTTGTCCTCTGAATTGATGGACCGCATCTCCAAGGGCGATATCCCGCCCAAGATCACCGACACCTACCAGGGCGACTTCAACGACGTCAAGAACAACCTCAACGTCTGCATTGACGCCATCGGGCGCCTGGTGTCCGACGGTGTGGCGCTCACCAAGGCCATGCTCGAAGGCAAGCTGGCAGTCCGCGTTGACGTGGCCACACACCAGGGCGACTTCAAGAAGATCCTGGAGGGCTTCAACCTGGCGCTGGATAACGTCATCAAGCCCTTGAACGTGTCCTCCGAACTGATGGACCGCATCTCGAAAGGCGACATTCCTCCCAAGATCACCGACGCTTACCAGGGCGACTTCAACGAAGTCAAGAACAACCTCAACGTCTGCATCGACGCCATCGGGCGGCTGGTATCGGACGGCGTGGCGCTAACCCAGGCCATGCTGGAAGGCAAACTGGCGGTGCGCTCCGATGCCGCCAAACACCAGGGCGATTTTCGCAAGATCCTGGAGGGCTTCAACCTGGCGCTGGACAATGTCATTAAGCCCTTGAACATGTCGGCCGAGTACATGGACCGCATCTCGAAAGGCGAGATCCCACCCAAGATCACCGATACCTACCAAGGCGACTTCAACGGAGTGAAGAACAACATCAACGTTACCCTCGAGTGGCTGACGGCTCTGGTTGCCTATATCACGAAGATCGCCAACGGAGACCTGACGGCATCCACGGTCAAGGCCTCCGACAAGGACCAGATTCACGAATGGTTGGTGCTGTTGAAGACCAACGTCGGCGCGCTAGTCACCGAGAGCGCCATCCTAGCCAAGGCGGCGGTGGAAGGCAAACTGGCCGCCCGCGCCGACGCCGCCAAGCACCAGGGCGATTACCGCAAGATCATCGAGGGCGTCAACCAAACCCTGGACGCGGTGATCGGACCGTTGAACGTATCCGCCGAGTACGTGGATCGCATCTCGAAGGGCGACATTCCGCCCAAGATTACCGACAAATACAACGGCGACTTCAACGAAATCAAGAACAACCTGAACAACTGCATCGACAACATCAACGCACTGGCGGTCGAGACCGGCCTCCTGGCGAAGGCGGCCGTGGAAGGCCGGCTGGCAACCCGCGCCGACGCATCCAAGCACCAGGGCGATTATCGCAAGATCGTCGAGGGCGTCAACCAAACCCTGGACGCGATCGTGCTGCCCGTCGCCGAAGGCAATCGCGTGCTTCGCCTGATTCAGGGCGGTAATCTGCGCGAAAGAGTCGAGGTCGCCTGCCAGGGTGACCACGAGAAAATGAAGAATGCGATCAATGGCATCCATGCCTGGCTGACGGACCTGATCGCCTTTATCACCAAGCTGGCTAACGGCGATATGACCGCGGCCATGGACAAGGCCTCCAGCGACGACCAGATCCACGAGTGGCTGGTGCTGCTGAAGAACAATATCAACGGCTTGGCGGACGACGTCAACACGCTGGCCCAGTCGGCCTCCAACGGGAGGCTGGGTGTCCGCGCCGACGCCGCCAAGCATCGCGGGGAATACCGCACGATCGTGGAGGGCTTCAACAAAACGCTCGACATCGTGGTCGAGCCGCTTAAGATCGCCGCCAACCAGGCTTCCGCGCTGGCGTCTTCCGCCGAGGAACTCACCGCGGTAAGCAATCAGATGGCCTCCAACGCCGAAGAAACCGCGGTACAGGCTAATGTGGTTTCCGCGGCCAGCGAAGAGGTTTCCAAGAATGTGACGGTGGTGTCCAGCGGCAGCGAGCAAATGCAGACTTCCATCCGCGAGATTTCCAAGAGCGCCAATGAATCCGCAAAGGTGGCCAAGGCCGCGGTAGGCGTGGCCGAAACCACCAACAGCACCATCGCCAAGCTGGGAGAATCCAGCGTGGAGATCGGCAAGGTCATCAAAGTCATCACCTCCATCGCGCAACAGACCAACCTGCTGGCCTTGAACGCTACCATCGAAGCCGCGCGCGCCGGCGAGGCCGGCAAGGGCTTCGCCGTGGTCGCCAACGAGGTCAAAGAACTCGCCAAAGAGACGGCCAAAGCCACCGAAGAGATCGGCCAGAAAATCGACGCCATCCAAAGCGACACCAAAGGCGCCGTGCAGGCCATCGGCGAGATCAGTGCGATCATCAACCAGATCAACGATATTTCCAACAACATCGCTTCCGCTGTGGAAGAACAGACCGTTACTACCAACGAGATCGGCCGCAATGTCGGGGAGGCTGCCAAAGGCACCAACGAAATCGCCAAGAACATCGGCGGGGTCGCCATCGCCGCGCAAAACACCACCCGCGGCGCGGCAGACATGCAGAAAGCGGCTCAGTCGCTCAGCGGGATGGCCGCTCAGCTTCAAGGCCTGGTTTCCAAGTTCACCTTCTGATTTGTAGGCCGCCCGGATGGTCGCGTCTCGGCAACGTTTGCCAGTTGCCGAGCCGCGACCGTCAGGGAGCGGTTTCGGCGGTTTCGGTATCAGGTGCCGCCATGCCCGTCACGCTGCCAGACGACCTGCTCCACTCAACCCAGTTGACCGAGGCCGAGTTGAAGACAGAACTCGCGCTGGCGCTGTTCCAGCGGGAACGCCTGACTCTTGGCCAGGCCGCGCTTCTCGCGGGCCTTCCACAGCTCGACTTTCAACGTTGAGGCCATGGAACAGGATTTACAGCGGGCGAAAAGGCTGCCCGGCGTTTGATCGTCGTCTCCGATACGTCCCCGATCCTCAACCTTTCCGTAGCCCAAAACCGGAACGACGTTGCTTCACTTCGCGAACAACTCGATCCAGGTGAAGGCGAAGCTATCGTGGTCGCCGCCGGGGTAGCCGCCGGGCTTCTCCTTTTCGGCGAGAAGCGTGGACGCCGGCTTGCGATCGACCCCGCCCTGGAAGTGACCGGCCTTCTCGGACACTTTGGTGGGGCAGACCATCGCACTTCGTGGTCTGCCACCTTCAGGGAGCGCTGGCAGACGACATAAAACGATCGTCTGCCCCACCGAAGGCCGGCTAGCACATTTACTTACGGTTGACACCCCCAAGCAAGCCCCTAAAGCCCCGCCCCCACTCCTCCGATATACAAACAGAGGTTTCTATGTCCCAGGCGATGGTCGTTGACGACTCGAAGGCGATGCGCATGATCCTGTCCCGAAACCTCGCGGAGATGGGTTACGACGTCTGCGCCGCCGCCGATGGCGCCGAAGCGCTCGGGCTTCTCCGCGAAGAGATGTCTCTCATCCTGGTGGACTGGAACATGCCCCGCATGAACGGGCTCGAACTGGTCGAGAGACTGCGCGCCGATCCGCGCTACGCATCCCTGAAGGTGATGATGGTAACCACCGAAACGGAGGTGGACCAGATGCTGAAGGCGCTGGCCGCGGGAGCCAATGAATACGTGATGAAGCCGTTCACCAAGGAGATCCTGGCCGACAAGCTGCGCATGTTGGGGTTGATCCCATAGAGAATCGGAATGAACGCCACCATTTCCAGGAAAGCGATCCCGCCGGGCGCCCGCATTCGCGTGCTGGTGGTGGACGATTCGGTCGTCATTCGCCGCCTGGTGGCGCACGCGCTGTCGGAGGACCCCGCCCTGGAAGTGGTCGGGGCGGCTTCCAACGGCGCTATCGCCCTGGAGCGTATCGCCCAGTTGAACCCCGATGTGATCACGCTGGACATCGAAATGCCCGAGATGGATGGTCTGACTGTCCTGCGCCGTATCCGCAACCAGGCAGGCCGGCCGCGGGTGGTCATGTTCAGCACCCTGACGGACCGCGGCGCAGCGCTGACCCTGGAATCCTTGGCGCTGGGAGCCGACGATTATGTGACCAAGGCCGCCAACGTGGGATCGCTGGACCGCTCCATGGCCAGCTTGCGCACGCAGTTGCTCCCCAAGATCAAGCAGTTCTTTCTCTTGACGGGCGCCTCTCCGGTTGCCGCGTGGCCCGCCGCGCCGCCGAAGCCGCCCGGTATGGCGCCCGTCCCGTTCTGCAGGGAGTGCCGGCCGAGGGTATTGGCGATCGGCGTTTCCACCGGCGGCCCCACCGCCCTGGGGGCCATCATGCCTCAGTTTCCAGAAGACTTTCCGCTGCCCATCCTGATCGTGCAGCATATGCCGCCCTTGTTCACACGGTTCCTGGCCGAGCGTCTCCAGAGCGCCACGAAACTGAGAGTCGCGGAGGCCGCCGACGGCGCCAAGGTGGCGCCCGGCACGGTATTGATCGCCCCCGGGGACTACCACATGCGCGTCAGAAACCAGGGCGCGGAAACCGTCGTCCGCATGGACCAGTCGCCGCCTGAGAATTCCTGCCGCCCCTCGGTCGACGTGTTATTCCGCTCGGTCGGAGAGGTTTATGGCGGAGCGGTCATTTCCGCGGTCCTCACCGGCATGGGCCAGGATGGCATGCGCGGCGCGGCGGTGCTGAAAGCCGGCGGAGCCTACGTCATCGCCCAGGATGAAGCCACCAGCGTGGTTTGGGGCATGCCCGGCGCCGTGGCCGCGGCTGGCCTGGCGAACTGTGTGATTCCTTTGGACGCGGTGGTCCCCGAAGTCCTCAGGCAGATTGGAAGAGGATGATCTGATGCCGGCAGCCGAACTATGTCCCGAAAGCTACCGCTTCTTGCAGAACATGGTGTATCGCGAGTCCGGCATCGTGCTCGACGGGGATAAGCGTTACTTGCTGGAAGCCCGCCTCACACCCATCGTGCAGCAACTGCGCTTGGGCGATTTGAACGATCTCTGCGCCATGCTCGGCAGGCCCCTCGACCACGCGGTCCTAAAGCGGCAAGTTGTGGAGGCCATGACCACCAATGAGACCTTCTTTTTCCGCGACTCGGCGCAGTACGATGCCCTGCGGTCGGTCGTGATTCCGAGCCTGATCGCGCAGCGTCAGGATACCCGGAAGATGAGCTTCTGGTCGGCGGCCTCCTCCTCCGGCCAGGAAGCCTACAGCCTGGCCATGATGCTGCTCGAGATGGGGCTGGGCGATTGGCGAATCAGAATTGAAGGCACCGATTTGTCCACCCAGATGGCCGAGCGGGCATCCAACGGCAGATATCTCCAGATCGAAGTCAACCGCGGTTTGCCCATCGCCTATCTCGTGAAGTACTTCACGCGCATGGGCCTGGAATGGCAATTGAAGGACGAAGCGCGCCGCATGGTGGATTTCAGCACCTGCGATCTGCGCCAGAGCATGTCCGCCCGTGGGCCTTTCGACGTGGTCTTCTGCCGCAATGTTTTGATCTATTTCGACGTGGAATCCAAGCGCAAGATCTTGGACCAGCTTCACGGAACCCTCTTCCGGGGAGGTTACCTGTTGCTGGGCGGCAGCGAAACCACCTTGAACCTCACTGACCGTTTCGAACGCAAAGTATTCGGTCAAACCGTTTTCTACCAAGTTTCCTGAAAGGATCGAGATGCCGGCACCCTTCTCTCTAGACGTTTATCGCGACGACTTGGCGCGCGTCGTCCAGTCGGTTTTCGAGACCATGATCGATCTGCAGGTGGCCGTCTGCGAGACGCCCTGGACCCATACACAGGATACGGTTACCGCCGCCGTGCACTTCGCGGGAGATTGGCGCGGAGCGGCGCTGGTCGAGTGCGACGCGCGCCAGGCCTGCCAATTCGCCACCCGGCTCATGGGCATCCCGTTGCCCGCCGCCATCGACGACGATGTCCGCGACGCCATGGGGGAACTGGCCAACATGGTGGCCGGCAATCTGAAATCCGTGCTGCCGCACGGTGTCGGCCTTTCCATGCCGTCGGTGGTGGAGGGCAGCGACTACACCCTGCGGGTGTGCGGCGCCAAGGCGGTCGAACGGATCGCGTTTTCGAGCCCCCTCGGCATTTTCCGCATCACTCTGGTCGAAATGTTACAATCCGCTTGAGCGCGGTGCGCCCGCCCCGTTGTATACTCTCCAAATGCCTCACATCGACAAGTATCCCGCGGGCGCGTTCGTCTGGATCGAACTCGGAACCACGGATCAAGCCGCCGCCAAGAGCTTCTATGGCTCGCTGTTTGGGTGGAATGCCAACGACATGCCCATGGGGCCCGGCGAATACTACACCATCTTCCGGCTGGAGGAGCGCGATACCGCGGCCGCCTATACTCTCAATCCCGAGCGTTCGGGCGGCGCGCCCCCGCACTGGATGCCTTACATTTCCGTCGCCAGCGCCGACGACGCCGCGGCCCGCGCCGCGCAAGTGGGAGGGAAAGTGCTCTCCCCGCCCTTCGACGTCTACAATGCGGGACGCATGGCCGTCGTCCAGGACCCCACTGGCGCGACGTTCTGCTTATGGCAGCCAGGGGCCAATCAAGGCATCGGCATCGCCGGCGTGGATGGCACGCTGTGCTGGGCGGACCTGATGACCACCGATGCCCCGCGCGCCCGCCAATTCTATGCCGACCTGTTCGGTTGGGAAATCGCGCTAGGGCAAAACGACCCATCCGGATATCTGCACATCAAGAACGGGGAAACGTTTATCGGCGGCGTTCCGCCGGTAGGTCCGCAACCCGGCGTCCCGCCGCACTGGCTGCTCTATTTTCTGGCATCCGATTGCGATGGCGCGGCCGCCAAGGCCAAGTCTTTGGGGGCCAATATCCACTACGGGCCAACCACCATGGAGGGCGTGGGCCGCTGGGCTGTAGTCGCCGACCCGCAGGGCGCGGTGTTCGCCATCTTCCAGCCGAAGTAGCTTTCAGCTATCAGCGCTCAGCTTTAGAACGAAAACCGCATCTGCAGTTCAATCCGCCGGTTGGCCGTCGCCGACCCGAAAAAGCCGCCCGCCAGCGCGTTGGAATGGCCGAACAGCGGTGAAAGCGGTGAAGACAGGATGCCGATCGGCGGCGCCAGGTTCACGTCGTTCAATAGATTGCGCGCCGAAAGCCCGATGGTGAGGTTGTAGCGCTGATTCGTCACAGGATCGCCGAACCCGCCGCGCGGGCCGCCTCCACCGCCGCCGCGCGGACCACCGCCACCGCCGCCGCGCATGCCGCCCACCGCCAGTCCGCCGCCTCCCGGCATTCCGCCGCCGGCGGCCGCCGCCGCGCTGCTCCCCCGCTCCCCGCCGAACCCGAACGTGCGGCTCAGCCGCAGGTTCACGCTGAACTGCCCCGGCCCATTGCCATAGTTGCGCGGAATGATGGTTTCGCCCGGTTGCGGCACCAGGTCGAATAGTCCGTACTTGGTCTGCACCGGGTCCGCCGCGTTGGGGCCGGCAAACGCCGGCCGGTCGTTGAAAATCGAGTCGCCGTTCAGATCCTGGCTGAGAACGATGTTAAACGGCATCCCGGACTGGGCGATGATGAACGGGCTGAACCGCAAACCCAGCGGCGCCACTACGCTTCCGCCAAGGAAAACGCGGCTGCGCACATCGAATCCGGCGCGCCCCCAGTCGGGCTGTTCGTTGTACTGATTGGAGGGAAACGTCCCGGACCCATCCGTGTTGCTTTCGGCTTTACCCAAAGCATAGTAGCCGAACAGATTCATCTTGGCGTTGATGCGCGCGTTGATGTTGGTGATCAACTGGTTCTGCGTGAACAGCCCGCTCGATTCGTATACGTAGATGTTGCCCGCCTGTTCTCCGTATGGATACACCGGGCTTCCCATCTCGTACGTGCCCGGCAGCGGCGCGTTGATATTGCGCGACCGCAGCACGTCCACGCCCCGCGAATGGGTATACGTGACCGCCAGCGTGACGTTCTTGGGCAGTTGCCGCTCCACCCCCATCGCGCCCTGCATGGTGTACGGCGCGTGCAGGTGCCCATCGATCTCGCGGATGGCCGCGGCGTTCAGCGTGGGTTGGAAATTCGGCGGCAATCCGTTGGCATTGAACGTTGGGTTCGGAACCAGGTACTGCTGTTGCAAGCCGTCCATCCCTTGTTGTACGGCCTGCATCACCAGGCTTTCGCTGAAGCGATCGTAAAAAATGCCGAATCCGCCGCGGATCACGGTCTTAGGCTGGCCCGATTTGCCGCCCCCGATGCCCCAGGCGAACCCGACGCGCGGAGCGATATCGGCATGGTCGCCGATATTGTCCTGTGTCTCGAAACGCAAGCCCAGGCTGAGCGTGAAGTTGGGCCGCACCCGCCAGTCGTCCGTCGCGAAAAGGCCGGCGTCGTATTGCTTCACCGTGGCCAGAGGAACGCCCTGCGTAATGGAGAATTGGCTGGGTTGGTTCGCATTGTACGCCTCCAGGGACTGGAACGTATAGGTGCCGTTGTAATTCCCCGTCGAAAGGTCCACCAGCCGCACGTCCCGCAAACGTCCCCCGAACTTCAGGAAGTGCTTGCCGTGCGCTATGGAAGTGAAGTTCTGCAGTTCGTAATGATCCTCGTTGGAATAAGACTGTCCCGTTCCGAATGGCGTGCCGCCGCCGGTGAAAGCGCCCAGCACCGAAATGGTAGGAGCGTCGTTGCAGGAAATATTGGAAAGCAATCCGCAAGTGGACAGGTTGTTTCCGACTTGCTGGAACGGGTCGTGTATGTACTGGAAGCGCGTCTCGTTGATCACGCTATTGCTGACCATGATCGTGTCCGTCAGGCTGGCGCTCTGTTCGCCGTTGTGCACGTTGTATTCGCGGGTGGGAAGCGTGAACACGCCGATACCCTGGTTGTCGAGCGTCGCGTGCTCATAACGGTAGCGCGCCACCAGCGTGTTCTTGCTGTTCAACTGGTAGTCGATGCGCGGACTCACCGTGGTGCGAACCTGTGGCGCCACCACCGCCTGGCTGAACGGCGATCCATCGGGATTCAGCGCGCTGATCACCGACGTCTCCTGCTGATTGCGCTGCTCCGCGTCGATGAAGAACGAAGCCTTCTTGCCCAGCGGGCCGCTCAGGTTTCCCGAAAACGTGCGCGTCTGGTAGGGCGGCTTGTCCGGCGCGAAAGGATTTCGCGAGTTGAACAACGAGTCGCCGAAGTTGAAAAACACTTGCCCCCGGAACTTGTCCGTGCCCGGCTTGGTGAACACCTCGATACGCCCGAACCCCAGCCTGTCGTACTCGGCGGAAAACGGGTTCTGGTTGATGCGGATCTCGCGAATGGATTCCTTGGGCGGAAGCTGCCCTCCCGTGAAGCCGTCGATGTAGATCTGTCCGCCGTTGGGGCCCGCCGCCGGACCCGCCAGCGCTTCCAGGTCGTTCTGCAAATCGTCGGGATCGTCCGAGAGCGAATCCAGGTCGGTTCCCTTCAGCACCAGCGCACCGACGTTGGAGGAAGGATCCACATCCACATGCACCGTATCGGAAACCGTGACCTCCTGCTTTTCCGCGACCACGGTCATCCCGATGTCCAGCCGCGATGCGCCTCCCCCGCTGAGATCCACGCCGGTCTTCTCGAACAGGGCGAAACCCTGCGCGGTAGCCCGCACCGTGTATGTGCCCGGCAGCAGTCCGTCCACCGTATAACTGCCTTGCGCGTCGGTTTGGACCACCTTTACGGAGCCTTGCGCGCCCGTTACCGTAACGCTCGCAGCCGGGATCGACGCCCCGGAAGGGTCGGTGACCTGGCCCGTCAGCTTCGCGGGAGAAGGCGCGGCCGCCATCGCGGCAAAAAGAAAGATCGAAGCAATCATTGCATACCGCCCATGTTCATATCCATATTCCAGTTGCCCAGCATCATGGCGCGCTGGCTCCCCGCGGGCGTCGCCGAAAGAATCGGCTCCACGCCTGCAATCAAGGTGATCGCCGTCACATGGCCGGGATCGACGCCCTCCGTGCTCGACACGATGATCGCATCGCCCGGCTTCAGATCTTCCAGCTTGATCGCAGGCAGGCGCTCCAGCATTTGCTGCATGTCGCCGCCGCGGCCGCCCCGCATGCCACCGGGACCGCCCGGTCCGCCCGCCGGAGCGCCCGTTGGAGCACCCGGAGCGCCCGGTGCCCCCTGAGCTCGCTGCGCCCCGCCTGCGCCGCCCCCGCCGCCCGATGTCCGCATGGCGATCATTTTCGCCACCGCCTCCGGCAGCTTGCGCATTGTCGAGTCCGCATTCACATGCACCAGCAGCGGCTTCTTTGTGGAAAGATCCATCACCTTCATGGTGCTCGCCGCCGCGTCGATGCTAGTCACGGTCGCCGCCACGTTGCGGAACGATCCGGAAACCAGTTCCTCGGCCGCGTAGTGCATCCCATCCTCGCTCTTGGTGCCCAAGGCCCGCACCTGGTCACCCACTTTGATCTCCGCCACCATCGCTGGTTTGGCGTCCGCGAACTTCACCGAATCCGGAGCGTACCGGCGGACGCCCGTCGTCTCGCCAGCCACGATAATCAGCGGCTTCATCCCTTCCACGGTGCGCGTGTTGATAGTCACTTCGCCCGCCTTGGCATCCACCGCGGTAACCAGGCCGCCTACGCCGCGCTTCTGCCATTCGGCTTGGTCGGCCTGCTGCTTCTTGGCGATATCCGCCTTGGTCATGATCACCAGCGTGGTGGCCGCCAATTCACTCTTATCGGCGGAAAGCTCGCCGCGCGCTAGCAACCGGTCCCCCGGACCGATATCGCCGGCCGTAATCGGTGTGGCATTTGCCAGGCTCTTCTCGCCTGGAGGCAGCCGCAGAAACTTCGCCCCCGCGTGCGGCACGATCTTCACCGTCTTGCCGTCGTCGGTGCCCAGGGTGATCTGGCCATTCGCCCCATCGATCGCCTGTACGGCCCCAACCAGGTTCGTACGGGCGGGCTGCTGCGCCGTGGCGATCCCTATGGCAAGGCACACCACCGCCGCACAGCGTAAGTCACTGATTTTCATTACGGAAAGACTCCAAATTGTAACGACGTTAACCAAGCGGCCAAGGTTATGCGGAGGCCAGAAAAATGCTGGACTACTGTCCATCGGCTTGTGGGGCGGGCGTCCACGCCTGCAAGCGGGTCTCCAGACCCGCAAGCCAATTTGGCAGTTGAGATTGACGCATTTTATACTCAGGCCCGGAGGTAGCCTTGTGCCGCGAAGAATGTGGATTTCTGTTTCGATCGTCTGTGCCGGCCAGGTGCGCAATACTTCCAGCAGGCGGGGGGAGAGCAGGGTGTAACGGTCGCGTTTGCCTTTGCCCTGCTCCACGCGCAGCAGCTTACGTGGCGAATCGATGTGGCCGACTTTGATGGCCACGACTTCGGAGACGCGCAGCCCGGTTGCGGAGGCTGGGGACGTTGTCGAAGAACCGCTCGATTTCTTCCTGGCTGAGAATGATGGGCGCTCGGATGGGGCACGGGCGCGCAACAGGGCGCCCGCATCGAAAGACGCTTCCAGGGTTACCCCGTAAAGAAACTTGGCGGCGGAAACGAACTGATTGAGGGACTCCGCCGAATAGCGGCGCTCGCCGGCCATGTAAACTTGGAACTGCCGGAGATCTTCCAGGTTCAAGTGTTCCGGGCTGGTCTGATAGAATCGGGCCAGACCGGCGAGAAATTTTGCAGTTGCATATCTTCGATCATGCGTTTTCGTAGTGGTGTCATGCGATGGCTCCCTGAGCGAAATTGGATGGGTCTATTGGCATAAACCCGATCCTGTGTGGCTCAGGAGCCTCGCTCCACGCTACGTTGGCATTTGGGATGGTGCCGCGATGCGGACTACCGCGCAGCGGTTTATTGAGGCTCGCGTAATAAAGTGACAGCCAGCTTGGATCTTGTGGGGCGGGCATTCTGCCCGCAGCCGGCTTTTAGCCGGCCCTGGCCGCCTAAAAAGGCGGCTGCGGCCAAGATTGGCCGCCCCACATCAGCCCCGATGGAAAGTGACACATTTGTCGCCAGAATTGTCACTGTATTAAGCGAAACTCGATAGGTCGCCGAAAACCGGCCATGACCTGCGGCCACAACGGGGTATGAAGAAGACGCGCACGTGGTTCGCATTCCACACGGTCATGCGGTACGCCTGCAAGGCTGGGTCGCCATAATAGAGCCGTATCACAAAGTACACGTCATAATCGTCGATCCCTTCGGCGTCGGAAAGCAGCAAAATGCGTGCGCCTTTGCGGGGCGCGGGGATCAGGGCGTGGATCTGTTCGATGTAGCGCCGGTAACGTGCTTGTCCATCGTGTCACCGGCTTGTAAATGAGCTGACAAAGATAGTGCGAAACGACTGGAAGTAAGTGGCTACCGAGTAGTGTGGCTGGAATGGCCCCGTTTGCCACAACGAATTCGGGCCGTACCGCTTGCCCATGATGTAAGCGATATCG